>Ga0082212_10003634_pt1 | contig 21779 bp, 19 predicted proteins | sample TergutNt197P3_FD_71548 | JGI IMG/M metagenome (GOLD analysis project Ga0082212, IMG submission 71548) | Neocapritermes taracua P3 segment gut microbial communities from Petit-Saut dam, French Guiana - Nt197 P3 | ecosystem: Host-associated > Arthropoda: Insects > Digestive system > Gut ...
TCGAGCGTGTTGATACTCAGACACTCACCTACACCTTGAGCCTTTTGCTTTATACCTTAATTCCGCGGCTACTTGGCTATCTCCGCTCAGCCTTTTTGGGTTGTGGGCTGGGCCCGCGTTGGATAAAGATGGCTCACCAAGGGCATATATTTTTCAGTGCACGGTATGTGGCGTGTTGGGAGGCTATCAGGATTGCGACTGATATTCCTTCAAAACTAAGATCCACGTAGGGAACAATAGCGTGCGGAAAGGAGATAGATTCCATGAGCTACTTCATCCTATATTTTGAGGAATGTTCAAAAGACAAATCATCACATAACGAAGTCAACGTTTATTCTATTGATAGTGGAATTACAGAAGGCCGTATTCCTATTCAGTATAATGGGATGAATATGGAGGCAAGCATTATAGCGTCTAGAATGGACGCGTCTGTGTTTTATGTGTTTAGAAAGCCTACAAAAATGGTTGAAGCAGCACAACAAGCAAGGCAAAAACTATTTGATTTTATAAGCTCCCGAATAGACTTAAAGGTTGTTCCTTATCTCTTTGTCTTTATTTTGCCTGGGGCTTGGCCTGAGAAAATGCAAATATCTGAATCGCCTGTTGAGGTGCCCTTATCCATGCTGGAAGAGGTTTTTAAGGAGGGTCCAAGAGCGGGGCTGCTTAAAATCATCGACACAGGCAGTCAGGCATTGAGGGATTTCATCAATGAGCCTTTTTATCGGAAGTACCTTTTGACGGTGGAAGAAAAGATGCCAGTGAAAATGGATATGAAATCAAGGGTTAACAATATTGTCCTTGAGGTAGAGAATGAATCTTGTGCAAAGGCCGGTGTGAGTCCGGATGATCTCAAGTGGCTGATTGAGAATTGTCAGGAGGAAACTGCTCAATATACCACGAAAAAATATGTCGCCTATACGGAGCCCGACGGCGGGCCAGATGAGATTGTCAACGATCCGCCTGGGCTAACCTTCCCTATAGGACATCTAATTGAATATTTATTACTTCTTAGACAGCCTGATAAACTACTAGGCTATATTCAATCACGGCGCATCCCTGGGGAAAAGAAATATGCGAGGGAAATAGAGAAAATATTTTCTGATATACAAATGAATAAATAACTTGAACCCCAAGGGAAGAAAAGGGTGGCAGTATGGGAGAAACAAGCAAAGCCGGCGGAAGAATCAAGGGTTTTTATAAAGAATTAGAGACCATTCTGTATGTGATTACGCCCATAAAAACAGTGGCCTTATGGTTGTCGTCCCTCGATTTAGCCAAAACCGGATGTCCAAGTTCAAGCGTCACAAACATTGTTTCAAAGTTCTGGTGAATGTGAATTTATGTATACGGATGAAATCTGGATTGTCTTGCCTGCCTGAATAACAGTCAGAGATTGGGCATAAAGAGATCCACGGCGTACGGAAGCTAAAGCCTCCGTTGCATATGCTTTTCGGTTCTTAACCAAATATTACTCCTTGACGCTTGAGATAGCGAAGGAAATTAATCCAAGAAACATTTACCGTTTCCATAGTACAAACTGCAGGGATCTTATAGTTGTATTTATGTGTAGGCAAATTTGCTTGAAACCCCTCATCTGTCACCAGTTCACAGTTTAGAATCTTTGCAGTGGCAATAATAATTAGGTCATTCTCATCAACGCCCCTGCCATAGTTGTCCTCTTCTATTTCCAATAGACCCTTGATTCTGTAGGACTCTTGAAGAATCGCATTATCTACACTGATTATCTGGAAATCATTGTTTCGTAGCCAACTATTACATTCTGGTGCTTTGTGCCTGACTTCTTCTACCGCAACCTCAGACATTTGAAGCGTTCCTTCTGAAATTTGATTCGCCATCCATTCCCAGAGTTTCGGAAACTGATCATGGGGATAGTTGTCCCATGCATAAATCATAGATGAAGCGTCAAATGCCTGCATAGTATTGCTCCAATTTGTGTAAGTCTTTGATTGTTAGGTTATCAAGATATCTGCTTGCTTTTGTAAGGGTGATCCGGTGCGAACTAAGTGCGTCAAGCACAGTACGTACGAAAACATCTCCAAAGATATGTTTGGGTTCCCGACAGCGATATTGACGGGTCCCTCCGGTTCCCATTTCTAAGGAAAATTGCTCTTGCTTCCACTGGCGATAGGCATTATACTCCGAAGAATTTAATCGGCCAACATCCATCAGGCGTCGTAAAATGGCCTCGCCACTTACCCCCCAAGTTTTGCGTTGCTGCTCCAGCCAGTTATCAAATTCTGAAACCATAGCTGGCCGCTTTCTGTCATCAATACTCAGTAAAAATATGTCAGGAACCAGAAGATGGCCAGTAAAAGCGTTGGCTTCCTGTTCATAAGCTTCAGATGAATGCATGTCACCTTCATCGTCAATCGAACTTATTTGGTGCAGCAACAAATGCCCAAGTTCGTGTATCAATGTAAAGGTTTGCCGGGAATCAGAGTCCTGTTTCTTGACCATAATGACAGGGCAAATAGGATCATAGAGTGAGAAGCCTATTATAGGATTTCCTTTCGAAATCTGCCATTGGCCGTTATAACCATTACTGCGGAATACTAATATGCCATGTGCCTCAATCGCTTGGCGATAACTGCTAAAGTCGTTGCAGTCTGTAAGCCTAAGCCAAGCTCTCACTACTCTGGCAGCTTCTGAAATTCCTAAGCCATTAAGCAAGGGCGGTGCAAAACGGGTTATTTCTTCATGATCAAGTTCGTCGCGTAACTCTATGAAAACTTCTCGCTGCTGTTCAACACTTCTAATCATCTTTTTTAATTGAGGTGTAATTTCTGGTTTCTGATTTGAGAGAGTTCTGAACTGGGGAGTGTGTATCTTCATTTCATTAACTTGCCCTGGCTCCAGAAAGAATAATGTGCCACGACCAAAAAGATCAGCCATTTTCCGCAGTTGACTAAACGTCAGTCCATCTTCACCAGCCATAACCTTATTCAAGGTAGTGAACGATATATTGATTTTTTTTGCAAGAGCCTCCCGTGTAATTCCGTAATCATTGCAACACCAATCAATCCGGGATGCGTTAATTGTTTGAATACGTTCCATTCTTTACTCACACCATTCAATTATTCTTTGTACAAATAGGCTCACCTGTATAATCTATTCCCTAAACACCAGCTGAACATAACCTGTATTTATAACTTAGCAAGATATTTGCCCATAGTCAATAGGGACTAAATAATAATTAATGCATCACAAACGTAATGCACCGGAAGACGGAAGACAGGAGTTGATCAGAAAGGCTAAATCGAGGGACGACAACCATAAGGCCACTGTTTTTATGGGCGTAATCACATACAGAGGACAGGGGGAGGGGACGAAGATTTGCAAGCCCGGCCCATCTAACGATGGGAGCCATGCCATTCTCAATGGACGGGCATTGGCGGGTCTTGCATCCATCAAGTGCTGGGGTGAATAGGGGGGGACAAGAGACCGCCCTATTCCGTTTCCTGCTGTCCCCCTGTATCGCGGGTCTTTCCTCAAATCGGTCAACAGGTTGGCCCAATTTCCTAATATTACAGGCAGATACTCTTTATCGGGAATCTTTCCTCTTTCCGAATTAGGAAACTCGTCCATAGCTTTCTTGCAATAGGAGTAAAACAGATTGAAGCATTCTCCATCAAGGTTGCCCAGAAGAATATGCTGTTGGTAATGGTCATCAAGCGACTCATAAATATTCTTTACGCACTCTTGTTCACTATCTTTGAAAAGCGCTCTTGCTTCTTCAACAATGCACTCAAATATGCCTGATGTAGTGCTCCACCACTTTTCACCGCCAATCCAAATATCCATAGACATAATATATCACCTCAAAATAATAATTCTGCTCTGTTAATCAGGAGTAAGGCTCCTTACCCAAGAGTCAGCAAGACTTTGATTGGCAGGTGTCAATCTTCTGTAGTCCAATGCAACAATATCGGCCTTGTTTAAATGGTCTTTGATCTTATCCAACTCACTGGCATGTTTTCCGAAATTGTCATTCAACCCCTGCAATGCTTTAGGATTGTTAGCATCAGCAGTCCACATCAGAGCTGCTGTTTTACCTGCATGAGAGCCCTCAACAAATTTAAAATCAGGAGTTGGTGGTTGGTTCGCACTTGGGGGGACTTGCACTGGCTCCAGTTTCCCACCTGTAGCGTTCTCCAATTGGGCAGCGGCTTCCCCTTCATGTGGAATCTGCTTCTTTCGGGCATTGTCAAATCCGAGTTCTTCCACTCTTTTCGGATCAACTTTGGCATCAGCTACAGTGTCGGGAGCATTGCAACGATAAGTGATGCCGATTTGAAATCACAGGCCGTAGAAAAGCATCCTCAAAGTCCTATCCCTTAACCACACCAAGCGTTCTCAACTGCTTAACCGTTTCCACAAGGTCCTTCTGGTTGTTCATAACCTCATCGATATCCTTATAAGCAAAGCGGCTCTCTTCGGCAACATCTTTTTTGTTGTGTTTGCCGAGAATAACACCTTGCTTATCCAGATCATTCATGACTTCCTCAACGGAAAAATTCTGCTTCGCGCCTGTGCGAGAATACAGCCGTCCTGCTCCGTGGGATGAAGAGCAAAAACTCTGCTTTTCTCCAAGCCCTCTCACGACATAGCTGTACGACCCCATGGCGCCGGGAATAACCGCAAGCTCGCCGGAACGAGCACGGGTTGCTCCTTTGCGGTGCACCCAGACATTGTTACCGTAGTGATTCTCCAAAGCGGCGTAATTGTGATGGCAGTTGATTTCTTCGGTGTAACTATAGGCGATATCGGTATGTCGGCCCATCCATTTCTCAAGGATTGATCGAACCGCATACATCATTTTCGTGCGGTTTTCCACAGCAAAATCAAGAGCCAGGTTCATCCAGTTGATATATTGGCGGCCCTCCTGTGTATCAACCGGAAGAAAAGCCAGCCGCCACTCATCCGGAACATCGGAATACCATTTTTGATTGAGTTCCCGCGCCAGGTTGTGGAAAAAATCGCAGACCTGTTTGCCAAAATTGCGGCTACCAGAGTGAATCATAATGCCAAGACAGCCATTATCGTCTTCTTGCAGTTCAATAAAATGGTTGCCGCCGCCCAGGGTACCGATCTGATAATAACCGGCGTCAAGCTGACCGCACAGCTCAGGATTGGGTTCGTATTTGTCCATGGATTCCAGGGCGTTGTCTAGGGTCATACAGGATTGGGTATTTTTGTGATGCTGAAACCCCACAGGGATATTGCGCAGTATATCGCCGACAATTCCCTGCAGCAGCAAACCGTTGTCAGTCATAATATCGCGGATTTCTTCGACCCGAATATCGGTGCCGACAAAAGCCATACCGCAGCCAATATCAACACCAACAGCATTGGGAATAATGACATCATTGGCGGCAATAACGCCGCCAATGGGCATTCCCATTCCCGCGTGGGTATCTGACATCAGGCTGACCCATTTAAAGATGAAAGGCAATTCAGCAAGATGAAGGGCTTGCTCTTTGCAGATGTCGTCCATTTGGGATTCATCGGGAAGCCATACTTTTATGGGGACTTTTGTTTGGTTGGCAATAACGAACATGGTGAACTCCTTATAGCTTTTTGTCGCTGATTTGTTATTGTTTACCTTAATATATTTTGCGATAAATATCAAGCATAGCGGGATTGTTGTATACCAATGGGGGGATACATAATGGGAGCACAAAGGGGGATTTTGGATCGCGGCGTACCCGTAGCATTATTTGACGATCAGCTGAATCGTCCCTATACTATATTTATGGGGGTCTCGCCCTATCTTGTTTTTATGAGGGGGAGTGTTTGTGAATAACCAATTTCAAGAATTGTCTATGGAAAAAAAGCGCTCGATTATGAGATGCTATGAGTTCCGGCGGGAAAATCTGCTGGATATTCTGCTGGATCTGCAAGAGGTGTGTCCGGGGCGCTGTATTGATACAGGGACGGCTGGGTGGGTGGCCCGGGAACTGGGGGTCACGGAAACGAAGGTCTCTGAAGCGCTGACTTTCTATACGATGTTACATACGGAGCCTCAGGCGCGTTTTGTGTTTGAGATTTGCAGCAGTACGCCGTGTTTCTTTACTAAGGCCCAGGGGGTGGCGGATGTTTTGAGCCGGGAGCTGGAGGTTAAGGAAGAGGAGATTACAAAAGACGGGCTCTTTGCGTTCCGGTTTGTGCCATGTTTTGGGTCTTGCGCCGAAGGGCCGGCGATCAAGCTGGGAGATGAGGTGTATGGGAACATGACGGAGGAATCACTGAAGGAGTTGATTGAGAGGTGTCGGGAGTTGGAAGGGACTGAACCATGAACCCATTAATATATAATATAGGTCATCAGAATACAGAATATCGGACTCCCCGCCCCCGGGTTCTGCTAAAACGGGTGGGGTGCTATCAAGACCCGGCATCGGTGGAGGAATATCTTGGGTTGGGCGGATTTGCCGGATTACACCGGGTGACGGAGATGGAAAAGACCCAAGCTTTGGATGAGATAGATATAGCTATGTTGCGGGGCCGGGGTGGGGCGGCCTATCCGGCCGGACGCAAGTGGAAGCATCTTTTTGGCATGAAAGCTGAGCCAAAATATATTGTGTGCAATGGGGATGAAGGCGAGCCGGGGACTTTTAAAGACAGGCTGTTGTTGGAGGAGGATCCTTTCAGTGTGCTGGAGGGGATGCTGATTGCGGCTTATATTTTTGGCGCGGAGTCGGCGTATATTTTCATCCGCGGGGAATACCGCCGGGCTCAGGAGTTGTTTCGGAGGGCTGTGAAGAGCGCGGAGGAAGCGGGATATGCGGGGGAGACGATTCTGGGGATTCCGGGGTTTTCTTGTCGTGTGTATGTGGTCTCTGGGGCCGGGGCTTATGTGTGCGGGGAGAATTCGGCGCTGCTCAACACGATTGAGGGCAGAACCGGGCGTCCCCGGGTGAAGCCGCCTCATCTGGCGGAATTTGGCCTCTATTTGAAACCGACTTTGGTGAATAATGTGGAGTCTTTTGCTTGTGTGCCGGCTATTCTGACTATGGGGGGACGGGCTTTTCTGGAGCTGGGGACTGAGGACGGCGGAGGCACGAAGCTGGTGTGTTTGTCCGGGCACGCGAAAAACCGGGGGGTTTTTGAGGCGCCTTTGGGGACGCCTATGCGGGAGGTTTTGTATGGGTCTCACTATGGGGGCGGAACGGCGACGGGCAGACCTATTCAGTTTTGTCATTTTGGCGGCCAATCGGGGCCTATTGGGTTTCCGGAGCAGTTGGACGGGCTTTTCAGCTACCAGGATCTTTGGGATGAGGGTCTGGCAATGGGGACAGGGGCTGTGGTGGTGATGGATGACAGTGTGGATCTTGTTGAGTATGTGCGGCAGGTGGTGGCGTTTTTTGTCCATGAGTCTTGTGGAAAATGCACACCGTGCCGAGTGGGGACGATGCGCATGCTGGAGTGTCTTGATGGGGGTTCGGTGGAGAGGCTGGAGGAGATTATTGAGCATGTGACGAATTTGTCGGCCTGCGGCTTGGGGCAGACGGCGGGATGCGCGGTTGGGTGCGCGCTGAAGTATCGCCGGGAGCAGTTTGAGAGGAGAGCCTTGAATGGGGTCTCAGGCATCGATTTTCACCGGAGTTGACCTGTCTGTTGTTGTTCCGTCGCCGAGTTGCCCTTTGTCATTTTGTCCCCAGACCCATAGGCTGCCGTCTTGTTTAATGGCCAAGGTGGACTTGCCGGAACCTGTTGAGATTTGCGCGGTATCCTCCAGGATTTTTACTGGGGTTGTTTTGTGCGTCGTTGTACCATCGCCGAGCTGTCCGGATGAGTTGTTCCCCCAGGCCCAGAGACTGCCGTCGTTTTTGAGTGCGGTTGTGTAGTCGTGCCCTGCTGAAACCTGCATGACATCTTCCATGATTTTCGCCGGGGTTGCTTTGTTTTTTGTTGTCCCGTCGCCAAGCTGCCCGAACGAGTTTTCTCCCCAGGCCCAAAGACTGCCGTCTTTTTTAATGGCCAGTGTGTGGCCTTTGGCCGAAATCTGTATGACATCATCCATGATTTTCATTGGAGTTGGCGGGCCTGCTGACGGAGGTTTGCCTCCTGCCGGAGGTCTGCCCCCTGGCGGAGGTCCGCCCCCTGACGGAGGTCCGCCCCCTGACGGAGGCCCTTCTCCTGCTGGGGGTCTGCCCTTGTCTTCTCCCCAGGCCCACAGGCTGCCGTCTTTTTTAAGTGCTAACGTATACCCGGAGCCTGCGGAAACCTGCATAATATCCTCCATGATTTTTACCGGAGTTGATTTGTTCGTCGTTGTTCCGTCGCCGAGCTGTCCTTTGCGGTTTTCTCCCCAGGCCCAGAGACTGCCGTCTTTTTGAATGGCTAATGTATGATCAGCATCTGCCACAACTTGTATGACGTCATCCATGATTTTCACCGGAGTTGATTTGTTCGTTGTTGTTCCGTCGCCGAGCTGTACGTAGGAGTTATCTCCCCAGGTCCAAAGGCTGCCGTCTGTTTTAATGGCTGCCGTATGCTTGGCTCCTGCCGAAACTTGTGTGACATCCTCCATGATTTTGACCGGAATGGGGGTGTGTGTTGTTGTACCGTCACCGAGTTGTCCATTCTCGTTATCTCCCCAGGCCCAAAGGCTATTGTCGCTTTTGATGGCCATCGTATGGACTGCCCCCGCACTTATGCTTATAACCTTGATATCTTCATTTGAGGCGGAGCTTTGCTCCTGTTCCTGGGAGTCTCCTGCATCTTCGGGAAGGTTCGGATTTTCTGAATTATTCAAATTCCCGGCCCAGACAAAAAGGCCGATAACCACACCTATGGCCACTGCGCCGCAGGCGCTGAGAAGGATTATGAGTTTGGTTTTGTTTTTTTTCTTTGTGTTATGGGGAGGGGTGGGGGAAGGAGCAGGCTGGGCCGATGGCGCGGTGGCTTGTTCAAGGGGCGCCTGTTCCGGCGCAGGCGGGTTTGGCGGTGCGGGGTTTTGGTTGAGGGTTGTTTGTTCCGTTTGTTCTGACACGGTCTGGGTTTGTGAGGTGGGTTCGTTGCGTGTGATGTCGCTCATCGTTTTCTCCTTTTCATTTATTTGATCAGACAGCAGTCAGACAGCAGTCTTGTCCAAATGAGTCTTTTGTGGTCTTCTGGGCTATCTTAAGTTATTAACAGCAGTGGTCTGGTCGGAAACGGATTGGGGGGCGCCGCATGTGTTGCAAAATTTTGCTTCCGGTAACAGGGGAGCGCCACACTGTAGACAGGTGGTGGAATGTGAGGGTGGCTGCACAGCTATGTTTTCTCCGCATCGAATGCAGAACTTTGCTGCCGGTGGGACTGCGGCTCCACATCTGCTACAAGAAGAGGGATCGGAGTTGGTGATGATGGGCCGCTGGATTGAATTGCCCAAGGCTTGATGTCCCAGGGCTTGATGTCCCATTATGGTTTGGTCATATTTCTCTATAGTTTGCTGCTGTTGTTCAGGAACTGAAGTGTTGGGGCTTGTGTTCATGTACATGTTAGGGGTATTGTTCGTGTGCATGCCGGGGCTAGGAGCGGTGTTCATGTACATGTTAGGGTCAGGAGTATTCGTATACACATTAGGGGTATTGTTCATAGGTGTATCAGGATCGTACATGCCCATGTTTCTATTTACAGAAGCCTTTTTCTTCTTTCTTCTCAACATAATAATAATGATGACCACAGCACCAATAACGACAAGAATCGTGCCGACGATGATGAAGAATATCACAATAGGGATACCCAATATGACTGGGTTAGCGGCGGCTTGCGTTTGGGCTTCGGTAAGTATGTGCTGTACAACAGGGAACCCCGGGTTCGTTTCATTTATTTCTTCTAAGAGGGGAACTGCTTTATGGTTATGGTGTTTGCCCATGTTGTGGTACACAAGTCCTTGTCTGAAATTGGTGGTAAAAGTGCTTTCAGTGGGGGTGACATTCATTTTGTTTAAGTATTGCTTGGCCACGCTAATGGAGACAGCGTAATTCATACCGGAAGTCAATGCTTTGGTGGTTTTGTCGGTGGGGCCGACTGTGTTGACTCCAATGACTTCGCCCGATGTATTGAACAGCGGGCCGCCTGTGTTTCCAAAGTGTATGGCTGCATCTATTTGGAAGGCGTCCCATCCCTCTGTCATTTGTTGTTTAGCACTGAGGGTGCCTGAGGTCAGCTCCGCTTCCTCCATTGATTTTAAAATCTTGTCTTCGAGGTGTTCTTTCATAGTTGTGGCTCCGGAGTAGCCCATCGCATAAACGGAGTCCCCCTGATTTATAGTCGTATCGTCGGCCAGCGTGACTGTGGGAAGGTTTGTCTGCCCTTGCATTTTGAGGATGGCGATATCTTGGCCGGGATACGCTTCGCCAATCTCGTGCAGATCCATAGGGATTCCCTGGACGCTATAGTCCCCGTCTGCTTCGTCGCTGCCTGCTTGTCTCACGTCGCTGCCCAGTGGCACGTTGCTGAGGATGCAGTCATACTTGGTTTGCACATTATCTATGGAGAAGCTTTTGTATAGGAGATCATAAAAGCCGGTTTCCAGAGCGTCCTTCTCCTCTTGGGTCATGGTGTAGCCTGATTCGCTGAATGATTTGACAAGGTCGTTCATGGTTTCATCCATTTCCTTGCGCAAGTCTTCATTTGCGTTCAAGGCGTCTGTAAGAAAATAGTCAAATAGATCCGACTCACCCGGTGCTACACTGTGAGCGTTGGTGACAACATAACCATCTGGCGTGACGATGAATCCGGATCCTGTCATTCGCATATAATTTTTTTCAGTCGACACTTCGTCGGTAAATTTGTAGTATTTCCCCATATCAGCGGTCAACAGGCGAATCATAGTTTTCAATGATGCGGCGGTTAAGGCGGATTCTTCTCGGGTTACTTCCCCTCTGTTTATCATACGTTGAACCTCTTGAATGGTCTCGTTGGTCAGCGTGTCCCCATCAAACTTATAGCTTGTTATACTTACATCTGCACTCCAAATTGTGACGACAACAACAATAGCCGGTTTGTTAAGGGTGGCTATGGTTTGCGTGTCTAATGGCTCTGCACACAGGGATGCTGGCAGAAAGGCCGCCAAAAGCGATGCGGCCAGCGTCAGGCAAAGCATACGATTCCATAGGAATTTCATAGAAAGAATCTCCTCTCTCTTTATTTAATGCGGGCTTTGCCCGCAAGTGGTCAGTGATCAGGGATTTTCTTGTTTTTTATTGACACTTCGCGCCCATGCTTGTTGTCAGATCCCATTGAGCACATTTTCACACTCATATTTTATCATGCTGCCTGTGTCATAGTCAATGAAAAAGCACTCAGACACACTCAGACACCTCCTTGTCTGTTATGGTAGTCTTGTGATATGATGCTTGCATAATATACAAATCGCACCAGGATCATCACATGAACATAAAGAGAGGGCGACATGAATGAGGACTCCCACACAGCATCACACTCGAAGAGAGAATCACGATAAGGGGGACCAAGGGTCAAGAAAACTCCTGGAACTTATGATTGATGGCAAAGCCTGCAGTGTTCCGGCAGGGACAACCCTCCTGGAAGCGGCGCGGGACAAGGGCATTGATATTCCGACCCTATGCCATTTGAAACATTTGGCTCCGGACGGATCCTGCCGCTTGTGTATTGTCGAAGTGGAAGGGGGTCGCAAAGGAGGTCTGCTTCCTGCCTGTACGGAATTGTGCGGTGAAGGGATGAGGGTTCACACCCGTTCTCAGCGTGTGGAGGAGGCCCGGCGGTTTATTTTGGATCTTTTGCTCAGCACTCACAAGCTCCAGTGTTTTGTTTGCGCCCGCAACGGCAGTTGCAAGCTGCAGGATCATGCGCTGGAATATGGGGTGGAAAAGACGAGCTTTATTCAAACAGACTCCCATGGGACAACAAACTCCCGGAAGGATACATCTCACTCCTTATTTACCTATAATCCGGAGCTCTGTATTATGTGCCGCCGGTGTGCCCGTGTCTGCGAAAGCCTGCAAGGCCGGGATGTCATTCGCATCAGCAACCGGGGTTTTGCGACAAAAATGAGCCCGGCATACAGCCTGCCTTGGGCGGAGTCTCCTTGCGAATCCTGTGGGAACTGTGTTTCCTACTGTCCCACAGGGGCCTTGTCCAGTCGGGATAATACCAAGTCCTTCCGGGCTTGGGAAACCGAGCGGGTGCGAACCACCTGTCCGCACTGCGGCACAGGGTGCCAGTATGATCTGCTGGTCAAAAACAACCGTTTGGTGGGGGTGGAACCGGCTGATGGCCCGGCTAACGGGGGGATTCTCTGTGTTAAAGGGAAATTTGGTTCGTATAAGTTTGTGCATTCGCCGGAGCGTCTCAGATATCCACTGATTAAACGGAATGGCCGTTTTGAGCAGGCCTCTTGGGATGAGGCGCTGGATCTGGTAGCAAACCGGTTTAAAGCGCTGATCGCCCAACATGGGTCTGACTCAGTGGCGGGGTTTTCCTGTGCGCGGGCGCCTAATGAGGATAACTATGTTTTTCAGAAAATGGTGCGGGCGGTTTTTGGCACTAATAATGTGGATAATTGTGCCCGGGTCTGTCATTCGGCTTCTGTGCATGGGTTGTCCATGACCTTGGGATCTGGGGCTATGACCAATTCCATCAAGGATATTACCCGGGATGTGGATGTGATTCTGCTGATTGGATCGAATCCGACGGAGGCCCATCCTGTAGTGGGGGCGCAGATCCGCCAGGCTCTGCAGCGAGGCACGAAACTCATTGTTGTGGATCCGCGCAAGATTGATTTGGTCAAGGATGCCGCGATTCATCTGCAGATTAGGCCGGGGACCAATGTGGCCTTTGCCAACGGGATGATGCACGTCATTCTGAAAGAGGGGTTGGCGGATAGGGAGTTTATTGAGACACGGACAGAGGGCTTTGAGGAAATAGAACGGATTGTGGAAGAGTATACGCCGGAGAGAGTTGCCGCAATCTGTCATATTGATGCGGATGAGCTGCGGCGAGCGGCGATTATGTATGCTCAGGCGGACAGAGCGCCTATTATCTACTGTCTGGGGGTGACAGAGCATTCGACAGGGACAGAAGGGGTTATGAGTATCTCCAATATCGCCATGCTGGTGGGGAAGATCGGCAAGTCCGGGTGCGGCGTCAATCCTCTGCGAGGGCAGAACAATGTCCAGGGGGCTTGTGACATGGGGGCTCTGCCTTATGATTTTCCCGGGTATCAGAAGGTGGCAGCCCCGGAGGTCAGGGTGAAGTTCGAAAAGGCTTGGGGGGTTCCTTTGAGTGCAAACCCCGGACTGACGGCGACTCAGGTTTTGCCCCTGGCGCGGGAAGGGGTTATCAAGGGGTTGTATATTTTTGGCGAGGATCCTCTGGTAACGGATCCGGATACGGCCCATGTGCGAGAGGCGCTGGAGACTCTGGACTTTTTTGTGGTGCAGGAGCTCTTTATGACGGAAACGGCTGAACTGGCCGATGTGGTGCTGCCGGGGGTCAGTTACGCGGAAAAAGAAGGGACTTTCTCTAACACGGAGCGCCGGGTGCAGCGCGTGCGTAAGGCGGTGGAGCTGCAGGGGGATATGCGGCCGGATACAGAGATTATTTGTGAGATTATGACGCGTATGGGCTATCCGTGCCGGTATGAGTCGGCGGCGGATATTATGGATGAGATTGCTTCCCTGGCGCCGATCTTTGGCGGGATCAGCCATGAGCGCTTGGATGCGGCGGGGAGTTTGCAGTGGCCTTGCTTGGATGCGGATCATAAGGGGACGTGTTTTCTGCATGAGAGCCGTTTCACGAGGGGGTTGGGGTTGTTTTATCCGGCGGAATACCGCGAATCTCAAGAGCTTCCTGATGGGGAGTATCCGTTGACCATGGTGACGGGGCGTATGCTCTATCATTATAACGCCCGGGCGATGACAGGCCGGACGGAGGGGATCAACGCTCTTGCTCATTCTTCCTATATTGAAATGAATACCGAAGATGCGGCTCTGATGGATGTAAAGGACGGAGACAGAGTGACTGTGACGTCCCGCCGCGGCGAAATCGTAACGACAGCCCGGGTGGGGCATATCGTGGGGCCAAGGGAGGTTTTTATGACCTTCCATTTTCCCGATGCCAATGTCAACAAGCTGACAAATCCGGCGCTGGATGAGATTGCCCGGATTCCGGAGTATAAGGTGTGTGCGGTGAAAGTGAGGAAGGCGTAACAGATGAGCCTTATCTGCCTTATCTGCTATGCCATAAAATCCGGGGGTTTAGAGTCATCAAGGATAACGGTTTTTTCAGAATCCATTGAAGCTGTTGAAACCTGAGCTCCGCATTTGGTGCAGAACGGCGTTTTCGACGGCAGGATCGTGCCACATTGCGAGCAGGCCGAGGGAGTAAAGCCAGCGGCGGCCGCTGGGGACTGATAGTTCGGATTCGCAGCTTGCCCATATCCTGCCATAGCTTGATCGTGTTCCTTTGCGGCTTGTCCATATCCTGTTGAAGACTGTCCGTATCGTGTTGAAGGCTGCCCATATCCTGTTGAGGGCTGCCCATACCCTGTTGAGGGCTGCCCGTATCCTGTTGAGGGCTGCCCATACCCTGTTGAGGGCTGTCCATATCCTGTTGAGGGCTGCCCGTATCCTGTTGAGGGCTGCCCGTATCCTGTTGAGGGCTGCCCGTATCCTGTTGAGGGCTGCCCATATCCTGTTGAGGGCTGTCCATATCCTGTTGAGGGCTGCCCATACCCTGTTGAGGGCTGCCCATATCCTGTTGAGGGTTGTGAGGGGTGTCCATATCCTCCCGCGTTTTGCCCGGATTGTCCGGGAACCGAAACGTACATATTCGGGTGAAGATTCCCATTTGTATATATATTGGGGGGAGTGTTCATGTGCATATTAGGGCTAGGGGCCATGTTAGGGCTAGGGGTCATTCCATCCGCATAGGTTTTTTTCTTTTTCTTATTCCGGCTCACAACAATGATGATAATTACAGCGATAATAAGGAGCAGAAGGATTGCACCGCCGATGATGAAGACCTCAGTGGACACGCCCGGGTCGGCGGCGGCTTTTGTTTGAGCCTCGGTGAGAAGCGACTGCACGGCAGGGAATCCGGGGTTCGTGTCATTTATGGTCTGCAACAAGGTGGCTGCTTTTTTGTAATTACCCTTGTTGTAAGCATAGAGTGCCTGCCTGTAATTGCTGGTAAAAGTGCTTTCGGTGGGGGTGACATTGATTTTGTCCAGGTATTGCCTGGCTATGGCGACGGGTATCGCATAATTTATGCCGGCCACATCTGAGCCGTCTTCGTTGACTGATTTTGCTGTGTTGATCCCAATGACTTCGCCTAGTGTGTTAAATAACGGGCCGCCTGAGTTGCCACTGTGTATAGAGGCATCCATCTGGAAGATATCCCAGCCGTCCTCCATCTTTTTCTTGGCGCTGATGATGCCTGAGGTCAGCGTGGGTTCCTCCAGTGCGTTGAGATGACCTTGTTTAATCGTGATGCCGGGGTAGCCCATAGCGTAAACAGAATCTCCCTGCTGTATAGCGACATCGTCGCCCAACGCAACTGTGGGCAGGTTTGTGTGTCCTGAGATCTGGAGGACGGCCACATCCTTGCCGGGATAAGGGTCGCCGGCAGTGAGCAGTTCTATTTTGGTCATCTTGTCACTGATATCACTGTCGGACGGCACGTTGCTAAGGATACAGTCATATTGGGACTGTAAATTCCCTACTGTAAGGTTTTTGGCCATCAGGTTGGCATAGGCAAGGTTCATGGTATCCTTTTCGTCCTGGGACATGGTGTACCCTTCTTTGCTGAGCTCTTTGTCAATACTGTTCACATAGGCATTGACGAGTTCGCTCAAGGCATATAGGGCGAAATTCTGGGACAGAGCCTCCTCATCCTGCGCTACAACGTGAGCGTTTGTGATGAGATGGCCATCGGGAGTTATGATGAACCCGGATCCTGACATTTGCATATTACCCTTGTAAGTCTCTGTCTTGCCTGTATAAACAACATATTTTTCCATATCCCGCGCCCATATGCGAAGATAAGCGGCCCATTTTGCGGACAATGTATCGGCTATTTGGCCTCTACTTGCCATATTGACGACCTCGGCAGCGATGTTTTCGCTCATTTTCTTATCAAAAGTATACTCTTTCAATTTTAGGTCTGCGGTCCAAGTGGTGAGTATAAGGACGGTGGCCGGCTTGTTGAGAGCGGCAAGGGTGCGTGTGTCTAAAGGCTCTTTGGAGGTATTTTGTTCACATGCTGAAAGGAATACGACCTGGCTCAGTATGAGTGCGATAAGGAATCCGAAGGATAATCGCTTCCAAGTTTTGGGTCGTAGCTTTAGTGAATGTTTCATTTTTCCCTCTTCTTCCTCAAAGATTGTCTTTTTTATATTGAGATTGTCTTTTCCATATTAATTATACAGAATTTTCGTCAAAATAACAATGAGTAAATTATTAACATTCATAAAGGCAAATCCCTTTTTTCAAAGACCCAGCCCGCAATTTCCAAAAGAGCGGCGGCGCTTGCCGCTAAACCGATGATGGCACTGGCGGGCTTAACCGTACCTTCCAAAACATCTTGGGGTTTGAGCAAGTGAAAAAGCGATAGAGACTCAGCCCAGTTCAGCTTATCCCAAAGCCCGGCGATAACGTCGAGTCCATAAAACAGGGCCGTTACGCCGTAAGAGTATGCTAATGACTTTTCCTTGCTCCCCAGTGTCGCGAACAGGAAAGCGTAACTGCTGACAGCTGAGAAAAAAGACAGTGATAACAGGCTCAGCTTGAAATAAGCTGTCTTATCAATTTTGATTTTAAAGAAACGCGTGCTTCCGTACACGCCTCCAAACGTAACCCCTATGAGGACGGCGTTATTGACAAAAAGCAGTGCAGCCTGGGTGGCGAGAAGTTGGCTCCTCGATAGGGGAGCGGACAGAGGGAGGGCAAGAGAACCATTATCTATTAATTTGGCAAGGAGAGCGTTGGCGGTAGTGATGCCGTAAGCTGCCATGATCAATGTCCAGATCCGGGCCAGGAATTGACTTGAAAAAAAGGCTTCGAAGGTATCGGTGCGCGCGTCGGGAGAGACGCCAAAGACTGTTTTCACAGTGGACGGAATGGTGTCTACAATTTCCCCTACAGCCGGTGTTTTGGCAATGGCGGGATAGACCCAGGAGAGAAGGGTTTCATAGAGAATGAATCCGCCGGAGATTTTCAACAAACTGCTTCGCTGCTCTTTGAACATGGCCTTGAAAAAAGGCCAAGATAGAAACATTGCCATCATTCCTTTCTAACGGTAGTACTGCATAAAAGTGTCTTCCAGCTCGAGAGGACGTTGGTGAAACTCACTGATCCGGGTTTGAGAAAGAATCTGCCACAGAACGCTCAGATCGCCGCTGATAGCGACATTGAACCAAAGCCCGTTTTGGTGGACAATAGGCAATTTGCTTTGCCGTAAAAACGCAGCTGCTTTCTCGTTTTCGGCCCGGATATCGAAGATTTGGCATTTCATCCGGTTGAGGCTGCCGATATCCGCAACGGTCAGTAAGTTGCCATCGCGGATAATGGCCACGCGCTGACACGTTTTTTCAATTTCCGGAAACTGATGGGAGGACATGAGTATGGTGGTTCCTCTCTCTTGCTCTTCTTGAATGAGCTCAATAAATGTTTTTTGCATGAGAGGATCCAATCCTGATGTGGGTTCGTCTAAAAGCAGGACCTCTGCGTTAAGCATGAATGCGGCAATGATGCCGAGTTTCTGTTTCATGCCCTTTGACATTTTGTGGATTTTCTGGCCGATATCCAAATCAAACCGCTGTATCAGGCTGTCACATTTTTGCTTGAGCTCACGGTCTCCTCCATGCATGCCCATTATGAGTCTCAGGAGGTCCCGCCCTGAAAGGTGCTCGAAGAAATGAAGTTCGCCCGGCAGATAGCCGACAAGACTTTTGAGTGCGGTTCTTTCCTCAATGGTGTCCCTTCCTTTGATACGGGCTATGCCGCGATCCGGGTGGATAAAGCCCATCAAGATCCGGAGTGTTGTTGTTTTACCTGCGCCGTTTGGCCCTAAAAAGCCGAAGACTTCTCCTGGATCGACTGTAAAACTCAGGTTGTCGATACCTTTTCCACCCGGATATTTTTTCGTGAGTCCGTCAATTTTGATCATGGTCTTGTGCTCCTTCATCTGTGCCCAAAACGCTTATATCTTTCTAAAGCCGTTACAGCTGTCAACGCTGTCGTCAAGGGTTCCTCGTAATTCCACCCTTTGGCGTAGATGCATCGATAAGAGGGCCGGAATGAGCCATTGGCCGATTGGGACGCCAGGATGGCGGCAGCCCCTCTCGCCAGCAATTCCGGAGGAAGGGGGTGGCCGACTGAACAGAGAGCTGATACGGCCAAGGAAGTTTCAATAACAGAGTTTCCCCAGCTCCCATCGGAATTCTGGCTGGACACCAAATAATTAAGCGCTTTTGTGTGAGCTGTTTGGATAGAAGTGCCCAAGCGCCCATGTCGCCAGAACGTGACCTGTCTGGCCCGTCTGGAAAGGAATTCTAAGATTTGAGCTGTAGCATAAATGGATCCTTCATACCAAGTCCCGGGAAATTCTCCGGAGGTCATCTGCTGCTCCAGAAGCCAGTGTACCCCGGAGGACAGGTGTTGTTCCCGGAGCCCGCGTACTCCTGGACCGAAAGCAGGGCTTTCGGAGCCTTCCATTTTTCTGATCTCTCCCGCCCCCCACAAAGCGTCCAAAACGTGAACGGTTACATCGGTACTGGGGATATAGATGGGGAAAGTACAGGTTACCTCCGGCAAGCAGCCGCTGAAGTCTGGGAATGTAGCCCAGCTGCCATCCTCATTTTGTAAGCGCAGCAGGAGTTCAGCCGAATGACGGGAAACAGGGCTGCCCAAAAGCTGAAGCGCCCTCAAGGCCACGGCCGTATCGTCCAAATCTGGCTGTGTAAAGGGTGGTGTGGAACCATAACTTCCATCCGCATTTTGGCCGGCAGACAACCATGGGGTGGCTCGCCTGATCCAATCCGTTTCGGCAGGGCTGGGACCGGATTCCATAAAGCAGCGGATGGCAAGTCCAACGGACCACGTGAAGAGTTGGTCAAAAGCGGGCCAGGCGCCGCGGGGATACTGTTTGGAGACGAGCCACTGTGCCGCTTTATCGAGGCTTCCTCCTGTTATTTTAGCCCGGACCAGGGCGATGACCGCTAAACTTGTGACGACGATATCCTCAGACCACGAACCGTCATCCATCTGGCAATCGCAAAGATAAGTCACAGCTTTGCCGATACTGTCTTGCTTAAGATCCTGAGCCGCCAACAGAGCTGCCGCGACGACCACCGGACGCCCGTAGGGCGGTAATTTCTTAATGATTCTTTCTGAAAGAATGTGCGGCAGAGTGGTTTCATCGGGCTGGGGTCCCTTCATGCCCGGGACTACCTCCTGACCAAGGGCCAACACAATATTGGCCACTTCCTTCACTTGACTGGGAAGAAAATAGTGGATTAATCTTCCGCTCCGGTTTCCGATAAAAGCTTTTTGTACGAGTTGTGTTATTTCTTCATCAGGATCTCCCCCGGGGACTTTGCCCCATCCTTGGTTCTGACGAGTATTCCGAAACCAGTGGAGTCCTGCTTGGGAATTCTTCTTATATTTTGAGCCGAGGAGCAGCAAGGCTAAAGTGGCCAAAGCCGTTGCTCCCGGACTCGCCGATACACCGTGTATCTCGTCTAAACGCCCCCGGAGGATTTGTTCTCCGCCTTCCAGGGCGTAAGCACGAGCGAGTTTAATGGATTCACTGATCTGTCCTGCTTCGATCTGCTCCGTTTCCTGTTCCATCAAAACACCTCACAAATGAATTAAAGCATATAGTATGATGTATGATGTTTTATGGAATATTGTTCCATTAATTCTCTTGCTGGGTTTTGTGATCAGGGCGCACTCATTAATTGGCGCACCCTTGTGATCCTTGTGATCTTGTGATCCTTGTGATCCTTGTGATCCTTGTGATGATGATTATGAAAACTTGTGCTTAAAACATTGCTGCGTTACAATTGCAATATGTATCACGATTCTATGTATCGGAAGGTGTCGCTTATTATGAGATTAGGCGCGATAGTTATAGATTCAGGTGATGCTGAAGAATTATCGGCATTTTATCAAAAACTTCTAGGATGGACGATAGAGCGTCAGTTTTTCGAGGGCGAAAAATGGGTTATTGTAAAAAGTATGGATGATGGTATGTCGCGGCTGGTATTTCAAGAGGTGGCTGATTACAAAAGGCCAAAATGGCCATCTGCCGAAGGACTGCAACAAAAAATGCTGCATTTGGATTTTTATGTTAAGAAGGATGATTTTGATAATGAGGTGGAGCATGCTCTTTCTTGCGGCGCAGCTTTATCAGAAATACAGTTGTCTGAGAGTTGGAAAGTCATGCTTGACCCTGCCGGGCATCCATTTTGTATAGTTCCTCTCCCACTTGGCGGAGAGCGAACACCGAATACGGAGGGACAAAAGACATGGCTCATGCCGACATAGAAGGCTGAGGCGGCGTAGTCTAAGACGTCGCCCGCGAAGATGCCCATGTTGGTGCAGCCGTTGATGAGTCCGTCCAGGATGTGGGCGGGGTCGGGGATGTTGCCTTTGCCGTAGTCTGTGGCCTATAGGAACCCCTTCCTGGGTCAGGAACACCGGCTGGTTCTTCCAGCTCTATATGAGTTCGGTTTACATTGTTCACTCTGACAGGGAATCCTCAACTGTAGCAAAAAACTTGCTATTATCATCAAATGCCATTGACGCTTCATAAACACTTTCCATTGCCGCAACCAAGGCGTCTTCTCCTCCTGCAAAAGATAGAGCAGACACAGCGCGTGCTTGGCTAAATAGTCGAAGCGATTCCGTTTGCAAGGCTACATTGTCTTCAGCCTTGTCTTGAATATCAAAATATTTATCATCGAATTGTATGGCCAATTCGTTCAATTCTGCGATTCGCTCTTGCGACAACCTTCCTACTTGCCGCAATTGTTCGAGGGATTCCGTTATAATTGGAACGTCTAAGCTGGTAGTCTGTAAGGCAAGCTCACACGCAACAACGCTGACTTTCCTTTGTTGTTCGGGAACAAAATCGGCAATCTTTGTTGCTAGCTAGATTCTTTGATACTGTTTCTAAGCGGTTACTCATGGTGACCTCCTCGGTGGTGTTTTAATGGGAGTCGCAATCTTTAATCCGTTGGCATTAGCGTAAGAGACTATATCTGCTTCCGCATGAGCAGTTCCAGCAATGACTCTTTCCCCAGGTTGCACAGGTAACCTCTCGGTTCGCTTGTGCTTATTATTACTAACGGAACTCAGCTTTGATAAGCGTAATCCGTTTTTCTGATTTCCCCTCCGGCGTTTCGTTCCCTGCGCCGCCGATCAGCAACAAAGGGAACCGGCGACAGCACGCCTGCTAACAGGCGACATAACGACAAAGTATAATTGAGCCACAGGCGGCCAGTTGGCGGCGTTCCCTCGCCTACTGCCGCCATAGGCGGCGGCAAAGGAAAACGGCGGATTCCAAAAACAATTCGGAATCCGCTGCCCTATAAAACAATCGTCTCAAATCGACTTACCGAAGCAATCCCTCTACCTCCTCACGGGCCAGACCAGTATCCTCTGCGATTTCATCAATCGGCCTATTACGTTTAATCATGTTCTTGGCAATGGCAAAGGCTTTTGCTGTTTCGCCTTCTCTCTGTGCCGTAATCAAATTCGATTCCAAATCTGACTGATACATTCTGC
>Ga0082212_10003635_pt1 | contig 21779 bp, 20 predicted proteins | sample TergutNt197P3_FD_71548 | JGI IMG/M metagenome (GOLD analysis project Ga0082212, IMG submission 71548) | Neocapritermes taracua P3 segment gut microbial communities from Petit-Saut dam, French Guiana - Nt197 P3 | ecosystem: Host-associated > Arthropoda: Insects > Digestive system > Gut ...
CGTCGTGGAGACCCAAAAGAGCAGCTTTTGCCTTTCTTGCCACGAAATGCGGCCATACCAAAAAGAACTGGAAGCTTCCTCTCATGCCAAAGACGCCAAGGGCCAGCCGATAGGTTGCCCGCAATGCCATGTGCCGGGGACGAATATCGTGCGCATGATGGCGGGCAAGGCGTACATGGGGGGCAAGGATCTCTGGGTGCATTACTCTGAGGCGCCCCTTGATCTGCATCGGGCCGCCCTGCAGCCTTCGGCCCGTCGCTTTGTGGATGACGCCAACTGCCGCGCCTGTCACGAAGACATGGCCAAAAACGCGAAAAATGACGGCCCGGTGTCCGCGGAAGGCAAACTGGCCCATGACGCGTACCTGGGGACCAACGGCCAGGCCCGTAGCGGTTGTGCGGGCTGCCACCCCAACATGGCGCACCTGCCGCCCTTTGACGAACGCATTCCGCGTAATGCCAAGTTCCTCAGCAAACTCAAGGAGATTCAGCCATGACAGATATGCTCCGTAAACCTGTAATTGCTGTTCCGCTCCTGCTGGTCGTGCTGGTGGGCGGCTATTTCGCCTATGTAAGCTGGGCGTTTCCGGCAGTGCGCTGCGAGGCCGCCAAGCATCTTGACTCGCCGGAACGCATGGGCGATTGCTATGGATGCCATGTCAAGGCTACGGCCAAGGTTGCCCAGGAATGGTATGAGAGCAAGCATGGCATTACCCTGGTGCGATGCCAGACCTGCCATGGACAGCCGGACGGCAAGGGTTCCGTTGCCTTTACCCGTACGCCTGGCGCCGACCTGTGCGCCCGCTGCCACTCTTTGAGCATAGGCCGCATGGAGGCGAAGTTCGGCAAGCGGGACGACTGCGCAAGCTGCCACCCCTACCACCAGAGCCCCATGCACGGCAGCGCCTACGTATACCGCCAGGAAACGAGCAAAACCGCTCTGGAGTAGAGTCGCCATATGCTTTGCGGAAGAGGGGGTCAGGAATTTCCGCCTCGCAGAGGCTTGTGGTACACGCGTATTCCTTCGTGAAGGAGAACAATATGGAATTTTCAAGACGTGAATTTTTGCGCGGCATGGCGCTTTCCGCAGCGGTTGCGGCGGCTTCCGGTCCTCTGCAGGCCTTGGCCGCCGGCGCGCAGGAAACCCCGGATACCTGGGTGAAAGGCGTATGCCGGTATTGCGGTACCGGCTGCGGCGTGCTGGTGGGCGTTAAAAACGGCAAGGCTGTCGCCATCAAGGGCGATCCCGGCAACCACAATGCGGGCCTTTTGTGCCTGAAAGGGGCCATGCTCATTCCGGTGCTGAATTCGCCGGAACGCGTCACCCAGCCTATGTACCGCAAAAACAAGGGCGCGCCGCTGGAACCCATTGCCTGGGATGCCGCCCTGGATTTGATGGCCAAGAAGTTCCGCGCCGCCGTGGATGCGCATGGGCCGAATTCCGTCGCCTGGTACGGTTCAGGCCAATGCCTGACGGAAGAGACCTATGTCGCCAACAAAATCTTCAAGGCAGGCTTCCGCACGAACAATGTGGACGGCAATCCCCGCCTGTGCATGGCTTCAGCGGTTGCCGGCTATATCAGCACCTTCGGCAAGGACGAGCCCATGGGCACCTATGCCGATATTGACCGCGCCAGTTGTTTTTTCATCATCGGCTCCAACACCTCGGAAGCCCACCCGGTGCTTTTCCGGCGTATCGCCCGACGGAAACAGTCCGATCCCGGCGTCAAGATCATTGTTGCGGATCCACGCCGCACAAACACCGCGCGCATCGCCGACCTGCACATTCCCTTCCGGCCGGGCACCGACCTTGCGCTCATGCACAGCATGGCCTGGGTGATCATCAATGAAGAATTGGATAACGCGCGTTTTTGGAACAAATACGCCGTGTTCATGAACCTGGAAGGCAAGCCCGCCACGTTTGAGGAATACAAGGAGTTTTTGGAGGCCTACCGTCCTGAAAAGGCCGCGCAAATCTGCAAAATCCCGGAAAAGTCGATCCGGGAGGCCGCCCGTCTGTTTGCGGAATCCGCCGCCACCATGAGCCTGTGGTGCATGGGCATCAACCAGCGCGTGCAGGGTGTGGCGGCCAACAACCTGATCCACAATCTGCATCTGCTCACCGGCCAGCTTTGCCGTCCCGGCGCGACCTCCTTCTCGCTGACCGGCCAGCCCAATGCTTGCGGCGGCGTGCGCGACGGCGGAGCTCTCGCGCACCTTCTGCCCGCCGGACGCGCGGTGGGGAACCCCAAACATCGCGCCGAGATGGAGCAGCTTTGGGGGCTTGAGCCCGGAACCATCAGCGAAAAGGTCGGTTATCATACCGTGGCGCTCTTTGAAGCGCTCGGCAAGGGCGACGTCAAGGCGCTGATCATTTGCGAAACCAACCCGGCCCATACCCTGCCGAATCTGAACAAAGTCCATAAGGCCATGTCGAATCCGGACTCCTTTATTGTCTGTATCGAGGCCTTCCCGGATGCGGTGACGCTGCAATATGCCGACCTGGTGCTGGCGCCGGCCTTCTGGTGCGAACGCGACGGGGTGTACGGCTGCGCCGAGCGGCGCTATGCGCTGATCGAAAAAGCTGTAGAGCCACCGGCCCAGTGCCGTCCCACCGTGAACACCCTGGTGGATTTCGCCAAGCGGGCGGGCATTGATCCGAAGCTGGTCAATTTCAAGAACGCCGCGGAGGTCTGGGACGAATGGCGTAAGGTCGCCAGGAGTTCGACCTATAACTTCTACGGCATGACCCGCGAGCGGCTGCGCAAGGAATCCGGCCTGATCTGGCCCTGCCCGGACGAAAAACATCCCGGCACCTATTTGCGTTACGTGCGCGGCGATGATCCGCTGGTTCCCGCCGACCACCCGGACCGGATATTCTTTTACGGACGGCCGGAGGGCAAGGCCGCGATCTGGATGCGTCCTTACAAGGGCGCTGCGGAAGAGCCGGATACCGAATATCCGCTCTATCTCACGTCCATGCGCGTGATTGACCAGTGGCACAGCGCCACCATGACCGGCAAGGTGCCGGAGCTTCAGCGCGCCAATCCTTCCGCCTTTGTGGAAATCAATCCGGAGGACGCGCAAAAGGCCAAGATCGCGAACGGCGACATGGTCAGCGTGGAAACACGCCGCGAAGCCATGCAACTGCCGGCCCGCGTCAGCGATGTGTGTCGGCCCGGCCTGATTGCGGTGCCGTTTTTCGATCCCAAGAAACTGGTGAACAAGCTGTTCCTGGATGCGACCGACCCTGTTTCCCGTGAGCCGGAATACAAAATCTGCGCCGCGCGGATTAGAAAGGTATAGCGCGGGGATAGCATGGCCATTGCTGGATTGGTGCTGCTGACAACGCAGGAGGACTCCCATTCTGTCCTGGAAGCCTTACGGGCTGATGCGAAGATTACGGATGTGAGCCCTGGGGAACCGTGTAAAATTGCTGCTGTGCTGGAAGCGCCCTCCCAGGATATGGAAGACGAAATATCACGTCTTCTTGCCTGGGAGGGCGTTTTGACCGTTGATATCGCCCTCTTGAGCTATGAGGATGAAGTTGAGGCGGGCGGGGAAATCCGTTGCCCGCCGCACAAGCCGCGCAAATGCGCAACTCCGAGGGCATGAGTGCCCCGAAGTCCGTGTTGCGGCCGCCGGGCGCAGCGATGGAGGCGTCCTTTCTTCGCCGGTGCGTGCAGTGCGGACAGTGCGCGCATGTGTGCCCCTGGCAGGCGGTGCGCATGGAAGGGGGACTTGGGGCACGGCGGAATACGCCGGTGATCCGACCCTCGGAAGTGCCGTGCTGGCTGTGCATGAAGTGTCCCCCGCTTTGCCCTTCGGGCGCGCTGGACAGCAGCGTGACCGCCATGGACAGGGCGCATATGGGGCGGGCGGTCATGCTGAAGGATCGCTGCTACAATTTTACAGGCGGCATCATGTGCTGGACCTGTTATGATCGCTGCCCCCTGCGGGGCAGCGCCATTATTTTGCAGGATGGCGTTGTGCCGGCGATTACAGAACAGTGCGTGGGTTGCGGGGTGTGCGAATATGTATGCCCTGTCAAGGCCCTGGTGACTCTTCCAAAGGAGGCGCTGCCCCATGCGCCTTGATCAACGCTTCGCCTGTGCCGCTGAACCGATTGCTGCCGGAATGCGGGCAATCAAGCCCGCGCACTGGAATGCCTGGTATATTCAATTGCGTCGTCCGACGCAGCTTGCGGTTGTATTATTGTTTATTGTACTTCCCTGGGCGAATGCGCAGGGGTGGACGCGGATATACGGCTCGCTTTTTGCCCTGAACGTGTACGGCCTGCCTTTTGCCGATCCGTTGAGCGCGCTGCAGGTGCTGCTGGTGGACGGGCATATTGCCGTCCAACTGTGGACAGGGGCAGCGCTGGTTTTGCTTTTGGCCTTTGCCTTGGGGCGGGTGTTCTGCGGCTGGTTGTGTCCGTACGGCCTGCTGTCGGAAGTGCTGTACGCGTTCCGCCGGGGCATGCAGCCGCGTATGCGCGAAAACGCCGCAACGCGGCATGAAATGCGGTTTCGCATTGCGGTGTGCGTGTTGGGACTCATGGCTGCCTGCTTGTGCGCTTTCCCTGTTTTACAGCGCTTTTCCATGCCGGGCGAGCTTTCGCTGGTCCCCTTGCGCGCCGTGGAAGGCTGGGCAGTATGCTTGGCGGCGCTCTTGCCGCCGGGTATGGTCTTGCTGGCGGAGGGCATAAGCGGCAGGCGCTTGTGGTGCCGTTATGCATGCCCGCAGTCCGTCTGCCTGACGCTTGCTGCGCTTTGCGTTCCCCGCGCCTTCGGCGTCAGATGGTCGCCAGAGCGTTGTTCCTGTCCGCAGGATGACCGGCCATGCCTGCGCGCCTGCTCGCTCGGCCTTGCGCCCCGCTGGGAATACGGCCCCCCCCGCGGCGAGTGCGTGCAGTGCGCGCAATGCGTCAGCGCCTGCGCGCAACGCGGCGCGGCCTTGCGCATGGGCTTGTAATCACATGTAACACGAGAGTCTCCTATGCATATCGGTCCTTATACCTTTGAAGAATTCAAGGCCCGCGCGGCTGCCTTTCACGGCTATCCCGCCCCGGGCCTGCTCCTGGGCGGCTACATGGTCGCCATGGCAAAACAGGCCCTTCCGGAGGGCTGTCTCTTTGAGGCGGTGGTGGAAACCAAAAAATGCCTGCCGGACGCGGTACAGTTGCTGACCTTGTGCAGCGCTGGCAACAACTGGATGAAGGTCGTCAATCTCGGCAAGTACGCTGTATCGCTTTTTGACAAGCATAGCGGCGAGGGTTTTCGGGTGCATGTCGACATGGAGAAGCTCAAGGCCTTTCCGGAAATCAGCGCCTGGCTTCTCAAGCGCAAAGCCAAGCAAGACCAGGACACGGCCGCGCTTTTCAATGAAATCGAACGCGCGGGCGACAGCATTTGCGCGATGGCGCCGGTGCGCATCCGGCGGAATTTTTTGGGACATGCGCACATGGGCGACATAGGGATCTGCCCGCAATGCAAGGAGGCATACCCCGTGGATGACGGCGCTCTGTGCAGAGGCTGCCAGGGCGAGGCGCCCTATGTGCTTGCGGCAGGCGAGGCCGGACCGGCGCTTGCGCATCCGCGCATTGTTTCCGTTGCGGATGCGGTCGGCAAAAAGGCGCTGCACGACATGACCGAGATTATTCCCGGCACGTTCAAGGGGGCGGCCTTTTCAGCCGGACAGACGCTCCTTGCCGGCGATGTCTGCCGCTTGCAGCAGATGGGACGTTTTTCCATAGCCATTGAGGACGCGGCCTCACAAGGCCATGGGGTGCATGAAAATACAGGAGCACAGGCCTTTGCCCTGCGCATGGCGGGTGAAAATGTCGCCTTTTCCCTGCCGCCCAAGGAAGGGAAAATCAATTTTCGCAGCAGGATCCGCGGCCTGTTGTGCGTGGACGCACGACGCCTGGAAGCCTTCAACATGTTGCCTGATGTCATGTGCGCAAGCCGCCAGGACGGCACGGTGCTTGACGAGGATGCGGAATTTGCCGGTACGCGAGTGATCCCCTTGTACATGCGTGAAGATGACTTTGCGGCGGCCTTGGGCGTGCTGGACCGTCCCTTGTTTTCCGTTGCCCCTTTGCGTAGCGCAAGGGCGGGCATTCTGGTGACCGGGACGGAAATCTTCAAGGGACTGATCGAGGACAAATTTATTCCCGTTATTTCCGCCAAGCTGTGGAGCTATGGCTGTAGCGTGGTCAAGACGGACATTGTTCCTGACGACAAAGCGCATATTGCGCGCGCGATTGAAGACATCCGCAATGCCGGGGCCGATCTGCTGATCACCACGGGCGGCTTGTCCGTTGACCCGGATGATGTGACCCGCGCCGCTTTGGCTGATGCGGGGCTTGTGGATGTTCTGTACGGGGCGCCGGTGCTGCCCGGCACGATGAGCTTGATTGGGCGCCTTGCAGGCAAGGAGGGCGCTGCCTTCCCCGAGGAGCCCCGCAAAGGCCTTGCGCGCAGCATTCAACAGCCTGTTGCGGGCGAAATGCAGGTCGTCGGCGTGCCTGCCTGTGCCTTGTACTTCAAGGTGACCCTCTTTGACGTCGTGTTGCCGCGCTTGCTGGCCGGACGGCGGATCAGCCGGGCCGAGTTGGCGGCTTTGGGTGAAGGCGGTTTTTGCGCCAATTGCAAACTGTGCACATGGCCCAAGTGCTTCTTTGTGAAATAACAGCAGGAGGCGTAGTCATTTTTTTCTGACAAGTTGTCATCTTTGTCCGGTGATGCGAGAGCTACGCTGTGCTTGTGTATTTTTTTCAGCGACAACCTGTTTGTTTTACAGACAATATTTTTCCCCAAAAGTGTGTACATCCGGCATGTTTTTTGAAAGACTTGCGCGGGAAAGTTGTTATGGTTATTGATACCTTTCAACAAGGAGGAGGTTATGGGAACACCCCGCAACGGCTCAGGGCTGAAATGCCTTTTGGGTGGCGTTGTGCTGGGAGTTGTGCTGCTTGCCGCTTCGGCTGTCGCCATGCGCGTCACGGATCAGAGGCCGTTCTGTTCTTCGTGCCACGTGATGCAAACCGCTGCGGTAACGCATAAGCTATCCAGTCACGCCAACCAGGCATGCAACGATTGCCATACCCCGGCAGCGCTTGGCGCCAAATTGCCATTCAAGGTGGCGGAGGGGCTGAGTGATTTTTCCGGGAATTTGTCCGGCAAGGAAGTTAGCATGCCTGTAAGTCTGCGTACCAAGGATGTGGTCAATAATAACTGCAAGCAGTGCCATACTCCGACGAACATGAACGTGGCCAGCATGGAGTCCAAAAAGTATTGCGTTGACTGCCACCGCAACATTGCGCACATGCGCGTCAAGCCCATCACCACAAGGATGGTAGCCTATGAATAAGCGATTTACTTTCTCGATTCTGGCGCTTGCCGCCTTGGGCCTGCTCCTTGCGGCCGGCTGTTCCGATGTCACAACCGAATTGAAGACCCCCAAGTTTAAAACAGGTCTGTCGGAAAAAGAAAACAGCAACGCGGCCTTCGGCAAGGTCTTTCCGCAACAGTTCAAATCGTATCGGAAAAATGACGACGATACGGTCATGACCGAGTACAAGGGCTCCGTGACCTTTATGAAAAACGACGGGGTCAGTCCCCTGCCGGAAGGCTACAAACACGCCCAGCCCTATTTGAAAAACCTGTGGCTTGGTTATGCCTTCGCTTTTGAGTATCGCAACGCGCGCGGGCATACCTATGCCCTTGACGACCTTTTGCATATTGACCGCCCCAATAACTATGCGGAAAAGGGCGGTCTGCCGGCCACCTGCTGGAACTGCAAGACGACCAAGATGGAAGAATGGGTGACAGCGGACGGCGACAAGTTCTGGGGCAAGGACATCAACGAGTTCCGCACCAAGTTTGATCCGAAGGATCATCCTATCGGCTGCGCCAACTGCCACAATCCGACGGACATGTCGTTAAAGCTCTACAGCGTGCCGCTGAAGGACTGGCTCAAGCGCAGCGGCCAGGATGAAAGCAAGTTGACCCGCAATGAAATGCGTTCCCTTGTGTGCGCCCAGTGCCACGTGGAATACCATTTCACGCATCCTTCGCAGGGCCCGGCGGGCAAGCCCGTATTCCCCTGGGATAATGGCTTCAACCCGGAAGATATGTACCAATACTACAAGACCCACGGCGCGAATAACGGCCTCTTCGCTGACTGGGTGCATCCGGTTTCCAAGGTGCCTTCGATCAAGATGCAGCATCCGGAATATGAAACTTGGATTGACGGTCCCCACGGCGCTGCCGGCGTGAGCTGCGCCGACTGCCACATGCCCTACCAGAAGGGCGAGGACAAGAAGAAGATGTCCAGCCACTGGTGGACCTCCCCGCTCAAGGACGCCGAACTGCGCGCCTGCCGCCAGTGCCATGCCGACAAGAGCGCGGCATTCCTCAAGGAGCGTGTGCTCTATACTCAGAAAAAGACCTTTGATCAGACGCTTGCCGCCCAGGAACTCAACGTGAAGGCTCATGAAGCCGTGCGTCTGGCTGACGCCTTTACTGGCGCCAAGGCGGCCAACGCCGACGCGCTGATGGCCGAAGCCCGCGATATGGTCCGCAAGGCCCAACTGTTCTGGGATTACGTCTCCGCCGAAAACAGCGTCGGCTTCCACAACCCGGCCAAGGCGCTCGACACGCTGGCATCCTCTATTAAGTACAGCCAGCGCGCCGTGGATTTGGCCTGCCAGGCGACGAACTTCGGCATCAACCCGACCCTTGCCCAGGACATCAAGACCCTGGTGCCGCCCATCCTCAAGCACAGCCGCAAGCTGCAGCAGGATCCGGCGCATATGCAGAGCCATCCCTGGCTGAAGATGCTGCCCGTGTTCCCGCCCGCAGAACGCGTGTGGGATGGACAGAAGAAGGTCAGCGCCAAGTAACTCTACGAGTAATTTGAGCCTCCCTTGGCGCAACGCCGGGGAGAAACACCCATCGCCCGGTCATGTTCGTGACCGGGCGATGCTTTTTGCGCTGCCATGCGTCGCACTTGCGTTTCTCACCCCGTTTTTTTGCGAGACGCATGCAAGCATCCCGTCGTTATTGCGGCAGCAGCCTCCGCATTGCGCAAGCTCTTGCCGCAGCAGCAGCGCAATACCGCGATACGCTCCGTAACATCCAAGTTTTTTTACATATTGCCATTTGCGTTTTTTCAGGGCGTCTTTGCGGCGTGTACAAGGAGATGCGGAGCAGTGGCTTCATAAAAAAATCTGCCATCCCGCATTTGGAACAGTCTGTGCATCAGGTGGCAGGGTAAGCAAAAAAGTTCCACCTGGCTAACGCGCGATGTGCGTATAGGCGCATAGGCATGAACTATTTTACAAGCATGTACGCATTTTTTTCACTACACATAGGCGCAGGCATGCGGCTGTGCCTAGTGTTATTGTGCATCCTGACCCTGTGGGGGCTGAACGGCTGCGGCGCCCAACGCTCCTCGCCTGCGCAATCCACGAAAGCGCCGGTTGCAGCGAAAAAGGTTTTGGAGAGCGCATATTCGCAAATAGGCGCACGGTACAGAAGTGGCGGGAATTCTCCCGGCAAGGGTTTTGATTGTTCCGGTTTCGTCCAGTGGGCCTATAAGCAGCAAGGCATTGCCGTGCCCCGGGTGACATCGGATCAGGCGCGTGCGGGCAGGCTGGTCGCACCCAAAGAAGGACTGCAGCCGGCGGATATCCTGGTTTTTAAAAACAGGCAGGGGCCGCGTGGCCTGCATACGGGTTTGTATGCGGGCGGCGGCCAGTTTATCCACAGTCCGCGCGCTGGGCAGCGCGTACGCACGGAGAGCCTGGACGTCGCCTATTGGAAGAATTCCTTGATTGGCGCGCGTCGCCTGCTCCCGTGATTTTTGCTGCACTTTATTCTAAAAATTTTTTGCGGTTTTGCGAAAAAAAGACTATACATTTTCTAGATTGCGGGGTATAAACGCAACAGTGTTTTGCTGATACATGCAAAACAGCCCGATCTTGTTAGCTAAAAACCCCATGCGCTCTTGCGGCGCACAACCTACGGAAACAGGCCTTCCTGGTCTAGGAGGAAATATGAGCTTTCAAACTGTATCCGCAGGCGAACGCCTACTGACCATTGCTGACATAGCAAGACATTTTTCCCTGCCGGAATCCACGGCGCGATATTATTGCAAACGATTTGCCCCCTACATGCCCGTATGCGGCGAAGGCAGGCGCAAGCGCTACCGCAAATCCGCGCTGGATGTGATACAGGCTGTGCTGGATGCCATGCGCGACACCCGCACTGCCGCCGGCGTCGAGTCGCTGCTTGCGGAAAATTTTCCCTGCAACGCCTTGTCCTTGATGACGCCCATGGACAGCGTTCCTTTGTCTGAAGAAAGCCTGCCCGTGCCTTCCCAGGGCGTGCCGCTTCATTTGATGGAACAACAGAGCAGGGCCTTGGAAGGCATAGCTTCCGCTCTCGCCTTGCTTGTGCGCAGGCAGGATGACTTGGAAGAGCTTGCCGCTCAGGCCCGCGCCGCGCATGAAGAGAGCAAGACCCTGCGGGCTGACGTTGTGCGCCTGCGTCTGCTTGTGGATAATTCCGAAAAACTGCACCAGCAGGATATGGATCAAATCCGCAATTGGCTTGGACGTATGATGCGCGCACAGTCCAGCGCTGTTGCGGGCCACGCCTGAACGCGGCCGCGCCTCGTTTGAAAGACGCGCGCCTGCCGTATTATTTCTTGGCGTGCGCCAAGGCCATGTCCACGGCGGCATTAAACAGGTCGTAGGAAACCGCTCCGCGCACCGTGAGATTGTTGACCAGAAAATAGGGCGTGCCCTCAATGGCGAGCTTTTTGGCATCCGCCTGATCTTCTTCAATCATAGCGTTCACTTTCTTGTTTTTCAGGTCCGCGGCCAGTTTCTTCATGTCCAACCCGGCCTGTTCGGCGGCTTTGGCGGTAAAATTCTGCCCTTCTGCGGCGAGTTTTTCCGGCTCAGCAAAAAAGCTGTTGTACAAGAGCCAGGGAGCGCGATCATTCTGGAACGAGGCGGCCACAAAATATTCCGCTGCCAGCCGTGCGGGGCTGTCCTTGCCGTACGGCATGTGCTTGAAGATCACCTTTACGTCCTGCGGCCGGGCCCGGATGATGCGATCCAGCACTTCAGCGGCCTGTTGGCAATATGAGCAGGTGAAGTCCGAAAAGGCGATGACCGTTACCGGCGCATTTGCAGGCCCAAGCACGGGCCTGTTTGCGGTGGACACGCTTTTGGGTTGTTTGAGGTCTTCGCGCCATTGATTTTCCATATTTCTCTTGCGCCTGAGGTTGGAGCCCTGCTGCGCGATGTCCAGCACGCTTTCGCTGTGGTCGCGCAGTACGTCCAGCACGATCTCTGGGTGTTTTTTCAATGCCTGGCGCAACATTCCGGCAAACTCTTCTTCCGACGGGCCTGCGGCGCAGGCAGTGGCGGCGCTGAACAGCAGGCAGAACAGGGGCGCGCTCCAGAGCTTCATATATCCTCCAAGGCTGAATGTTTGAGCTCTTTGTCCGCTATTTCGCGTACTTTTGCAAGTGGCCTTTGCCGCTCTTTCTTGCATGGCAGGTTCGCGCGCACATTGCCGGCTTGACCCCCGGTATGCTATCGCGTATTTTAGGAATACGATTTTCTGTTTCATGTGAAACATCAAGACGGCAAGGAGCACACTTTGGCACGCATCATCGCTATCGCCAATCAAAAAGGTGGCGTGGGAAAAACCACGACAGCCATCAATCTGGCAGCCTCGCTTTCGATTATGGAGAAGCGGGTTCTTTTAGTTGACTGCGATCCACAAGCAAATTCGACCAGCGGTCTCGGCATTGCACCGGAAAGCCTTTCCGCCAGTCTATACACTGCCTTGTACACGCCAGAGAAATCTGTTGACGCTGTTGTGCAGACCTCAAGCGAATATTTGTCCGTTTTGCCCTCTACCATCGATCTTGTGGCTGTGGAAACTGAGTTGGTTGATAAAATGGCGCGTGAATTCTTTCTGCGGGACATGCTGGCCCCGCTTGATGCGTCCTTTGAGTATATTCTGCTGGATTGCCCGCCGTCGCTGGGACTTTTGACTCTTAACGCCTTGTGCGCCGCGCGCGAACTGCTTATTCCCCTGCAATGCGAGTTTTTTGCCCTTGAAGGGATAGTCAAGCTGCTTGATACCTATGAACGGGTCAAAAAACGTTTGAACCCGCAACTCACATTGCTGGGCGTGGCGTTGACCATGTATGACATACGCAACAACTTGACGCGCGACGTCAAGCATGAGGTCCGCAAATGCTTTCCGGAGTTCCTGTTTGATACGGTCATTCCCAGGAACGTCCGCCTGTCCGAAGCGCCAAGCCACGGCAGGTCGATCATCCATTATGACATCAAGTCGCGCGGCGCGGAGGCCTACCTTGCTCTTGCCAAGGAAGTGGTGCTGCGTAAGCCTGGTCGTCGGGAAACGTAAACAATGCGTCTTGGGGGACAGAGGCAGGCAAGCTGCATGATCAGCGCGTTTGCAGAATTTCGCAGCCGCGACCCGGGGGAGTCATTTCAAACACGATATGATCTTTGAAGTGTTTTTTGCGGATGCTGGCGCCGCAAGCTGTGCAGCGGAAAACCAGCAGGCCGCCGAGATTGGCGATTTGCAGCCTGAACCGGCGTACCGGGTCGTGTTCCCAGTCGTCGCAGGCGGCTCCGCAGTGCCGGCACTCCACATCGGCGCAGAAAGGATATTTGAAATCCCAATAAAGCTTGAACTCCTCCCAGTCCCCGAGCGGTTCGGGCGCTTCACTAGCAGGCCGGATTTCCTGCTCATTGAGGAGGACGTGGGGTTTGGCGCGTTCCCAAAGCGTGGGGGAAAGTTGTACGCCGCACAGTGCGCCGTTGGCGTCGTACAGATACAGGATGTCTTGCATTGCCGCTCCTGTGGATGTATTGCAAATGGCCGCCGGCTGACAAGCCGGTTGTTTTGGGCAAAATGCAGGCAGCCCATTTATTTGTCAAGGAGTAGAGGATGAGTGCTACATCACGAGGCTTGGGCAGAGGACTTGACGCGTTGTTCAGAGACAGCGAAAACGCAACGGGACAGCCCCAACGTCAGCATGACGTGACCATTGTGCCCCTTGAGATGCTTGTGCCCAATCCCAAGCAGCCCCGTAAATTTTTTGAGCAGGCGGCGCTGGAGGAGCTTGCCGCCTCCATCCGCAGCCAGGGAATTGTGCAGCCTTTGCTGGTGCGTCCGGCAGACAACGGCTACTACGAAATTGTCGCCGGCGAACGTCGTTGGCGTGCTGCCAAGCTCGCGGATTTGGCTGAAGTGCCTGTGCTCGTTCGCCAGCTTTCAGACATGGAAGTCACTGCCGCCGCGCTGATAGAAAATCTCCAGCGCGAAGACCTCAACCCCTTGGAAGAGGCCCGCGCCATGGCCGCCTTACGGGAGCAGTTCGGACTCAGCCAGGATGACTTGGCAAATACGCTCGGCAAAAGCCGCCCGGCGATTGCCAATGCGCTTCGGCTGCTGAACCTCGACGCCGAAGCGCAGGAGGCGCTGGAAAATGGACGTATCAGCGCCGGGCATGCGCGGGCCGTTCTCAGCCTGGGCAGTCTGGACGCGCAAGCCGAACTGGTGCGGCACTGCATCCATGATCCGCTCAGCGTGCGTGACGCGGAATACGCAGCGACCCTCTGGAAGGAAGAGGGCGTCTTTCCCTGGCTGAAAATCGAGGAGGAAGAACTCCACGCCGCACACGAAGAAGAACAGCAGGATGCCGAGCAGCCTGCCGCTGTGGAGCGCCGGGCGCCCCAGCGTAAAATGAAATCTCCCCTCTTGCGGAATATGCAAAAGCAGTTGCGACTGGAACTGAAAATCAACGCCAGCATCAGCGGCTCTGAAACGCGAGGGCGCATCAGCCTCGGCTATCAGAGCCAGGAAGAATTCCACACGCTCTTGAGCCGCCTGGGTATTGAGGCGGCTGGCGCAGCCGGAGAGTGACGTCCGTATGCAAGCCTTGCCCCACGATTTGTCGCTTCGCCTGCGTGACAAGCGTGTGCTCATTGTGGGCGACGTCATGCTTGATCAGTACCTTTTCGGCGACGCGGAACGCATTTCGCCTGAAGCGCCTGTGCCGGTCATCCGTTTGGAGCAAGAGCACGCGTATCTTGGCGGCGCCGGCAACGTGGCCCGCAACGTGGCGGCCCTTGGCGGCCGGGCCAGTCTGGTGGGCATTGCAGGAGAGGACGCAGCGGGGCATATGCTGCATGAACTCTTGCGCCAGGAGGGCATCAATGCCCATGTCCCACTATGCGGCGGCAGGGTGACCACCATGAAAACCCGGATACTGGCCCGCAATCAGCAGATGCTGCGCCTTGACCGTGAAGAGCCCTGCCCTCTGACGCCTGAGGAGGAAGCGCTGCTCCTGGCACGCGTGGCCCTTCTGGCGGAAGATCACGAAACGCTTATTCTTTCCGATTATGGCAAGGGTCTTGTCAGCCCTGCTTTTATGGAAGCGCTGCGTACGCTTTTGGCATCTTTACCGCGCGCGCCTCTCATGCTTGTGGACCCCCGCCCGACCAACATGCACCTTTATCAGGGCGCGTTTCTGCTGACGCCTAATCTGAAAGAAAGCGCCGAAACCGTACATATGCCTGCCCGCTCCCAAGACGAGGTTCTTGCTGCAGGCCGCGCGGTCATGGCCCACAGCGGCGCGCGCCATCTGCTCATTACGCTCGGCCCCCAAGGCATGGCGCTTTTTTTGGACACTGGCGAGGCCTGGCGTATTCCCACCTCTGCCCAGGCGGTCTTTGACGTCAGCGGCGCAGGCGATACTGTTATCGGCGCTGTCGCCCTGGGTCTGGCCGCTGGAATGCCCCTGCTTCCGGCCTGCATGCTCGCGAATTTCGCTGCCGGCGTTGTTGTCGCCAAGGTCGGCACCGCAACCGCTACGTCCGATGAACTCGTCAATGCCGTCACTACCTGGCCCGTGCCCGACTTGGAGAAATGGGCGTAAAACAGGCTCATCGGCAGGATGGCCGTGATCTGGCGGTGCAGGCGCTGAACCGCATTGAGGGTTCGCAACTTCCGGTTCAGGCCGCGCTGAACGACACCTTGTCGCGCGCGGACTGCGGCACGGCGGATGCGGCCCTGTGCACTGAACTCTGCTATGGTTCGTTGCGCATGGAAATCCGCCTACGCTGGCTGCTCGCGCGCTTTCTTAAGGCGCCGGAAAGACTGCCCCCGCACATGCGCGTCATACTGCTTGTAACCGCGTACGGCCTGCTATTTCTGGAAGGCATGCCCTCGTATGCTCTTGTAGATTGGGCGGTGCAGAGCGTAAAGCGCAAGCACGGCAATACGCTCGCCCGTGTCGCCAATGCCGGCCTGCGCGCCATTTGCCGTGAGGGTACGGCTCCCCACGACTATGACTATTATTACGTTGCCGGTCAGGACGATCTGGCGCAGCAAGCTTTGTATCATTCTTTGCCGCTGTGGATTGTCCGCCTCTGGCATGGGGGATACGGGCCAGAAAAATCAGGCTTGCTGATGGCAAAAAGTTCCGGACGTCCGGCTGTGGGGTTGCGCGTCAACAGGCAACGGTCAGGTTGGGAGGATTTGGCGTTGCAACTCGAGGGTGCCGGCGCGCAACGCCTCACCGCAGTCTGCTGCGCTGCGCCTCCGGAGCGGCGCGCAGGACTGGAGGAGCACTGCGCGCTTACGGCCTTGTTGTCGGAAGGAAGACTTTCTCGGCAAGGAGCGGCATCACAGCTTGCCCTGGATGTCTTGTTGCCGCAATCCTGGCCTGACCCGCTCTGGGACGCCTGCGCCGGGCAAGGCGCCAAAGCTTGCGCTCTCCTTGAATTCGGCAAGGATGTGCGTCTGGCCAGCGATACGCACGTGCCGCGCCTGCGGCGTATCAGCAGCGAGTGCCGCCGCTTGGGCCTTGCACCGCTAAAGGCTGTACAGGCATCCGCACTGCACCCCCCTTTGCGTTTTGCGCCAGGTACGATACTCCTGGACGCGCCATGCTCAGGGCTTGGCGTGCTGGCAGCAAGGCCGGATATCAGACGCCACCGGAGCAAGGAGCAAATGTTGGCGCTGATAGGTGTACAGGCGGCGATGCTGGAAGCAGCTTATGCTGAATTGGCGTCCGGCGGACATATAGCCTACATCACGTGTACGCAAAATCCGGCAGAAAACGAAGAACAAATTCGAGCGTTCCTCGGACGGCACCCGGATGCCGTGCTCGCACAGGAATGGAACAGCCCCGCTGATGACATGCTGTTGGAAGGAATGTACGCTGCGTTGCTTATACGAAAAAAGGGCAGCATCACATGCCATACACAAAAAGCCGCACGTTTCCCGTGAAACATGCGGCTAGCTGCGCTACAAAATTTTCGTGATTTTCCAGTCTTGATCCCGGGCATACTCTTCAAGCTGATTGCCGCCAAGGGCGCAGCAATGCGCGTTGCGCCGCGCCTGATCCAAAACCTCTGCGAAGGCGTGGAAGTCCTGGAGGCGAGTGCCGAGAATTTCTTCGCGCATCTGCTGGCGCAGATCATCCGTGATGCCGGTCAGCCAGCGCATGAGGGATGCTGAACCCTTGGCGTCCGGCAACATGTACGCGTCAACATCGCCGATTGCCCCTACTATCGCGCGGGTGAGTTCGCGTTTGTCAAGCTGAAGCGTGCGCAGATACTCCGCTGCGCCGTTGAAGACGTCCAGGGTGCGGGCAATGTTGGGATCGCGATAGGAGAGCAGGGTGAGAATGCCCGAAAGGCGGTCAAAGGTGCAAAAAGCTCCATATGCGCCGCCCTGCACGCGTACGCGTTCCCACAGGTAGGCCATGCGCAGATGGCGCAGGACGACGTTTACGGAGCCGTGGTAGTTGTAGTTAAGAGCGAAAAGATTGGCGGCCGTTCCAACGTAATTGACTTGGGCGGGAACGCAGAGGGCTTCAGCGCCAGGCAGATCAGGGCAAAGCCAGTCATCAGCCGTCGTTGGGGCTTGTTGAGGCAGGCGGGATAAGAGCGTATTTGCCTGAACTTCGACTCGGGCAGCAAGTTCCGGTCTGCAAGTAAGATTCAGGACCGCCCCCCCGCACTGCGCCAGCAGCCCGTGCAAACTAAACAGGTCCTGGCGGCAGGCGTCCCATGCCGTTTCAAGCTTTGCCGCGCGCGCGCGGAGGGAATCCAGGTACGTGACGCCGCCGCTAAGCTCTGCCAGCCAGGCCGAGACATGGTAGCGCGCGCGCAAACGAGCGGAAACCAGGCCATGTCCCGCAGGCACCAGCGAGTGCTCCATACGGGCTTTTTCTTCGAGCAACATCTGGGCGAAGCGTTCCGGCTGGTTGAAGTCAGGTTGGAGCAGGACTTCGCCCATAAGTTCGAAGAGATCGTCTACCTTGTCCGCAGTCGCCTTGCCGTGCAGGGATAGAAAGGCCAGCGCGCCCTGTTGCTTCAGGCCGGCAGAGAAGAAGGGATGCGCATCCAGACCACCGGTCTTGGCAGCGATATCCATGCCGAGTTTTGCAAAATCACGCTGCTGTGTCCCCATTTCCGTCAAGGCCCGCGCAAAGAGCGGCACAAGGGCAATGAGGCGTTGCGGAACAGCGGTTAGGGGCAACAAGATTTCAAAATAGACGATGCCGGCAGTATCGAGATCGTGGAACAACAAAGGCATCGCCGCAATCCGGCGTTCTTCGAGCGGGATGGGCGTATTGCGTTTCGGCAGATCCGCAAGTTGCAGGCTCGGAATGGCAGCCAGCGCTTCAGGTCTGTCTGGCGTCGCCTGGAGGGCGTGCAGTTTTCGCGTCTCGTCAATCAGGTTACGTTGCTCCGCTTCCGTACAGCGAGCGAGAAAAGCCTGCAAACGAGCGTTTTCGTTATCTTCGCGGCGTTGCGCCAAGCCAGCGTCTGGGGCCAGCAGGACGCTGGCGCGGTGGGTATTGTCGAGTAGCCATGTTTTGATGAGCGTTTCAAAAAAATTTTCACCCGCCGCAAGGCGATTTTTTATAGACGCCAGGGGGGCTTCATAGCGCAAAGGAGCAAGCGGGTCACCGTCATAGAGCCAGGTGGACAGGCTGCGCACCATGGCGGCAAGGCCCCGCGGGAAACGTCCGCTGTTGTTTTCACGCAGGGCGAATTCCGCGCTGTTGACGGCAGCTTCCACCGCATCGGCCGCAATGCCGCAGGCGAGTTCGGCCAAGGTATCGAAAATGCACTTTTCGACCTCGGCATAAGCGCCGGCGTCAATGCCTTTGAGGCCGACGGAAAAATACATTTGCTGCAGGTCGGTTTCAAGACCTGCGCCGGCAATATCTTCCCCCAGGCCGGATTCAATCAGCGCGCGGCGTAAAGGCGAACCCGGCAGGCCAAGCAGGATGTGCTCAAGCATTTCCAGGGCCAAGGCTTCTTCAGTCCTGCTGCTTTCGCAGAGCAGCCAGTTCACCGTGATCATGGCGCGGGTTTCGTCTTCGCCGGCGGCATAGGCATGTTCGATAAGTCTGGGGCAGTCGCGGCGCGGCTGCAAAGGGATATGCGAATCAACGGGTGCAGCGGAAAAGCGGGCCAGTTCGCTGTCCAGGCGTTTCAGGCGATCCTCTTCCGGGTCATCGCCCCAAAAGAAGAAGCGGGCGTTTGAAGGGTGATAGTAGCGGGCATGGAAGTTCGTAAACGTCTCGTAGCTGAGTTGCAGGATGCTCTCAGGTTCGCCGCCCGAATCCAGGCTGTACAGCATGTCCGGAAAGACGGCCTGTTGCGACAGTTCGCCCAGCACAGAGTCGGGCGAGGAATACACTCCCTTCATTTCATTGTACACAACGCCCTTGTAGACCCAGGGAGCATCCGTATCGGCCGAAACATGCCAGCCTTCCTGGCGGAAGATGTCTTCCGTGATGCGTGGATGGAAGACCGCATCAAGGTAAACATCAATCAGGTTGTAAAAATCCTGGAGATTGGCGCTGGCGACCGGATAACAGGTTTTGTCCGGAAAGGTGAAGGCGTTCAGAAAGGTCTGCAGGGATCCCTTGAGCAGTTCGACGAAGGGTTCGCGTGTGGGAAAGCGCTCAGAACCGCAAAGCACTGAATGTTCCAGTATATGCGCAACTCCTGATGAATCAGTCGGCGGCGTGCGAAAACTCACGCCGAAGCATTTGTTTTCATCCTGGTTGCGTATGGAAAGCAGTTGCGCTCCAGTGGCTGCATGAAGCCATAAGCGGGCTGTACCGCCGATCTCTTGCGCCGCTTCCTCGCGGATGAGTGTAAAACCGTACGTTTGCATGGCGGAAAAAGCAATGCGGATCCAATAAGAAGCCGCAATGGCTAGCTATTGGCCGCTTTGAGCGTTTGTTCCACCATCTCAATGGCGGGCGCCGCGTCGGCGTTCATGCCGCATAAGCTGCGAACGGCCAGCATAAGCATATCGAACTGCAGCACCATTTCAGTATTGCCGTTGTGGATGACGCAGCGATCGCCAAGTACCGACAGGCGATAGGCGCGGTGCTGCCGCTCTTCGCCGCAATGGCTGACCAGGTAGTAAATATGTTCGTTAGAGTCAGTAACGTAAAGTTTTTGCCGGGTAAGCGCAGCGCGTTCCTCGTCAAACCACGAGCACTCGGCAAAAAGGCGGCCCCGGAAAAAGATATCCGGACCATTGTCATGAGCGAGGCTGACATCTTCCATATTGCTGCGTCCGGTTCCGGCCATTGCTCTATCCTCCCGCTAGATAGTTGTGCCTAGATTAATCAAGTAATTTCAACTGGGTAAAGGCGACTTTTTCTTTTTTCTGCTCTAGCGGCAACGGCGAAGCAACCCCCGTTGGAGGCAGAGGGGCTTCGCCGTTGCCGAAGAGATCGGATCCGCCGCGCGCCGTCCAAAACGCCTGCAAATCCGTGCGGGAAATGCGGTATTCCCTGCCGAGTCGCGCCGCGTGTAATGTCCCGTTTTTTATTGCGCGCCGCAATGTTTCAGCGTGGCAACTCAGCAGGGCAGCAGCTTCCGCCATGGTGAACGTGGTCTTGCTCATCCGCATTCCGCCTTGACTGTATATTTACACTTTAATCAACTCTTGTCAACTGAATTATGTAAAAAATAACTCTAGACAATTTCAAGATGCATAAATTCATTTTTCTTAAATATAGACAATAGCACTTGCTAATTTTTCATTGGGTATTCACCATCAAGACGCTTCCTGATAGCTTGCACACAATGGCATGCGGGATCAGCATGCCGCATCATCAGGAGCATGTTATGCAGGTTGTCATCATGTGTGGCGGCAAGGGCACCCGCTTGCGCGAAGAGACGGAATTCAAGCCGAAGCCGATGGTGGAAATCGGCGGCCGGCCGATCATCTGGCATATCATGGCGCGCTACGCCCGCTTCGGCTTTAAGGATTTTGTGCTGCCGCTCGGCTACAAGGGAGAGGTGATCAAGGAATATTTTCACGATTACAAGTTGCGTAATACGGATTTCACCGTGGATTTGCGCACGGGCGCCTGCACAACGCATGAGGGCGCAGCGGAAGTGGACTGGCGGGTGAGCCTGTGCGATACAGGGCAGGACACGCTCAAGGGCGGGCGCATCAAGCGCGTGACCAGGCATATTGTCGGCGAACGCTTTATGGTGACGTACGGCGACGGCGTTGCGGATATTGACATCAACAAGCTTGTGGATTTTCACCTGAGTTCGGGAACTCTTGCCACCTTTACCGGCGTGCGCATGCCGTCGCGTTTCGGCACCGTAAAAACCGACGGTCAGGGCAAGATTCTTTCCTGGGAAGAAAAACCTGTGCTGCATGAGTATATCAACTGCGGCTTTTTCGTTTTCAAACGGGAGTTTCTCGACTACCTGAGCGAAGACGAAAGCTGTGACCTGGAAAAAGAGCCGCTGGAGCGCTTGGCCGGCGAGGGGCAACTTTCCATGTATCCCCATGTCGGCCAGTGGCAGTGCATGGATACCCTGCGCGACGCCCAGTCGCTGCAAGCCGTGTGGGATGCGGGCAAAGCGTTTTGGGTCTGATGCGGCCAGCATTGGCGCGGGCGCGCTGCGTTTGCGCTCGGGCAGGCGACCGCAAGCATACAGTCCGTAAAAAAACGTCTTGACAAGGATATACGCATGTTTGCGAACGCATACGAGGGCAAGCGGGTTTTCATTACCGGGCATACGGGCTTCAAGGGTTCATGGCTGGCGTCCTGGCTGTTGCGCCTTGGCGCGGATGTAGCGGGTTTTGCGGATTGCGTGCCCACGAGTCCGTCGAACTTTGAGGCGCTGGGCCTTACACAGCGGATGCGCGACATCCGCGGCGACGTGCGTGACCGCAATGCGCTTTTCTCCGCAATGAGGGATTTTGCGCCGGACATGGTGTTTCATCTCGCGGCCCAGGCCCTGGTGCGCGCCTCATACCAGGAACCTGCGCTCACCTTTGAAACCAACGCCATGGGTACCCTGAACCTCCTGGAAGCGGTGCGCGGCACGCCTTCGGTCCGGGCTGTCGTCTGTATCACAAGCGATAAATGCTACCGCAACGACGAATGGGTTTGGGGCTACCGCGAACAGGATCACTTGGGCGGGGAAGACCCCTATAGCGCCTCCAAGGGCTGTGCGGAACTCGTCGCGCATTCGTACTTCGCGTCATTTTTCAAGGATGGCCCTGCCTGCGCGACCACCCGCGCGGGCAACGTCATCGGCGGCGGCGATTGGGCGATGGATCGCATTGTGCCTGACTGCGCGCGCGCCTGGTCCACGGGCCGGGCGGTGCAGATGCGCAGCCCGTACGCCACCCGCCCCTGGCA
>Ga0082212_10003636_pt1 | contig 21777 bp, 18 predicted proteins | sample TergutNt197P3_FD_71548 | JGI IMG/M metagenome (GOLD analysis project Ga0082212, IMG submission 71548) | Neocapritermes taracua P3 segment gut microbial communities from Petit-Saut dam, French Guiana - Nt197 P3 | ecosystem: Host-associated > Arthropoda: Insects > Digestive system > Gut ...
CAATAAGGACGTTGATGAACTGGAGACCCGTTTCGAAAAATGGATGTATGTGATAAAGAACTTAAAGCGTTTGGACAGACTGCCCGACAAATTACGCGGGAAAATATTTGAAAAGATATTTGCTGCAGCCGAAATTGCCAATTTAAGCAATGATGAATACAAACAATACATCGCCAGTTTAAATGCATACCGTGATTTTAAAAACTCCCTTGATACGGCAAGAGATGAAGGAAAAGCAGCAGGTTTGATAGAAGGCGAAAAACTAAAAACTATAGAAATCGCAAAAAATGCAAAAGCATTAGGGTTATCTATAGAACAAATACAAAAATTAACAAACCTGACAAAAGGAGAAATAGAGGTTTTATAATTGATGGTAACATCAAACAGAGTTATGGAACATATATTTTCAAACCTGTCAAAAATAATAATTCCTTGAAAGCGTATGAACTAATCACTGTGTTAGGGCCGACAGCTTCGGGGAAAACTTCGTTTGCAGCGGCGCTGGGTAAACAAATAGATTCGGAAATCATCAGTGCGGATTCACGTCAGGTATATCGACGGATGGATATCGGGACAGGGAAAGACTATGATGATTACCGGGTAGATGGCGTTGCTGTTCCCTATCATTTGATTGATATTTGCGAACCCGGCACACAGTATAATGTATTTGAATATCAACATGATTTCTTCCGTGTTTTCCGGAATATCAGAGAAAAAGGTAAACTACCGGTACTTTGTGGAGGAACAGGACTTTATATTGAATCGGTATTGAAGGGATATAAACTGTTGGATGTGCCACCAAATCCTTCGCTTCGAGAATCGCTAAAAGACAAATCTCTGTCCGAACTCGGAACAATATTAGCTTCTTATAAAAAACTGCATAACAAAACAGATATAGATAGCGCACAAAGAGCTATTCGGGCTATTGAAATCGAGGTGTTCTACCAACAGCACAACCCCGTTCCATCGTCATTTCGAGGAGGAACGACGAAGCAATCCGGGAAAAACAATGGATTGCTTCACTGCGTTCGCAATGACGGGCAACAATCAACCTGTCATAGCGAACAATACAACCCGCTCCATTCGCTGATTATCGGCATCCATATCGAACGTGAACTGCGCCGCAAAAAAATATCCGACCGCCTTTATTACCGGCTCGAAAATGGCATGGTCGAAGAAGTACACCGGTTACTTGACTCCGACGTTCCATCCGGCGTCCTTCTTTCTTACGGATTGGAATACAAGTTTTTAACACTATTTATTATGGGTGAAATCACATATAACGAAATGATTTCACAATTAGAAATAGCTATCCATCAATTTGCCAAAAGACAAATGACATGGTTTCGCGGTATGGAACGGCGAGGTTTTACGATTCATTGGATAGATGCTTCTCTTCCAACCGCCGATAAAATCGCACAAACACTAACATTAATTCATAATTCATAATTTATATGACCTCATTATCAAAACTTATCAATCATGAAAATTTCTTTCTTCTCGCCGGCCCCTGCGTGATAGAAAATGAAGAAATGGCTTTACATACCGCAGAAAAAATTGTTGAAATAACCTGTAAATTAGCTATACCTTATGTATTCAAAGGCTCTTTCCGCAAAGCTAATCGCTCCAGAATAGATTCATTTACAGGCATTGGCGACGAAAAAGCGCTGAAAATTCTCAGAAGAGTAGGGGAGACCTTTGCCATTCCTACCCTCACCGATATTCACGAAACACACGAAGCCGGAATGGCCGCCGAATATGTAGATATACTCCAGATACCGGCTTTTCTTTGTCGTCAGACCGAACTGTTGATCGCCGCTGCACAAACAGGAAAGATTGTAAACATCAAAAAAGGGCAGTTTCTTGCTCCCGAATCCATGTTGTATGCTGCCCGTAAAGTAACCGATGCCGGAAATCCCAATGTGATGCTTACAGAGCGTGGAACGACTTTTGGTTATACAGACTTAGTCATTGACTTTCGGGGAATTCCAAAAATGAAACAGTTTGGTTTTCCGGTCGTTACCGATATCACCCATTCATTGCAGCAACCTAATCAACCATCAGGCTCCACTGGAGGACTTCCCGAACTGATCGAAACGATAGCTAAAGCAGCAGTTGCAGTCGGTACCGACGGACTATTTATTGAAACCCATCCGAACCCTTCTCAAGCTAAATCCGATGCAACGAATATGTTGCCGTTAGATATGCTTGAAGATTTGTTACAGAAATTAATCCGAATCCGCCAAGCGTTATAAAGAAAGAAAAAAGTCCCATATTTCTTATCTCATAACTCTTAACCCATATCTCTTTCACCCCAACTTGCTAATCTTTCGCAGCCGCTCCTCATCAATGATTTTTAATTTACGCCCGTTTAATAAGATGATTTGTTCGGCAACGAAAGTAGACAATGTGCGGATGGCATTTGAGACGGACATACTTGAGAGGTTAGCTAACTCTTTGCGTGTCAGATAGATACTGAGTGTTATTTCATCGTCTTCGTATCCGTAACAGTCCAATAAAAACAAAATGGAATCAGCCAAACGCCCGCGGATATGTTTTTGGGTAAGATTTACCGTTCTGGCGTCAGCAATTCCAAGATCGACAGAAAGTTGGCGAATATAATATACTGCCAGATTTGAATTTGCGCGAATCAACGATTCAACTACAGCCATTGGAATGATACAGACTTTCGATGGTTCAAAAGCTGTGGCGTCTGTCAGATAAGGCTCCCGGGCAAAAAAAGCCCTGTAAGCAAAATGGTGTATGGGTCTTATCATGCGAATGATTTGATTACGCCCCCCAACACCGCGTTTCGATATTTTTACTTTCCCCTCAAGTAAACACATCATATCCTTTGGTTCCTCCCCTTCGCTATAAATTTTTTCTTTACGTTTAAAATATCGTATAGTAGCATTTGCACGAAGAATTTCCCGCTCCTTAGCAGTCAAAATCCTCCACGCTTCGGACAAACTTGTCGAAAGATCAACATCTATATTTTTTATTTTATCCAAAATCGCTAAATATCTTATTTATAAAGCACAAAGATAACAAATTTAAATTACATCTACCGAATTTTTATTTCTTTCTTACGCGCAAATTCATTCCGGCTAATACTGTATCAGGCTTCAGCGTAAAAACGCTGCGCATTTCGCCTGCCATAGAAAACCCGCATTGGTCGCAAACACCGGCACTTTTACCCGGACATTCGGTCAAACGTGTCGAATCGGCCAAAATAAAGTTCGAAACCCAGCACTCTTTTTTAAAGCGATTGTGCTTCATTAATTTAAGTCCTGAAATCGAATTCATTATCGGGTAACCTTTCTTTTTCATTCCGATGATCTTGTCAATTACTTCGGCACGGATACCCCAATCAAGGAATAATCCGGCTGTATCGCCGTAGGGTGTGTGGAAATTGAGTGAAATGGATTGTATATGCGGATTGGTCTTGGCAAATTCGATTGTTTCGGTGACCGACTGATAATTACGGCTGTTGATAACCATATTCACACTTACAGCAGGATGGCCGGAGGTCGCAATATTGTCGACCAACCGTTCAAATGCCCCTTTTCCCCTGATTTCATCGTGATACCGGCCAATACCGTCTAAACTAACCCAGATGGAATCGGCTTCGCTTCCTGTGAATGGCAACAAGGCATTGGTCGTCATGGTTGCCGAATAAAAGCCTGTTTTTCGGGCCAAACGGATTAAACTGTTCAGGTCGTGCTCACCATCCCGCCAAATGGTGGGTTCGCCTCCTTCAAAATCCACAAACCGGGCGCCTGACCTGTACGAATATACTAATTCTTCACGAATCTGATCGTACGATTTAACGATTGGATTCTCTTTTTTGTATACGGTACAATGCTTGCAAGCCAAATTGCATTTTTCCGAAACAAACAAAACAGTCTGCAACGGCCTTTTTATTCCTAAAAACCGGGCTTTCGTAAACCACATCCCCAAATAAAATAATTCTCTCATAAAATTTTATATAATAAATTGATTATAATAAGAATAAGGCAAAAGAACGTTAAAAGATTCCGTGCCGGCAGCCATCTAATCATAAACCAGTCAATGCCGGCTGCCTTCAATTTATCCCAGTTCATCATCATGGGACCCATCCAAAATTGTGGCGAAAATGATCGTTGCGGGTCGCGAATAAACTCTATCATCAAGTAAAACAGTGAAATAGCTATCGGTAAAGTCAGGAAAACAAATAAATAGGGTAGGGGCAGGTAGGAAGTGATTACACCTGTTACAATCAAACCGAACGAAAGAAATAAAATCAGGAATGAAGCAAACAACATATACTTTTTCTTGCCGAGCAGAATAGCAAAAGTCATTTTACCAACCTGTTTATCAGGTTCATAGTCCATTATTGCATGTGAATAAACAATATTGGTAACCAACAGTCCGACCGGCACGGAAACAAACAGCACCGACCAGTCGAAAATACCGCAAGCCGCATAATAAACTCCCGCCATTAACATCGGGCCGAACATCAGGCCGATTTGTATTTCGCCCAGACCTCTGTAGCTGAATTTCAAAGGATTACCGGAGTAGGAATAACCCAGTACAGCAGTAACAAGAGCCAAATACAATATGGGCATACCTCGTTCGAAAAAGATTATTAATCCACATAGTAACGATATGGAACAGAATACGATACATGCTACGAACAGATGATGAACCGTCGTTTCACCGGAGGTTAAGTAGCTGCATTTGGCAATCCTCGCCCTGATGCCCTGATGGGTGAGTTGGCTGCGAAAAGAAGTATCTTTCACTTTATAATCGAAATAATCGTCCAACAGATTGATTCCCAAATGTCCGAACATAACGCCCAACACCGCAAACAAAGCAGACCAGGGTGAAAAATCAACAGCATTAGCTGCCATGCAAACAGCTAATATCGCGGGCATTACACTTTGAGGTAATGCCACATACCTTGCATTATTAAACCAAAAACGAATCAGTTTCATATTATTTTCGGCTGCGAAGTGTTTACAAACAAAATATCGCCCGTCGTCTTAAAATCTGTAAAAAACGATAATCGTTTATGTTTCACAAAATCTTCGTGGAAACCGATTATTAACAGGGCAGCTTTAGATGAATATACTTCGACTACTTCGCTAAAAGTCTGATATTCTTCAATCATCACAAATTCTATATTGGTAAGTGTGATAGGCAAACGTCCGGCAGCAATACGTTCTTTCAGTTTTGTTTCTGCATCGGCAAAGTCTTCTTTTGCACTCGCTAAAAATATTTTTATCCGGCTTTTTCTCCAGTCGGGGTGCGACACAATAATATAACTCAATAATATCATAAAATTGGTATTATCAGTGTCATACTCGCGTATCCATACATGGATGCCATTTTTGGGTTTGACAAAATGATCCGACATGGCAAATATACCCACATCGAAATTTCCGGCGCGAACAAGATTCACATTGTCAAGAATATGAGATAGTTCGTCAGGGTAACGCATGTCGTATTCAAAAATAACCATGTTGTTTTCCATCCCTGAAATGGATGGCGTCTGAATCACTTGTGCGATTGCCGACGTGTACGATGGTGAAATCATCGTATCAATGTAGAGTGTATTGGAACGTTCTTTGGTGTTGTTAATGAGTTGTTTGAGAATGGTTTTAGATGCTAAATAGGTCTGCTTGCTGAAATAATCAGGAATAAGATGAAAATACGTTCCGAAACCATATTTATAACTTAACCATTTCATCAGTTCCAATATTTTTGCTCTTTCGAACGAATGAGAAGATACACAGATAGTTGCAGGACGCCATTCTTCTTTGTCCATCCCCGATTGTTGCTTTTGCATATAAACCTGCAAACGTCTGTTCAACTGAAACAACGCCCCTTTAAAGATATTGACAAGCCCTCTGCTGTCTTTGTTTGAACGTTCTAAAAATATGTAAATAAGTGAAATAACAATATATGAAACGATTGTGTACAGTGGACTGATCATAAACATGACCCACACAGAAAGCACGAATCCGGTCAGGGACAAAAACCATTTTGATTTGAAACGCGGACGGTAAGATGGAGGCGAACCGAAATGATTCAAAAAAGAATTAAGACACAGGCTTCCATACGTAATCAAAAAGAACATGGATATGATGCCTGCAACCGTATTGATATCGCCCAGAAAAATACATACGATGGCAATCACATAAACAATGATTGACGCATTGTACGGCTCGTTCGTGCTTCCTTGTCCTTTAGATAAAAAAAGATTCAATCGCTTGAAAGGGAACATCTTATCATTGGTTATCGCCTGCAGGGTACGGGGAGCGACAAGCATACAGCCCAATGCCGATGACAAGGTACAGGCAGCTAAACCAATCGGAATAACAACATGGCCGAACAACGCAATCTTCGACATCACAAACTGATTATCAATTAATTCGCTTTGAGGAGCAGATACGGCAAGTTTCCAGACCACAAAAACATATACAATAAGCCCTGTGAAGGTGCCAAGTATGGTGCCGATCGGAATTGCTCTTCCCGGATTGCGTAAATCACCGCTCAACCCTACGCCTGCCGTTACACCTGTAAATGCAGGAAAACAGATGGCAAAGATGATAAAAAAACGTTCTTTTTCGAAAAAACCGAAATTATTGATAAGCGTTTCAGTAGCATCGTCCGTTATTTCGATTGGTTTACCAATAAAAAATAAGGCAAGCGATACGAACAGGATGGCATTAACAATATAAAGTAGTTTTAAACCTATTCCCGAACCTTTTTTTAACAAAATATAAGCCAGCATCAACATGACCGGGATGCTTATTACCTGTTTGGGTAAAGCAAAACCGAGTTGATTCTGAAACCATTGAAAGATAAAATGTAACGATTCAACAGAAGCAATCACATAAAAAGCGATACTGATTGCTTGCGAAAGAAAAAGGGTCAGGCCTATCGTCGATCCAATTTTCAGTCCGAACGAACGCGAAATAATAAAATATTCGCCACCACCTTCAACACGTGTGTTTGTTGCAATCTCCGAGAGCGCGAAAGCAGTAGGAATTGTTATCGCATGACCTAACAAAATAATGAATATGACTCCCCAAAAACCGAGCGTACCTGTTGCAAATCCAAAGCGTAAGAACAAGATAGCTCCTAATATAGAGGAAATTGACGTCATAAAAACTGCAGCAACGCCAAATCCTGTTTTTGTGTTTGAAGTTTTTTTCAATAATTTTTATAATTAATAGAGGTTTAAAAAAAATCTTGAAGACTTATTTCGTCTAACACGCTAACACAGTCACATCGTCGTCCTGTTCCCAGCGGATACGTTCGTCCCAGCTTTTTTCCCGTGTTTGGGTTCGGCGGTCAAAAATAACTAACCAAGAGGGGGTTCCGGCGCCAAATTTATCGCGATAGTTTCTGATTTGCTCTAATCCTTCTTCTCTGACTGTTTTTGAACTGTCGTGATCACGCACTAATTTGATTTCAATAATATACTGGTAGCCGCCGTATTCAATGCCTAAATCCATCCGTCCACGCCCTGCGGCACAATCGCGTTCTACATGCCCATTACCGTTAAGCACTCTTTGCAGGAAAGCCATCAGCAGTAAATGTGGAAAAGCTTCGGTATAGTCTGATTTCTCTTCCCATTGATCTGAATAACGTCGCCAAAATTTTTGAAACTCTTTCAACATCCTGTCCATATCTAACGAACCGTCCGGTTTTTCCCACTGCCAATTAGGTTTAGGAATAGCCATTTGTTGTCCGTATGTCAGGTGACGGGCAATGACTTCCCTATAAATCGGGTTGGCGATAGCAGGCGTACCTTCATCTTCATCAATGGCAACAAGCCCTAAGTCCATACATTGCCTGAAAGCTTCGCTTTTTGCCAGATTCGGGTCCGATTCACCGGTAAGAATTGGTTCAATAACCCTGCGTATTCCTATATCATCAAGCCTTACCGCCAAAACATCTAAATGTGTTTCGCGATCCATAATCATGTCCTGACGTGCTTGCTCAATATGTGCTAATGTTACTTTTTCAGTACTTTCGTTATCGAGGATGCGCATTGTCGCCCGCATGAAAAGTGAATTGACAATCCACGGTTGTCCTTTGGATTGGTCATATACAAAATCAAGCGCTTCCTGTGTAATTTGTTGTCCATTTTCAGCAGTTCGCTGTGCAAAAAGTTTCGCTATATCATCTTTTTGAAAATTTGATAAGAAAGCTGAATCTGCTTTGATATTGAACGGTGATCCCGGATTGAGCGATCTTCCACCTGTGGTGGCCGTGATATAATCTTTCAAATCGCGCATACCAACTAAAGCAATAGATACAGGAAACGAACCTGTACCACGCGAAGCAAATCCGCCACGCAATTGTCGAAGAAATCCAATCATCGTATCTCCTTCCATCACATCAACTTCATCAAATAAAACAATCAAAGGTTTGGGTCTTACCAGCTCAGACCATCTTTTCAATACTGCTCGCAAAAGTCCTTCCGGTTCCCGATTTTCCAGAACAGGAACAGGTAATCCTCCCCACTCTGCATAATCGCAAATCGCTTTATAAAGCACTTTCATACCTAATTGCCAGTCAGTCACCCGCTGACAATCTTCTACACTCACATAACAAGCAATTGCTTCACCTCTATCATTAATCTCTTTCAACCAAGTGTGAAGGAAAGTAGTCTTACCTGTTTGACGCGGCGCATGTAGCACCCAGTAGAGTTTATCGCTGATGTAACGATGCAAGTACGCCCCAACTAACCGATCTTTGGGAGGAAGCATATAATGGTCATTTGGGTTACATGGTCCTGTTGTATTGAAAAAACGAAGTTTCTGTTTGTTGATCATCTGTATAAGTTATTCTTTATTACATAGTGACAATACTACAAATTTTTGCAAAGTTAGCCTTTTCTTTCGGAAAACGAATAAAGCAAATAAGAAAAAAAATCTTATTTGGTAGGTAAATTGTTCTTCTTTTGGTAAAATAAATGAATAAAAGCATTTGTTTACATTTGTATACTATATGTATTTTGGTTGGAAAAGAGGTTGAATCCGGTTTTGTTAGTTCCTTACTTGTGTGGTGCAAAGTTGTTTAATGCAGTTTATGAAAATTTCGCTAAAACGCTATTAATCATGTTATTAATTGTTATTCTCCTGATAATCTGCGGGATTAATTAACTGTCTGAAAATCATCATTTCTCTGTGGTTTTCAGTGTTTTCCTCTGTGGTTCTCTGTGAAATATTACACGGAGTTTCACGGAGGAGACACAGAGAAACACAGAGAGAGAAAATTATATTTTTCAAACTTCAGATGTAAAAAACCATTCTTGAATACTTTATGACAAATAGTCAGCCTGTAAATCCCGTTTATTTGCGTCATGAATAATTATTCACCACATACAATCGGTGGTTGTGTCGAATTGTGTATCTGTATACAACTATATACAGATAAAACATGGAAAAATGCGTATCTGAATGTAACTTTACTACACAAAATGCGTTTACTTTTGTATCCATACGACAACCGGACAGTAACGCTCGCAATGCATCAATAATTTAATATAAAGATTTACCAATCAGTTATTTACTTCACTATCATGAAGTATTACTTTAAAAAATTATATCGTATATTGTATATTTATATCTCTGAACCTTGAAATAATGTCTCTTATTGCATATTATATGAACTGTAAATCAATATATTATCTATTTTGATTAATGTATTACTTTAACCATGAAACCGGCAGGCAGCTTATGATTCTACCTGTTATTCAAATATAGACAATCGTATACATTACATTTGTAAACACAATAAATTCACAAAGATATTTTGTTTATTAAATAAAAGTATTTATCTTTGTAACCGAAACGAATGTATACTTTTCAAATGTCAATATGTCATTTATACACACATAATTCAATACAATGAAAGAGAGGATAATTCAAATTATGAATGAAGAGGGATTGAATCATTCAAGGTTCGCCGAAGAGATTGGGATTCAGCGGGCGGCTATGTCGCACATCACCTCAGGGCGAAACAATCCGAGTTTAGATGTGGTTAACAAAATTCTGGAGCGATTCAAACAAATTAATCCGGACTGGCTACTTTCCGGTAACGGTAATATGAAACGCGAAAGTCATCAAACATATTTGCCCAAACAACCCGATTTGTTTGCAAATCCCTCGTATATTCCACCGGAAAAAAAAATTATCCCCGAATATCGTCAGGAAACAGGACTTAAAAAGCCTCAAATAACCCCTAAAAAAGCAGAGAATGAAACAGTTATCCCCACAGAAAAGCCTAATAGAAAAACAGTGAAGATAATGCTGTTTTACTCCGACAACACCTACGAAACCTTTAATCCCGAAAAATTGTAAAAATATTATTGCCGAAACATTTGGATATTAAAACTAATATCATTAATTTTGCAGCGTAGAAACTAAACGAGTAAAAAACAATGAGGTACTCGGAATTGGAAAAGGCTATAAAACTAACAACAAATTGTAAGTTTTTAAGAAATGGCAGCAATCATCCGCTATGGATTAATCCCGATACAGGCGAATTGTTTGCAATGAGCCATCACAGGAATGAAGAAGTAAAATCGGGAACATTAAAAAGCATTATTTGAAAATCAGGGGTTAAATTTTAATTTCTTTAAGGAAAGTTAGACATGAACACAGTAAAGGCATTTATTGAGCGAGGAAACGATGGAACATTCGGAGTGTATGTCGATTTGGATGATAATACATTGAATTACGGAATACATGGCAATGGAAATACAGTGAATGAAGCCATAGAAGATTTTAATGCAGGTTATCTTGAAATGAAAGAGGTGTATAATGAAGAAGGAATGAGTTTTGTAGAAGCAGAGTTTGAATTTCAATACGATACGGCATCGTTTTTGAATTATTATACAAACTATTTTTCGCTGGCAGGATTATCACGTCTTACTGGAATTCATCAGGGGCAATTAAGCCATTATGTGAATGGAACACGAAATCCGAGCAATCATACTATTCAGAAAATAGACAATTCGATTCATGCGTTTGCAAAGAATTTACATAGGGTACAATTAGTGTAACTGTAGGGGCAAGGCATGCCTTGCCCCTACAACGATTGCCCCGATTCAGGTATTTCTTTTTGCTATCAGATTTCGATCGCCATGCGCATTGTTAACCCTTGCGACATTGACCCAGAATTTGCTATCATGCAACCACGCTAACGGAAAAGCAGCTTTCGACCTCGAATAGGTATGATTCCATTCATCGGCCGTCACTTCGTATTCGGGATGCGGCGCATTTTTCAATACATTATCCGTTGACGACACTATGTCATCTTCAATTTCTTTGATCTCGCTTCTGATGCAATCCATCACTTCGATAAAGCGATCTAACTCTGCTTTGCTCTCACTCTCAGTCGGTTCGATCATCAATGTGCCATGTACGGGGAAAGATAATGTGGGTGCATGGTATCCGAAGTCAATCAAACGTTTGGCAATATCGGTTTCATCAACTCCGGCATTTTTTAAATCGCGACATTCTAAAATCAGTTCATGGCCGACACGGCCTTTGGTTCCGGTATAGACTATTCCATACGATTCTTTTAGCTTGGCAGCTAAATAATTAGCATTCAAAATGGCAACTTTGGTAGATTGAGTCAATCCTTCAGCGCCCAACATACGGATATAAGCATAAGAAATAGGCAAAATGCCGGCACTGCCAAAAGGAGCAGCCGATACGGTAATACTGTGGGTTTGAGGAAGAAGGTTTTCAGAAGCATTGAAAAGCGGGCTTTGAGGAAGAAGGTTTTCGGAATCATTGAAAAGCGGGCTTTGAGGAAGAAGGTTTTCGGAATCATTGAAAAGCGGGCTTTGAGAATTAAGAGAAGCATCGTTTTGCGAGCTTTGAGGAATAAGAGCAGCATTGAAATTGCCAAAAACGACAGGATGGGAAGGTAGGAATGGTGTCAGATGTCCGGCTACACATATCGGTCCGACACCCGGCCCGCCACCGCCGTGCGGCGATGCAAATGTTTTATGCAGGTTCAGATGACATACATCTGCTCCGATAATGCCCGGATTGGTCAGACCAACCTGTGCATTCATATTGGCTCCATCCATATATACCTGACCGCCGCAAACATGTACTATCTCACACATCTCGCGAATGTCTTCTTCGAAAATACCATGTGTAGAAGGATATGTGATCATGGTAGCTGCTAAAAACTCCTTATTTTGTTCGGCTTTTGCGCGAAAATCAGCCAAATCAATATTCCCATTTGTATCACATACAACGGTTACCGTCGAATAGCCACATTGGATGGCGCTTGCGGGATTGGTGCCATGCGCCGACACAGGAAGCAGAACGATATTACGATGTCCTTGTCCGATACTTTCAAGGTACGACCTGATCACACGTAGTCCGGCATATTCGCCCGCTGCGCCTGAATTGGGCTGCAGGCTGCATCCTTCCATTCCGGTAATCTCAATCAGATAAGAGGTCAGATTTTCTATCAACTCTTTGTAACCTTCTACCTGATCTTCAGGAGCATAAGGATGTATATTCTGAAATCCGGCACAACTCAGCGCCAACATTTCCGAAGCTGCATTGAGTTTCATCGTACACGAACCCAGCGATATCATGGAATGGGCTAACGAAATATCTTTGCGCTCTAAGCGCTTAATATAGCGCATTAACTCCGTTTCGGTATGATATTGCCGGAATATTTCCTGCTGCATAAAACCGGATGTTCTTTGGTACTTCTCTTCTAAATAAACCGACATTGGGATTGTTTGATTAAGCATATAATCTATCCCTGCAGCGCTTGCAAATATAAATAATAATGTACCAATATCTGTTTCCTGCGTTGTTTCGTCAATACTGATCCCGACATGTCCATCGTCGAAATAACGCAGATTTACATAATACTCCAACGCCATATCTTTCATCAATGCAACTGAAACGCCGTTTGGCAGCGTTATTTTTAAGGTATCGAAATAATTTGTATTGAGCTGTTTATAACCCATTTTCGCTAACTCATCCGCCAAAAATCCGGTGTAAGCATGGATACGCGATGCGATATCCTGCAAACCTTCCGGCCCATGATAAACAGCATAAAATCCAGCCATGGTAGCAAGCAGAGCCTGCGCTGTACAAATATTGGAAGTTGCTTTTTCACGTTTGATATGTTGTTCACGTGTTTGCAACGCCAGCCTGTAAGCCGGATGTCCGTAAGCATCAATCGAAAGACCGATAATCCGCCCCGGTATGTTTCGTTTATATTCCTCTTTGGCAGCAAACCAGGCAGCCGAAGGGCCTCCATAGAACATCGGTGTTCCCAAACGTTGTGCGCTTCCAAACACGATATCAGCATCCCATTCGCCCGGAGGCGTTAATAGGATAAGGCTCAGTATATCAGCAGCTACTGCAACTCGTGTTCCGTTGGCATGCGCTTTGGCAACAAACGAAGCATAGTCGTTTACAGAACCGTTGCCATCCGGATATTGGATGATAGCTCCAAATACATTGGCTTCAAACTGAAACGACTGATAATCACCTATTACAATCTGAATACCTTGTGGAATCATGCGCGAATAGATTACAGCCTGCGTAGATTCAAACACTGTCTGATCCACAAAAAGAACATGGGCATCTGCTTTGATCTGTTCACGGTTTCGGGTGGCAAACATCATGGTTGCCGCTTCGGCAGCCGCAGTGGCCTCGTCCAAAAGCGAACAATTAGCCAACGGCATACCTGAAAGTTCACAAACGACTGTCTGGAAATTAAATAACGCTTCCAAACGTCCTTGAGATACTTCTGCCTGATAAGGGGTGTAGGAGGTATACCAGGCCGGATTTTCAAAAATATTGCGCTGTATGGGCGCCGGACATACCGTATCATACCATCCCATACCGATACAGGAAGTATATACCTTGTTTTTCGAAGCCAGTTCGGCAATATGTTCCGCATACTCACGCTCGGTCATTGGTTCGGGAAGATCAAGCGGTTTTTTCAGACGAATATCTGCCGGAATCGTCTGTTCGATTAACTCATCAACTGAATCAACTCCGATAACTTTGATCATCGTTGAGATATCTTCAGTATTTACGCCAATATGGCGATTAGCAAAATTGTTGGTATCCATAATGTTAGCTTATAAAAAAGGATTATGTAATTTTTCTTCTATTACTGTGGTGGAAGTTCCATGACCGGGGTACACAATGGTTTCGTCGGGCAAAGTAAGTATTTTATCTTTGATAGCGGCAACCAGCATATCGCGATTTCCTCCCCATAAGTCAGTGCGTCCGATACTGCCGTTAAACAAGGCGTCGCCGGTAACGACTAAACCATCTTTACGACTGTAGAACGCAAGACTACCGGGCGAATGACCCGGAACAAGCATCGTGATTAATTCGGAGTTTCCGAAATTAATTATGTCATTTCCAACCAAATAGTCGGAAACAACGACTGATTGAACAGGATGTTGGACTTTCATTGACTTAATCTGTTCTTTGATGGATGGAATCATTTTGACCTCTTTGCGATGGGCTTGAGGGCTTATTCCGTAAGTACGGAAAATAAAATGATTCCCCAGAATATGATCGAAGTGCAGATGCGTACAAAGCAATCTTTTGATTGTCAGTCCATTTTGAGAAATAAAATGAGACAGGTTTTTCTCTTCGTTTGCGTACATACAGCCACAATCAATGATAACAGCTTCTTTTGTTTCATCATAAAGCAAATAGGTATTCACTGAGAATATATTGAATACAAATGTTTTAACGGTAATCATAGAGGTAAATATATTATTTTTTTATTTTTGTAATAAGGTTCTTTAAAATAATCCGATAGCTCCACGGTGATTGCTTGTTTCGAAAAAGGGGTAATTTCATGTTGCAGTTCGCCGCCTTTCAAACAGATCAGGCCATTCGGAATCGCATTGATTTGTTCCTTTCGTATATTTTTCCGAACCAATTTGATCAAGTCAGGTAAAGGCATCACTGCACGGCTAACCACAAAATCACAGGCAAACCGTTCTTCTTCAATCCGGCCATGTTTTGTTTTTGCATTAATAAGTCCTATGGAATCAATAACGTCCTGTGCAACTTTGATTTTTTTCGCGATACTGTCGATCAAAAGAAACGATGTTTCGGGAAATAAAATCGCAAGAGGTATGCCTGGAAATCCGCCACCGGTACCGACATCCAAAACCACGGAGGACGGTTTGAAGCGAATAAATTTCGCAATCCCCAATGAATGAAGCACATGATGTTCGTAAAGAAACTCAATGTCCTTACGCGAAATCACATTGATTTTGCTGTTCCAATCAATGTACAAGTCATATAAAGCGGCAAATTGTCGTGTTTGCTGCTCGTTCAATTCAGGATAATAATGACTAATGATCTTCATTTTTTAACGAAATGCAATTTCAGAAACAGGACTTTCCCGACGCAACAGATGCCGGATTTTATCGTATGGAAGCTGCACTGTAACAGGGCCTACAACGTATGCAGCAATTTCGTATTCGTTATATGTGTAAGTGATACCGGTTTCATCGGCAAAGAAATTATTGTTCGGATATATTTCGTCTATACTGAAAAAACCGATATTTTCCAATTCGGCAACCTCCACATTGTTGGACAAAGCAATCGCGTCGATGATTATTTTTGTTAAATCGCCTTGATAATCGTCTTCGAAAATGACTTCTTCGGTGATATGCCGGCCTGTTTTCAAATCAAGTACCCTGTTCACATAATGATGTCCGCCATGTGCTCCACCAAAATCATACGCTTTAGCGACAACGAAACTTAATAAATCATTACTATTAAACACGATTGTATTTTGCATCGATTCTTCATTGACGTACCACATTTCATCAATTTCCATGTCATGTTGCTCCTGTTCAACCTTGAAATTTTTTTCTGCCTCCTGACAGGTCCTGATAAAATTTTCCGTGTATTGTTCTGCTGCTTCATCCGGAGCCATACCTGCATAAAAATCTTCAAAAAAAGCAGAAATAAACTGTCGGCGTAGCTGATTTAAAATTTCTTTGTTCGAATAGTTTGCCGGATACACAAAATTGATTTGTAACGAACACTTGGGATTCGTTTCTGCATCTAAAAACGGATACGTTTTTTCTACAAAAAGAGAATCAAACTGAATATTGTTTTCGGAAATTCTCTTTACATCTGTATTACAACCGATTAAAAATCCTGTAAGACTGAAAAGAATCGAAAATTTGCATACTATCGCTCTCATTACATTAATTATTAAAGATTGATTTTGGGGTGCAAAATTACGAGTTTCTTTGTTGAATTCCGAATGATAAGTGTTAAGTTTTCAAAAAAAATCTTTTTTTAGGTCAATTTTTTTTGCTGTGAACGGAAAAAGCAGTACTTTAGCATGTTTTTTCAAGAGGTTCTATATAGTTTTTACAAAAAAATGATTGATCAAGACAGAATTATTGCGGTTAACATTGAGGACGTTATGAAGTCGGCTTACATAGATTATTCGATGTCGGTCATTGTTTCACGCGCACTTCCTGATGTCAGGGATGGATTTAAACCGGTTCATCGTCGGGTTTTATTTGGTATGAATGAGCTGGGAAACACATCTGACAAACCCTATAAAAAATCTGCCAGAATAGTTGGTGACGTTTTAGGAAAGTATCACCCTCATGGTGATTCGTCGGTATATGGCGCTATGGTTCGAATGGCGCAAATGTGGTCGCAGCGTTATCCGCTTGTAGACGGACAGGGTAATTTCGGCTCAGTCGACGGCGACAGTCCGGCGGCAATGCGTTACACTGAAGCACGGTTGAGCAAGTTGGCCGAAGAAATGCTTCAGGATATTGATAAAGATACGGTCGAGTTTCAACTAAACTTCGACGATACGTTAAAAGAGCCAACCGTTCTTCCGACGCGAATTCCCAATTTGCTTGTCAACGGAGCATCAGGCATTGCGGTAGGTATGGCGACCAATATGCCGCCTCATAATCTCAGAGAAGTCATTGATGGCTGTATCGCATTTATTGATGCAAAAGGAGCTATCGAAATAAGCGAGTTGCTGCAATATATTAAAGCACCTGATTTCCCGACAGGCGCTACAATTTATGGTTATGAAGGTGTAAAAGAAGCGTTTGAAACCGGTAGGGGACGAATCATTCTACGCGGTAAAACTGAGATTGAAGTAGAAGGAAACTCCGAAAAAATTATTGTTTCCGAAATTCCCTACATGGTCAATAAAGCGGAACTAATCAAACATATCGCTGATTTAGTGAACGAAAAACGCATTGAGGGCATTTCGAACGTAAACGATGAGTCCGATCGCAGAGGGATGCGTATCGTTGTAGACGTGAAACGTGATGCCAATTCGAATGTCGTCCTGAATAAATTATATAAACTGACTGCCCTTCAGTCATCTTTCAACGTCAATAACATCGCTTTGGTAAACGGAAGACCTAAACTATTGAATTTGAAAGATTTAATTAACCATTTCGTAGCCCACAGAAAAGATGTTGTAGAACGACGTACACGGTTTGAACTGAAAAAAGCGGAAGAAAGAGCGCATATCCTCGAAGGCCTGATTATAGCTTCCGATAATATTGATGAAGTAATCACCATCATTAAATCTTCGGGCAGTCCGAATGAAGCGATCAGCCGTTTGATAGAGCGGTTTGCACTGACCGAAATTCAGGCGCGGTCGATCGTCGAAATGCGTCTCCGTCAACTGACAGGTTTAGAACAGGAAAAATTGCGCCACGAATACCGGGAAATAGAAAAATTAATTGCCCGCTTAAAGGAAATTCTTGAAAATGAAGATGTCCTGATGCAAATCATCAAAGACGAATTGCTTGAAGTCAAACAAAAATATGGCGATGATCGCAAGACTGATATAGTTTTTGCTTCCGAAGAATTGAATCCGGAAGATTTTTATGCTGACGATCAGATGATTATCACCATTTCTCACATGGGATATATCAAGCGGACGCCATTAAGCGAATTTCGTGCACAGGGTCGCGGTGGAGTAGGGGCTAAAGGCTCTGAAACAAGGGAAGAAGACTTTGTCGAGTATATTTACCCAGCCTCGATGCACGCTACAATTCTGTTTTTTACCGCCAAAGGCCGTTGCTTCTGGAAAAAAGTATTTGAAATCCCCGAAGGAGCCAAAAATGCAAAAGGAAGGGCTATTCAGAATTTCCTGAATATTGATGCCGACGACAGTGTCAATGCCTTTATACGAATTAAGAACCTGACAAACGACACCGAATTTATCAATTCGCATTATCTGTTGTTTTGTACAAAGAAAGGCATCATTAAGAAGACTTTGCTCGAAGCCTATTCGCGACCCCGTCAGAATGGAGTCAATGCAATTACTTTACTCGAAGACGACGGGCTGATTCAGGTTCGGCTCACCAATGGTAATAATGAAGTACTGATCGCAAACAGAAATGGACGCGCCATTCGTTTTCATGAAAGTAAAGTACGCGTAATGGGGCGTATAGCCACCGGCGTACGCGGGATGTCTTTGGACGACGAAGCCGATGAAGTAGTCGGAATGGTTTGTATTAAAAATCCTGAAAAGGAATCTATCTTAGTCGTTTCGGAACAAGGTTATGGAAAACGCTCAAAAATAGACGACTACCGTATCACTAACCGCGGCGGGAAAGGAGTGAAGACCATCAATGTTACCGACAAAACAGGTAAATTGGTCGGAATCAAGAATGTAACCGAAGAAAATGACCTGATGATCATTAACAAGTCCGGCATAACCATACGGATGAAAGTATCGGATATCAGTGTGATTGGCCGTGCTACACAAGGCGTTCGCCTGATAAATTTGGAAAAACGCAACGATGAAATCGCATCGGTCTGCAAAGTAATGTCTGAATCTGAGGAAGATAAAATGGTGAATAATGACCATCTCAGTATGATTGACCATTCCATACAAGCGTTGAATAACGATATTGAAACGATTGATACTAAATGAAATAAAGAATAATTAAACTAAATATAAAAAACAAAGTCTAAAAATAAAATTATTGAAAAATATTAACATTAAAATTAAATTGAAATGAAACAAGTACTATTAATTGTTGGTTTATGCTTAGCTACCACCGTTGCTTTTGCACAAAAGGCGGCGGTAAGCGGAGCAGAGAAAATGGCTAAAGATCAGAGAAGTAACCTTAACGAAGCGCGAAATCTGATCAAAGGAGCCTTGACACATCCGGAAACGCAAAACGATGCGAAAACATGGTTCATTGCCGGACAGGTTGAAGACGCACAGTTTAATCGTGAAAGTACAAAGCAGATTTTGGGACAAAAACCTAATGAAGCGGTTATGTATGAAGCATTAGCAAATGAATTGCCTTACTATCTGAAAGCTTATGAATTAGATCAAAAGCCAAATGATAAAGGAAAAGTAGCGCCAAAGTATGCCAAAAATATCAAAGGCATTTTAAGCGCTAACCATGTCTATTACCTGAATGGAGGAGGTTATTATTTAGATGAATTTGAAAACCAGAAAGCCTACGACATGTTTCAACAATTTTTGCAGATTTCAGACTTACCATTTTTTGCAGGCGAAAAAACATCTGCAAGAGATGAAAATTTCATGATGGTTCAGTTTTTCGCAGCTGCCGTCGCTTCACGGATGGAAAATCATGAATTGGCTATCAAGGCTTTGAATCGTGCAAAAGACACACCTTACAGACAATATGATGTGTATCAATGGCTTGTCTATGAATATGAGCAGGTAAAAGACTCTGTTAATATGGAAAAGACATTGGAAGAAGGCATGAAAATATTTCCGGATTCAAGTTTTTTCATTTTAAATTTAATCAATACCTACCTTTATAGTGATAGAAATGAAAAAGCAGTCGATATGCTGACGACCGCCATAGCAGGTAATCCAACCAATCCGCAATTATTTCTCGCCTTAGGAAGTGTGTATGAATCAGGTTATCACGACTATGATAAAGCTGAAGCCAATTTTCTAAAAGCATTAGCGCTTGATCCCGAAAGTTCAATAGGGCTTTCATATCTTGGACTTGTATATTATAATCAAGCCATTAATAAGATCAACGAAGCGAACCAACTTACAGATGTTCAACAATATAATGCAGAAAAAGAAAAAGCAAAAGAATTATTCAGAAAAGCTTTGCCGTACTTTGAAAAAGCGCATCAATTAGATCCGGACAATATGCAAAATATGATTGGATTGAGAGGCATTTACTACCAATTGGAAATGTCGGACAAATACAACGAGATAGAAGCGAAAATGGAAAGCAGGTAAATAGTCTGTTATTGCATAAATTTATGAGGTATTCTCCTGTTGGGAATACCTCATAAATTAAAGAGGTATTTTCATTGGGAATGTACCTCATAATTGAAGAGGTATGCTCAATGGGAGCGTACCTCTTTTTTGGCAACCCTTATCTTCCATTTAACATAATGGTAATTATGGTAAAAATGCGGTGCCTTAATTCGCGCATGTTTGTGACTTGTAAAAAATAATACAGAATGTTTGTAGCTTTCTTCTTTTGGCGCAAGTTTGTAACTTGCACCAAAAAACGTTCTTCTATTTCACATTATCTGCAATTTCCTGAATATCTTTGAGGGTAAAATTTCCAACAATCATAATGGCAGTAAAATTTGTTTCGGCTTCAACAAGCATCAGCAAATCCTTGATTTGGTCGCCTTTCATATTGGAATAGAAATTTACGCGGGTATTCTCATCTTTGATCCGCATTAATTCTTCGTGTTGTGTGGTAACCAATTGTGAAAATTCTTTCTTCATCAGTGTTATCATATCCTTTTTCTCGGTAGACACCAATTGCAATGATTCGATTTTCCCTTTCATATTCATTATATTAACGCCAACTTGCTCGATTACCGGCATCATCTGGAACATAGTTTTGGAGATATACACCGATGTAACGCCATCCATATCAGCATATTTATCGAACAATTTATTTTGAGCAAACCCAATGCTTGTACTTAAAAGACAGAGGGTCAATAGTATGTATTTTGTCTTCATCGCTTTACTTATTTTTGGTATTGTTATTTATTACTTTTTCAATATCTGAAGGTTTGATTTTTCCTTTGATTCGGACTAACGCAGCATCGTCGCCACTTGTCAGTACAATCAGTTCGCGGATCGTTTCATTTTCAATTTTTACTAAAATTTTGGTACGTTGATTTTCTTCATTCACCGAAACCATGGTTTCGTACCTCGTATCTTTCATTGAGGCAATTTCTTTATTTAATCTTTCCTTCACTTGTTGACTGCACTCCTCGAAGCTAAATACCTCAACGCCGTCTACTCCCATCACATCGGTGAACATACTTGCAAAACTCATCACTATTTTGCCTATCCCAACATGTGTTACTCCCTTTTCTTTCGAAAACTCCTTAAATAGCTGGTCTACATTTTTTTGACTGTACATTACCGGACCTATTAATAATAATGCCAGCATGACTGTGATTATTTTTCTCGATTTCATACGCAAATAATTTAAATTGTTTAATTCATCAGGTAGACGAAAAAGCAGGTGGTTTTGTTACAAAAAAGTAAAAAAAAATGATTACGCCCCTTCAGGGCTTTGAATTTTAGCGCTTTAGCCGACTGTTAAGGCTGAAAGCCTTGTAATCAATAGCGTAGGGCAACGCCCCATAGCCGTCAGGTTAAGAGATATAATTCCATAATAGACAGTCATATAGATTTACAGGCGTTTATTATATCCATATTGCGTAAAAACGCTTATATATAATGAGGTTATTCCTCGTGAAGGTA
>Ga0082212_10003637_pt1 | contig 21774 bp, 10 predicted proteins | sample TergutNt197P3_FD_71548 | JGI IMG/M metagenome (GOLD analysis project Ga0082212, IMG submission 71548) | Neocapritermes taracua P3 segment gut microbial communities from Petit-Saut dam, French Guiana - Nt197 P3 | ecosystem: Host-associated > Arthropoda: Insects > Digestive system > Gut ...
CAGGTTCAGGGCGCAGTCACCGTTTAAGATGTGGGCGAATTCGTGGGCCACCACCCCCTGGAGTTCATCCCGGTCCAGGTGTTCCAGGGCCCCGGCGGTGACGGAGATGACCGCGTCCTCCGGTTCCAGGCCGGCGGTGACGGCGTTGATCCCCGGCTCCTGGTCCATGATGAATATCTCCGGCCGGGGCAGGCCCGCGGCCAGGGCCATTTCCTCGACCACGTTGACCAGTTGCCTTTCCTTGAAGGTCTCCGGTTTTTCCAGAAGCCGGCCGCCCAGCATGACGGCCACATAGAAGCCGCCCCCGTTTTTGATGGCCCGGATCTTGTAAAAACAGGCCGAGGCGATGATGAGAACAACGCCCAAGCCGACCATGAAGAAGGGCCGGGGGGCCAGGACCCGGGGCGGGGAGCCGTAAACGGACCGGGGCAGTTGCTCGACCAGGGCTTCGATGACACTGACCGGGGCGGCCAGGCGGTGTTGATTAACCCCGAAAAGAAAACCGGCCGTTATCAGGCAGCCGGTGATCATGAAATAGAAGACCACCACGGCCAGGGCCACCGAGGCGGCGAAGGATGTGAAGAAGCGGCGGCTCTGGCGCCTGACCTCTTCCTGTCTTTGAAAAATGTCCTGGTTCATAAAGTATTATGCGTTTTTTACTGGATTGCTTCGTCGCTGCGCTCCTCGCAATGACGGCACGCTATATTCCGTCATTGTGAGCGATAGCTACGCAATCCAGAAATCTTCGCGTTTCCTTAACATGCTTACGTTCTCGGCCCCAAGGCCAGTTTAGTTTAACATCTCGTCGGATGCGAGTCCAGAGCGAAGCTCTGGTCCAGGGCTTCGCCCTGGCTTGCGGGCCACGGTCATCATGAGCTTGATGCGGTTGAGTTGGTTGACCTCGCTGGCCCCGGGGTCGTAGTCCACGGCGGCCAGGTTGGCCTCGGGGTAGCGGCGCTTTAGTTCCTTGACCACGCCCTTGCCGGTGATGTGGTTGGGCAGGCAGCCGAAGGGCTGGAGACAGAGGATGTTGGGCACGCCCTTTTCGATCATCAGGGCCATGTCGGCGGTCAGATACCAGCCCTCCCCGGATTGGTTGCCCAGGGAGACTATCTTTTCCCCGGTCTGGATGAAGCGCTGGAAGGGCTGGATATGGCCGAAGCGGGGGTGGCGGGCCAGGGCCTGGCGAAGGGGCCGCCGGTATCTTTCCACCAGGCGGATGAGCCCCAGGGCCAGCCATTTTTTCAGCCGGCTGCCGGCCATTTTTTCAGCCCGAAATACATCGTCGTAGAGGCAGTAGAGGACGAAATCGGTCAATTCCGGCAGCACGGCCTGGCCGCCTTCGGCCTCCACCACTTCCACGGCCCGGTTGTTGGCCTCGGGGTGGAAGTTCAGGAGGATCTCTCCCACCAGGGCCACCTTGGGGCGGTCGGGCGGGGCCAGGTCCAGGGCGGCGAAATCATTGACCAGGTCTTCCATGTCCCGCTTGAAGGTCCGGCGGTCGCCGAGGCGCACGGTCTTCGCGGCCCGCCCGGACCAGTGATCCACCAGGGCCTGGGCCGCGCCGGGCTGTTTTTCGTAGGGCCGGCTGGCCAGGAGCAGGCGGCTGAGCATATCGCCGTACAAGAGGCCCAGAAGCAAGCGCCTTATCAGGGCCCGGTCCAGCTTCAGGCCCTCGTCCCCGGGGCGGGGGCTGGCGCTCAAGGGCCAGACGGGCACCCGGCCCAGCCCGGCCCTTTCCAGAGCCCGGCGCAGAAAGCCCACATAGTTGGTGGCCCGGCAGCCGCCCCCGGTCTGGGACATAAGGACGGCGGTACGATCCAGGTCATAGACCCCGCTTTTCAAGGCGCTGAGGATCTGGCCAATGGACATCAGGGCCGGGTAACAGGCGTCGTTGTTGACGTGGCGCAGGCCCTCCTCCACGGCCTCCCGGCTGACCCGGGGCAGCACTTCCAGCCGGTAGCCCGAGCCGGCCAGGGCCGGGGCCAGGAATTGCCAGTGGGGGGGTGACAACTGGGGGACCAGGATGGTGTAGTCCTTGTGGTTCTCCGGGGCCGGCCGGCTGGGGCGGTAGTGATAGACCCGGCCGGTGGAGTTGGGGGTCCGGCGGCGGCGGCGGTCGCGGATGGCGGCCAAAAGGGAGCGGATGCGGATGCGGGCCGCGCCCAGGTTGGCCCCCTCGTCGATCTTAAGAAAGGTATAGACCTTGCCGGCCGCTTCCAGGATATCACCCACCTGGTCAGTGGTGACGGCGTCCAGGCCGCAGCCGAAACTGCCCAACTGCACCAGTTCCAGGTTGTCCCGGGCCGCGGCGGCCAGGGCGGCCCGGTAGAGCCGGGAGTGGGGGATCCACTGGTCCACCACCCGGCCGGACCAGCCGGGCGGGGCCAGGTGATCCACCGAATCGCAGGTCAGGACGGCCAGCCCGCTCATGGCGATGACCTCGGGGATGCCGTGGTGGATCTCGGGGTCCAGGTGATAGGGATGGCCGGCCAGGATGATGCCCGTGCCCCCGTGGCGTTCCAGGTAGCTCAAGGCCCGGTCGCCGGCCGAGTGGATATCGGCGCGGTAGAGGGCCAGTTCCTGGTAGGCCACCTTCAGGGCCGCGCCCAGGAGGGATCCGGGGATCTTTAGAAAGGCCAGTTCCTCGGCCAGGCGGCGCCGGGCCCGGGCCGGCGAGGCCAGGTCCAGAAAGGGCGAAACGAAGCGCACCCCGTCCTCCTTAAGGATGTCCATGTTCAGGCGGACCAGTTCCCCGTAGGTGGCCACCAGGGGGCAGTTGTAGCGGGCGTCCGTGGCGTAGTCGGCCGGCAGGTCCAGGGGCAGGCAGGGGAAGAATATGAAATCCGGCCGCCGGGCGACCAGGGCCTTAATATGGCCGTGGACCAGCTTGGCCGGGTAGCAGACTGTCTGGGAGGGTATGGTGTCCAGGGCGGAGTTGAACAGTTCCTTGGAGGAAGGCGGGGAAAGCTCCACCCGCAACCCCAGGTTGTGGAAGAAGGTGAACCAGAAAGGGTAATTGTCGTAGAGGCCCAGGGCCCGGGGCAGGCCCACCGTGGCCCGGGCCTCCCCGGGGGCCAGGGGCCGATAGACCTCGAAGAGGCGGTAGCGGTTCCACTGGAAGAGGTTGGGCAGTTCCGCGAACTGGGCCGGCGGGCTCTTCATCAGGGCGCCGATGGCCGGGAGCCGGGCCAAGCGCGGGGAGATGTCGCCCAGGTGGGCCTTGTGAGCCAGGGCGTCGAGCTTGTCAGCGGCCGAACTCTTCAGGGCCGCGCCGCGTTCGCAGCGGTTGCCGGAGATGAAGACCCGGCCGTCGGAAAAACGATTGACGGTCAAAAGGCAGGTGTTTTCGCATTTCCGGCAGCGGGTGTTCCGGGCACTGACACCGAAGGAGGACAGTCGCCGGCGGTCGATGAGGGTGGAAGGCCGGCCTTCATCCCAGGCCTCCTGGGCCAGCCGAGCCATGCCGAAGGCCCCCATGAGCCCGGCGATGTCCGGCCGCACCACCTCCCGGCCTATGGACAGTTCAAAAGCCCGGAGGACCGCGTCATTGAGGAAGGTCCCGCCCTGAACCACCACCCGATCGCCTAAGTCTTCCGGCCGGCTCAGGCGGATGACCTTGTAGAGGGCGTTGCGGACCACGGAATAGGAGAGCCCGGCCGAGATGTCGCCCACGGGCGCCCCTTCCTTCTGGGCCTGCTTGACCTTGGAATTCATGAAGACCGTGCAGCGGCTGCCCAGGTCCACCGGCCGCCGGGCGGCCAGGGCCGCCTGGGCAAAGGCGGCCGCGTCCAGTTCCAGGGTGCGGGCGAAGGTCTCCAAAAAGGAACCGCAGCCCGAAGAACAGGCCTCGTTGAGCATCAGGCGGTCGATGACTCCGCCCTTGACAGACAGGCACTTGATGTCCTGGCCGCCGATATCGACAATGAAGCTGACCTCGGGCTGGAAAAAGGCGGCCGCGGTGGTATGGGCCACGGTTTCCACCTCGCCGAGGTCCACGCCCAGGGCGGCCCGGATAAGGCCCTCGCCGTAGCCGGTGACCCCGCTTTTGAGCACGGTCAGGCGGTCGGGCATGAGGTCGTAGAGTTCGGTCAGGGCCCGGATGGCCGATTTAAGGGGGTTGCCGCTGTTGTGGCCGTAGTAGGAATGGATCAGGCAGCCGGCCTGGTCCAGGGCCACCAGCTTGGTGGTGGTGCTGCCGGCGTCCAGGCCCACGAATATCCCGCCCTCGGCCGGCCAATCGGCCCGGGGCAGGCGGGCCGCATCATGCCGGTCCTGGAAGGCGGCCAGTTCCCCCAGGTCCTGGAACAGGGGGGGCAGGGGGGCGATCTCCGGGGGCAGGTCGGCCGCGGCCAGGGCCCGGGCTCTTTCCGCCCAGAGGCTTACGGGCGCGGGGGCCAGGGACCGGGAACCCAGGGCCGCCCCCAGGGCCACGTAGAACTGGGCGTCCGGCGGGCAGAGGGCCTGGTCAGGAGCCAGTTTCAGGGTCTCGGTGAACCGGCGCCTGAGTTCCGGCAAAAAGAACAGGGGTCCGCCCAGAAAGGCCACCCGGCCCCGGATGGCCCGGCCGCAGGCCAGGCCGCCGATGGTCTGATCCACCACGGCCTGGAAGATGGAAGCGGCTATGTCCTCCCGGGCCGCGCCCTCGTTGAGCAGGGGGAGGATATCGGCCTTGGCGAAGACCCCGCAACGGGCCGCGATGGGATGGAGGGTCCGGGCCGACCGGGCCAGGTCGTTGAGGCCGGGCGGGTCAGTCTTTAGAAAGGTGGCCATCTGGTCAATGAAGGCCCCGGTGCCCCCGGCGCAGGTTTCGTTCATGCGCTGGTCAACGCCGGCATCAAAGAAGGTCAGCTTGGCGTCCTCGCCCCCCAGTTCTATGGCCACGTCAACGCCCGGCAGAAAACGGCCGATGGCCTCGGCCCCGGCCACCACCTCCTGGATGAATTCGGCCCCCAGCCAACCGGCCGCGGCAATGCCGCCGCTGCCGGTCACGGCCAGGCGCACGCTTTCGTCCGGGAATTCTTCGGCCGCGGCCAGGATCATCTCCACCATGGTCCGGCGCACATCGGAAAAATGCCGCTGGTAGAGGCTGAAGCAGGTGCGGTCCCGGGAGTTCAGAACCACCAGCTTGATGGTGGTGGAGCCCACGTCGAGGCCGAGGTGATAAGGGGTCAAAGTCCGCATTTACGAGAGGTCAGCAGCCAGCCGTCTTACTTCTTCCAGAGGCAGGCCGGTGACTTTGGCGATTACATCCACAGGCGTTTTTTCTTGCAGCATATTGCGGGCGACTTCAATTTTACCTTCCAGCAATCCTTCCCGCAATCCTTTCCGCAATCCTTCCCGCAATCCTTCCTGCAATCCTTCCTGCAATCCTTCCTGCCGGGCATCACCAAGAAAGGAATCCAAATCCATACGGGCCTTTTCCCTGGCCTCGGCCATAGCCCTGGCTTGTTCATCACCACTTAGGACTTTAATGACGCCCCAGGCTTCCTTGATAGCCGGGTTTGTTTGCGCGACAGACATAAAATCCTCCTCAGTCTTGGCCCTGAAAAACCGCAGCCAGCCGCCCAAGTGCGTTCCGTCAGCCTCTTGTATCTTGGGCAGTTCCAGGACATTGATTTCCATGGAATCAGGGAAATGCACCCTGGTGCTGTCATCATAGAGCCTAAAACGATTATGATAGGCTCCATTTTCCTTGATCATCTCAAAATCAGCTATCAGGATGCTGATGGCCCTGTTGATCTGCTCGTATTGGTAGCCGCTTTTGACCTGTTCCACAACCATCTTGGCCGTGTAAAAGAGCATCCTTTTCCAGATGGAACGTTGCTGTTTTACCTGCACTTCGACATCTATGACCTTGCCGGCGCCGGTGTTGAGCTTGACATCCAGAATACCGAGCTTGTCTTCAACAAACTCCCGATCCAGATTTGGATCAACAACAGTCAAGCCCTGGTATTCCTCAGCGGGCAAGTCCAGCACGGCCTTGAGAAAATCCTCCAGAACAGCCATATTTTCGCCAAACACTTTCTTGAAGACGAAATCGTTGGTTGGCGAAAGCGGCCTGAACCTCATTGGCGCGGTTATCCTCTCCATAATTAAAGTTAAAGATAGCACTTAGCTGCCGATAATTCAAGTAAGCCCAAGTTGCTTTCAAAGGTGATCGCCCAGGCCGTTTGGTGGAGCCACGCTGAAAAAGTCGATTCAAGCCGCCCGGCTTAAGCGGACCCCAACTTTCACCATTGTATTACCACGCCATTCGGGCTATAATAAAGAATTTGGATTTCCGCAGGTGCAAAAATTGGGGTGCGCAAGCATGGCCAAATTCGCCGCCATCAGAGGTTTCAAGGATATCCGGCCTGCCCAGGCCCCCCTGTGGCGCCGCCTGGAAACGGCCGCCCGGGACGTGGCCCGGCGCTATGATTTCGAGGAACTGAGGGCCCCCATGGCCGAGCGGACCGAGGTCTTCGCCCGGGGCTTGGGCGAGGCCACGGACATAGTGGAAAAAGAGATGTACACCTTCACGGACAAGGGCGGGGAGAGGCTGACCTTAAGGCCCGAGGCCACGGCCGGGATGATGCGGGCAGTCCTGGAACACAACCTGGCCGAGGGAGGGCGGCCGGCCCGGCTGTTCTGCTTCGGCCCCATGTTCCGTTACGAGCGGCCCCAGAAGGGGCGCCTGAGACAATTCCACCAACTGGACGTGGAGATCTACGGCGACCCGGGCCCGGGCGCGGACGCCGAACTTCTGGCCTGGCTGGCCGCCTTTTTCCGGGAACTGGGCTTGGGTGAATTGTCCATCAGCCTCAATTCCCTGGGCTGCCCGGCCTGCCGGCCGGGCTTCCGGGCCAGGCTGGTGGAGTTTTTGACCACCCGGGCTCTCTGCCCGGACTGCGACCGGCGCCTGACCCTGAACCCGCTCAGAGTCATGGATTGCAAGAACGAGGCCTGCCAAGAACAAGTCCGGGAGGCCCCCCGTACCCTGGACCACCTCTGCCCGGACTGTTACGGCCACTTTGAAACCCTAAAGACCCTCCTTACGGCTTTGGGCCTGGACTTTAAAGTCGAGCCCCTTTTGGTGCGGGGCCTGGACTATTACACCCGCACCGCCTTCGAGGTCCTGTCCGGGGCCCTGGGGGCCCAGAACGCCGTGGCCGGCGGGGGCCGCTATGACGGCCTGGCCCGGGAACTGGGCGGGGGTGATCTCCCGGCCGTGGGCTTCGCCGTCGGCCTGGAACGCCTGGTCATGCTCCTCAGTGACCAGGCCGCCGAACCCGGGCCGGACTGCTATTTGGCGGTGCTGCACCCGGCGGCCCTGGTCCCGGCTTTCAAGCTGGCCGAGGACTTGCGCGGCCAGGGGCTCCGGGTGGCCGCCGACTGGGAGCCGGGCAGTCTTAAAAGCCGCCTCAAGCGGGCCGACAAGCTCGGCGCGGCCCGGGTCTTTATGCTGGGCGAGGATGAAATGGCCCGCGGCCAGGCCACGGTGCGCGACCTGGCCAGCCACGAACAAACTTCGTTTGACCTTTCACCATATCTTACCTAACTGGAGACAGCCCCGATGACAATCGAAAGTATGACCGGCCTTGGGCGGACCCACTATTGCGGCGAGATCGGGCTTGATCTTCTGGGCCGGGAAGTGGTCATCATGGGCTGGGTGCAATACCGCCGGGACCACGGGGGCCTGGTCTTCATAGACCTCCGGGACCGCACGGGCCTGGTCCAGGCGGTCTTCAACCCCGAGGAGGACGAAGTCACCCACCGGAAGAGCCACGATGTGCGGGCCGAATACGTGCTGGCCCTGCGCGGCCTGGTGCGGGAAAGGCCGTCTGACATGGTCAACCCCAACCTGGCCACCGGCACGGTGGAGGTTTTCATCCGCGAACTGCGCGTTTTGAACACGGCCCAGACCCCGCCCTTCGTGGTGGACGACCACACCGAAGCGGGAGAGAACATCCGCCTCAAATACCGTTACCTGGATCTCCGAAGGCCGGCGGTGCTTAAGAACTTCATCCTCAGGCACCAGGTGGCCAGGCTGACCCGTGACTATTTCGCGGACCACGGCTTTCTGGAAGTGGAGACCCCGGTCCTGACCAAGTCCACCCCGGAAGGGGCCCGGGACTACCTGGTGCCCTCCCGGCTCAACCCCGGGGCCTTCTACGCCCTGCCCCAATCGCCCCAGCTTTTCAAGCAGCTCCTGATGGTGGCCGGGCTGGACCGCTATTGCCAGATAGTCAAATGTTTCCGGGACGAAGACCTGCGGGCCGACCGCCAGCCCGAATTCACCCAGGTCGATCTGGAAATGTCCTTTGTCACCCAGGACGAGATCATGGAGATACTGGAAGGCTACATGGCCGCGGTCTGGAAAGGCGCCCTGGGCCTGGACCTGGACCGGCCCTTCCCCCGCCTGACTTATGAGGCGGCCATGCTGCGTTTCGGCAGCGACCGGCCGGATCTGCGCTACGGCCTTGAGATAGTGGAGCTGTCAAAAATTCTGGCCGGCTGCCAGGCCAAGGTCTTTGCCGAAAGCCTGGCCCGGGGCGGCTGCGTCCGGGCCATTTGCGCGCCCGGGGCGGGGGGCTTTTCCCGCAAGCAGCTCGACGACCTGGTGGCCTTCGCCATCGGGGCCGGGGCCAAGGGCCTGGCCTGGATCAAGCTGGCTGACGATGGCTGGCAGGGGCCCCTGGTCAAATTCCTCACCGAGGGCGAAAAGACCGCCCTGGCCGAAGCTTTGGGGGCTCAATGCGGCGACGTCATCTTTTTCGGGGCCGACGCCCCGGCCGTGGTGGCCCCGGTCCTGGGGCTGGTGCGGGCCCGGCTGGCCCAGGAACTGGACCTGATCCCCGAGGGCGTCTTTAAGTTCACCTGGGTGACCGATTTCCCCATGTTCGAGTTCGACCCTCAAGCCAAGCGCTTCGTGGCCGTCCATCATCCCTTCACGGCGCCCCGCGAGGCCGACCTTTCGTTTCTGCCCGGCGACCCGGGGCGGGTGCTGGCCCAGGCCTACGACCTGGTCGTAAACGGCCATGAGATCGGCGGCGGTTCCATCCGCATCCACCGGCCCGATGTCCAGGCCGCGGTTTTTCAGGCCCTAGGGATGGACCCAGCCGAGGCTCGGGAGAAGTTCGGCTTCCTCCTTGAGGCCCTGGCCTACGGGGCCCCGCCCCACGGCGGCTGCGCCTTCGGCCTGGACCGCCTGACCATGCTTCTGGCCGGGGCCTTAAGCCTGCGTGACGTCATAGCCTTTCCCAAGACCCAGAAGGCCACCTGCCCCCTGACCGAGGCCCCGGACCAGGTGGCCCCCGGTCAATTAATGGAACTGGCCTTGAAGATCCAGGGATAACACGAATTATGACCGCCCTGCTTTCAAACTCGGAAAAAATACCGCGGCGCTTTGAACTGATCGACCGGGAAGACCCGGAACTCTTCCGCCGCTCCTTCCCCTATACTGAAGTGCCCCGCATAGCCTTTGAGGGCGGGGAGCCGCCCCTGGCCCTGGCCGGGGAACTGTTGGTCACCGACACCACCTTCCGCGACGGCCAGCAGGCCCGGCCGCCCTATACTGTCGAGCAGATAGTCAACATCTTCAAGCTCCTGGCCCGCCTGGGCGGACCGCGGGGCATTGTGCGCAAGTCGGAATTCTTCATCTATAGCGAAAAGGACCGCCAGGCCGTGGAAGCCTGCCGGGACCTCGGCCTGCCCTTCCCTATCATCACCAGTTGGATCCGGGCCGCGGCCCGGGACCTGGAACTGGTCAAGAGCATGAAGCTGGGCGAAACCGGCATCCTGACCTCCATTTCCGACTATCACATCTATCTGAAGCTGAACCAGACCCGGACCCAGGCCGTGGCCGGTTACCTGGCCCTGGTCCAAGAGGCCCTGAACCAGGGCATAACCCCCCGCTGTCACCTGGAGGACATAACCCGGGCCGATGTTTACGGCCTGGTGGTGCCCTTTGTCCAAAAGCTCAAGCGGCTCTCCGAGGAAGCCGGGCGGCCCATCATCATCCGCCTCTGCGACACCATGGGCCTGGGCGTGACCTACCCAGGCGCGGCCCTGCCCCGGTCGGTCGGAAAGCTCGTCCGGGCCATCATCGACGAGGCCGGCTACGCGGGCGAAGACCTGGAATGGCACGGCCACAACGATTTTCACAAGGGCTTCATCAACGCCTCCACGGCCTGGCTCTACGGCCTGGGCTCCATCAACAGTACCCTTTTGGGCTTCGGCGAACGCACCGGCAACACGCCCCTGGAGGCCCTCCTGGTGGAATACGCCGCCCTGACCGGGTCCACGGCGGAGATGGATCTCACGGCCATCAGCGACATGGCCCGGTATTTCGAGACGGAGATCCGCCACCCCATCCCCCCCGGCCAGCCCCTGGTGGGGCGCGATTTCAACACCACCTCCGCCGGCGTCCACATTGACGGGCTGATGAAAAACGAGGAAATCTACAACATCTTCGATACCGCCGCCATCCTGGGAAGGGCTCCGGCCATTGCCATCAACGACAAGTCGGGCGCGTCCGGCCTGACCCACTGGCTCAACCGGCGGCTGGGCCTCTCCGGGGACAAGGCCCTGGACAAGGGCCATCCCGGCATCATGAAGATGGCCAAGGCCGTCAGCCGGGAGTATGAACTGGGACGCAGCACCAACATGTCCAGCCGCGAACTGGAAAACCTGGCCCGGCACCACCTGCCCCAATGCTTCACCTCCCAGTTCGACCGTTTGAAGGCCCGGGCCAGGAACCTGGCCCAGGAGATACTCTTCGACATGATCGAAAACGAGGCCGTCCGCTCCATGGATCCGTCCCGCCAGGAGCCCCTGATGGAAAAATGGGTGACGGACATCCCCTACCTCCAGTTCATCTATGTAACTGACGCCAACGGGGTCAAAACCACCCGCAACGTGGTCTCCAGACACGAAAAGGCCAAGTTCGCGGGCGCCACCAGCCACGACGTGGGCGCCAACTTCTCCGACCGCATCTGGTACGTGGCCCCCATGTATGACGGCAAGGTCCACGTCACGGATTTTTACACTTCCCGTTTCACCGGGGCCCTGTGCATCACCGCCAGCGGACCCATCCGCAACCGGGACGACGAAATAGTCGGCGTCCTGGGCCTGGACATCCGCTTTGAAGACCTGGCCAAGATGGAGAACGACGAATTGGGCTTGGCGGAAGAAGACTAAGGGAGAGGAAATTATGAGGACACTCTGCTATGTTTTGACCTTGGTGTTCCTGGCTGGCTGCGCCGGGCAGGACTACCGGCCGGACGACCGTAAAAGCCGAAAAAGCCCTGCGGCCCTGTCCGACGTGGAGCAGTATAAGGCCGCCAGGGGCGCCTTTCAGGAGAAGCTGGCGGCCGCGCAAGGCCTCACCCTGGCCGAACTCAAGGCCCAGTGGGGCCAGGTGCGGCAGGGGCCCACCCACAACCAGTCAACCGCCTACCACTGGGTGCAGACCATTACCGTCACCATCCCGCCGGAGGCGGCGGCCGAACCGGGCCTTAATATCCCAGCCCAAACAGCCGAACAAGCCCTTGACCAGACCCGTTCCCTGCCCTGCATGGCTGTTTTCATCGTCAACCAGAAAGGGGTGGTGGAAGAGGCTTTCAGCGAGGGCCCCTGCCTGGATCATACCCTCATGCCCGGCTGGAAACCAGTGATCAAATCGGCGGGGCACAGGCCGGATGTCCGCGGTTAATTCAATATGAAGTTACGGGAGATTTAAGTTTTGGCTGGGCAAGGTAAAAGCGTTTTGCTGTCGGTCATGAAGTTTTATTGAGCCTCGCACACCTTATTTCTGCCCGTTTCTTTCGCGGCATAGAGCGCCTTATCCGCTTTGACTATAAACTCATCCATAGAGTCGTCCCGGGAAGGCGTTTGCGTATATAAGCCAATACTTACAGTTATTTTTGCGGATGTTCCGTCAGGGAAATCTATCACTGTGTTTTCGATATTGGCGCGTATAGTCTCCGCAATCGACAAAGCATAGCGCATATCCATCATCGGCAGCAAAATGGCAAATTCATCACCGCCCCAGCGGGCGGCAAAGTCGGTTGAACGCATAAGATTCCGCTTCAATACCTTCGCAACCGTCTGCAACGCCACATCTCCCTGCTGATGCCCGTACGTATCGTTGTAAATTTTAAACTTGTCCACATCGATCATCATCAGGCTGACCGCCGACTGCGCCCTGACCGCCCTCCGCCATTCCCAGTCCATTCGTTGGTCGAAGCCACGCCGGTTGGCCATATCCGTCAGTTGATCCACCATGGTCAGCCGTTCGATGGTCCGCATTTGATTCACCATTTTGATCTGATTGCGGATCCTTAACTTAACGATCGCCTCATGGAACGGCTTGATGATATAATCCACAGCGCCCAAATCAAGCCCGGTTTTTTCATCGTCGCTGTCGCTGAGCCCGGTGATGAATACGACGGGAATATCCTTGCCCGCTTCCGACCCTTTAAGCACGGCTATAGCTTCGTAGCCGCTCATTTCCGGCATGACAACGTCAAGGAGAATCAGATCCGGACGATATTTATCCACAATCACAAACGCCTCTTTCGCGTTTCTGGCCGTGTAGATCATATAATCCGCGCTCAGCAGCTGGTTGAGATAGATAATATTGGTCTTATCATCATCCACAATCAAAATACTATTTTTATCCCTCATGCTTTTCCCCATGCCTTTCTGTGGAATATTTCAGTTCCATGAGGGTTTTTAAGGCATCCCCAAAATAGAAATCCTCCATCTGCTCGATCAGTTCCCCGCTATCCGGTATGCGGCGGAGCTCATCGATCAGTTGGAGGCATTCAGGGCTGCCGCTGCTGAGTAAGGGTTCCAGCTTATCAAAGAGCTCCAGGGCCGCTTTCCCGTCGATGGCGTCAATTTCCGGCCCGGCAGGGTTTACCGCTTCGTTAAGGAGCGGCATCAACTCATTTAATGTCTTGTTGAGCTCATACTGGAAAATACTTATCTGGGCTTCTGACGGCGAAGCCCCGCCGTTTTTAAGCGCGATTTCGATATTGGCGGCAACTTTCTGAAGCTCGGTTCGACCTATCAACCCCGCATTGCTTTTCAGCGTGTGCACCAGCCTGTGCGCCCGCGATATATCCCCGGTTTCAATGGCTTTTGTGATCTCATCGAATGTGTTTTGATTAGCTTTTGCAAAATCGGCTTTTAGTTTATTTTGCAGTGTATCGCGGTTATCTTCCAAGACCTCGAAGCGCACGGGCCGCAGGTGTCTCAAAAGGCAACGCCAAAGCTCCTGCGAAGTGAAGGGCTTGCCCAGATAATCGGCCATGCCGAGTTTTTTATACAGTTCCCTGTCCTCGGTAAGCACATTAGCGGTCATCGCAACTATCGGGGTTCCCGAACCTGACTCGATTATTCTGGAGGCCGCCTCGATCCCGTCCATAACCGGCATATGTATGTCAATAAAGATAAGGTCATAAGGTTTTTCCCCTCTGTCGATGCGCCGCTTTACTTTTTCAACACCTACCAGACCGTTTTCAGCGATCTCGGCTTTTAGTCCGATTTTCGTCAAATGCTCAATAACGACCTGTTGGTTCATTATGTTATCTTCAAAAACCAGTATCTCGCCCTCGAACAGGGGTTTTTGGATTTCGCTGCTTATAATTTCAGATGTTTCAACCGTTTCGTCCGCAACACCGAACGTCACCGTGAAGCTGCATTTTGTTCCGACTCCAAGGGTGCTTTCCACCTTAAGCCTGCTGTCCATAAGGTCGAGTGTATTGGCCACTATGGCCAACCCCAGGCCTGTGCCGCCATACCTCCGCGTCGTACTGACATCCGCCTGGGTAAAAGGTTCAAGTATTTTTGTAACCTGTTCCTGAGTCATCCCGATACCGCTGTCACTCACCTCGAAACACAAAGTGACCGTGTCTTCGGCTAAGTTTGCCAGGTTTACGAAAAGGCTGACCTGACCGGCTTCGCTAAATTTTACGGCATTGGTCAGAAGATTGAGCAATACCTGGCGCAACCTCAAGGGGTCTCCGAAAAGTTTTTTTCTGATGGACGATTCTATATGTAATTGCATCTCTATGCCTTTTTCGACAATCTTTGGATAGATGATGCTTTGACAGTTGGCAACCAGTTCATACAGATTGAACGGAATAATTTCCAATACCATATGGCCTGATTCAATTTTAGAAATATCCAAAATATCGTTGATTATTTGCAAAAGCACTCTTGAGTTATCCATGATCTTGTTCAGGTATTCTTTTGTTTTTGGAGACATCCCTTCCCCGGCGGCCAGCTCGGTGAATCCGATAATGCTGTTCATGGGTGTTCGTATTTCGTGGCTCATATTGGATAGGAAGTTGCTCTTGGCGCGGCTGGCCAGTTCAGCCTTTTTTCTGGCGATCTCGATTTCGGTGACATCGTTGGTGATGATGATATAGCCGATTTTGCGGCCATTTGGACCGAAAAAATAATTTGCGGCTCCTTTATAATAATGGCCGCTTTCTTTTTGATAAAAAACTTCGGAATCCCGGCCATCAAACAAAGCGGAGACAGGGTCGTATTTTGAGCCGGAGGGATAAATGCTCATCTCGCTGTAGGATACCCCCAAGACCTCATCCAGTTTTTTGCCGGTGATGCGCAGCGCATAGTCGTTCATGTAGATGATCTTAAAATCCATGTTGATAATCGAGAGCGGTTCCTTGACGCTGTCCACAATGCTGTCGGCCATATCGTTTAGTGAGTCCGCCAGCATACCGAACTCGTCCTTGGCATCTGATTGCACACGGAACTGCCACTCTCCCGAGCGGAAGCGTGATATGCCGTCAATCAGCAGACTAATATTGCCGGTCAGATAAGAGGACATCAGAATACCCGTCAATATGGCGATCAAGAACAAAAACAGGCTCGTCAAGACGAGAGGCAGGGCGTAATTGATCGTCCTGTTGTTGATTTCGGTCGTGAGGTTGATCTCGGTATCGCGCGCGGGGGCGGTGAAATCCTCAATGCCCGCGCCAATAGCGACAAAGGCAAATCCGCGCTTGGAACCCCTTTGTTTTTCAGGCGCGTATTGACCGGTGTAATAAGGAATCGCGCCGGCGGTTGTCGGCTTATATAACCCGCTCCACAGGATATAGAACGACCCGGAACCGCCATCTTCCGTCAGATCCATCCAGCCTGTGCATTGCGGGGCGTTGTTGAGGTATCGTCCGTCAAGCCCGACAAATCCCGCTTTGGTCAGTGCGGTTGCGGGGTCTTTGTCGCGTGATTGGTAGTCGATGATATAGTTGCCGTTAGCGTCCGTCACGGGATTGCCAGCCTTGTCTTTGAGCAGCCCCTCGCCGAACTGTGGAAGGATAGTCCTGTCTTCCTGATACAGCTCCAAAAATTCGCCCCAGCTCAGGCCCGCGGCTTTGTCAGAAAGATCGTCCCACGAAAGATTGGCGTCAAGCCACTCGCCGCCGCCGCTAACCTGCCAATAATAAAAAGGCGTGTCCTGCGCGAGAACGGCCGTATCACCTGTAAATATCGGGATTTTATTGCCATCTTTGTCTTTCAGGAACCCACCGTTAATATAATCCCTTTCATACGCCATCGTACCTTCCAGCCAGGGGACTTGCGGCTCACCTGTTTTGGGGTTATAGCCGACTATGGAGTGATGCCTCGGGTGGCATATGCTACGGCATTTGTAGTCCCAAATGAACGCGTAATTTCCTTCATAGGCGCTGGGCAGTTCTATATAACGCTCAATCATTGGTGTGACATGGTCCACAAATTCCATGATATGGTCATGATTCAAAGCCATTGTCACATAACCTGTTATCCCGCCGTTTTCATCCGTCACCGGCGTGGCCCAGCGCACGATACCCTCAAAACGCCGGCCAACAGGATTTTCTTTGCCGGCATAAGCCTGCTTTTTGGCCGCTTCTGTAAATTCCTCGACCGGCAGCCGCGCGATCTCCCGTAACAGGTTGTAATTGGGATGCGTCTCGGGAACATTCATAAGCACCCCGGGCGTGTACATTCCAATATAGTTTGTGCCTACATACGCTCCGATCACTTCGGAAACATGAATCTCTCCCGGTTTTAAGCTCCTGAGTTCCGCGAAATAGGTTTCAGCCCTGACATATGTATTTGTCTTGTCGGACACATTCACTTTATTTGGATTTAAGGGGTAATTCCGCTTAGGTGAACCGGGATTTGAATATTTGTATATTTCATTGCCGTCCAAATCAATAAACGTGATCTCGTCGTAAAGCGGCACGTTTTCATGCTCGAAATAGTTAGGTGCCCTGTAATTAAAGCCGCTTCCGAACAATTCGTCGCTGTTTTCCTTATTCGAGGATACTTTTTTCGGTTCGTCATAGACAGGCCGGTCTTTCTTCACCCATGACATGCCGTCTTCCGCGAGCACCCATTCGCCTTGCTTTGTAAGGCTGCTTTTCTTGTTTTCAGAGAAAACTCTGTAAATCTCATCGGAAGGCCTGAGGCTCGCAAGCAATAGTACATCATAGTCGCGTTGGCTGAGAAAATCCGCCACTGCCGCCGCCATATCGGTGGCCATTCTCTCTATGTTTTCCCTCGCCCCATTGTTCAGCGCTATCGTGGAATCATTGACGGCAATGTCGCGCAGCATATGGCCGAGCGATATGATCTGATTCCACGCAATGATGGTCAGCAAAATAATAGGGATGATCTTCACCGTCAAGAAAATAAGAATCAGCTTGGGACGCAGATTTAAGTTGATCTTATTCAATAAACGAACCAGTCGGCTTGAATGGCTGCTTGAATCGTTCTTCATACTTGATCCCATCCTCAACTTAACAAACGTCAATTCGCGGGCATTACCCGCAAAAATCCCGTAATAGGCGCTTAAAACTCTTTATGGTGAAGGGGAATTTATTGACAAAAAGTTTAACAGAGCCGGCATGGATACCGTCCAAGAATCTCTTGGATGGCCTCTAAATTTAAAGAGGCCGGGCGCTGTTTACAGTTAGTAGAACTGCGGACATATTCTCGACAAGGTAATGCATTAAGTCCACACCTGGCCGTGCCCGTTTCTATTGAACGAAAAAAAACACGGCTGCCGGGCGTGTGACCGCTACTAGGTATAAACAGTACCTTATATAATTACACCATAAGGCTAAAAATAAGTCAATCGGGTTAGCGTGAATTACTGATTTTTAAGGAGGTTACCTAAAATCATTCCAAAGCGGGAGGCGGCGGGGCGGGGCTCCAGACGCCCACCCATTCGGCGGGCGGTTCCCTCAGCAGCCTGGCGCAGCGCCGGGTGAAGATCTCATACAGCCCGAACCCGGGACGGCGGCCGGACAGGGCGCGGAAGAGCAGCCGGGCCTTTTGAAATTCGCCTTCCCGGTAGGCAGCCCAGGCTTCCTCCTGGCGTTCCAGTTCCTCGGCCCGGTCCCGGGCCTCTTCGGGCCCTAAGGGGGCGAAGAGAGCCAAAGGCTGGTCCAGGCCGTCGAGCCTCAAAAGGTCCAGGGTCTGGAAGGTGAAGGCCCCGCCGCAGGCTTGGCGGGTGGCCCCGCTCACGGCCGCCTCCACCCCGTAGAGCCGGCCCAGGTTCGATATCCGGGAGCTCAGGCTGACCGCTTCGCCCAGGATGGTATAGCGGGCCAAGGGGGGCGGCCCCAGCCGACCGGCCCAGGCCGGGCCGGTGTGGAGCCCGAGACTTATTTTCGAAAGCGGCCCGCCTTCGGCCTTTGCTTCGCGCAGGGCCAGAACGATGGCCAAGGCGGAGGACACAGCCGCCCGGGGGTGGTCGGCCAGGGGCCGGGGGGCGTTCCAGAAGGCCAGGAGGGCGTCGCCGCTGAACTGGTCCAGGGTGCCCCGGCCGGCCAGGACCAGATCCATAAACGGGGCCAGGGCGCGTTCCAGATGTTCGGCCAGTGGTCGTTCGGCCGGTGGTCGTTCGGCCGGCGGCCGCGACAAAGCCTGGAGATCCCGCAGATCGGCGGCTAGAACGGTAACTTCCAATTCCCGGGCGGGCTCCGGGCCGTCTTCCGGGGCCGGGGGGGGCGGGGGGGGGACCGGACTTTCCAGGCTTTTAGCGGAAGTTTCCGAGGGCCTGTTGAAGACCCGGCGGAGGCGGGCTTTTGTTTTTTCAGCCCCGAGGAAGCGCCGGCCACCCAGAACCAGGCCCGACAGGGTCGCGGTCAGGACGGCGTAAAGGGGAGAAACGAACAAGCCGCTGGTCTGGAAAAGATGGATGGAACCGCCGATGGCGACGGCCGGCCAGAGGAGCCCCCCGGCCAGGGCCCGGGTGGGCCTGGCAAAGGCGAAGGCCAGGCCGCCGGTCAGGCCGGCGCCCAGGATGAGCAGAAACTGGATGGCCGGGGTTTCGGCCGGACTGGTGACGAAATGCCGGGCGGCCAGGTTGTCTATGAGGGCGGCGTGGACTTCTCCGGCCGGCCGGGCTCTGTTCCCGGGCGTGACCAGCGGGTTTTCCGGATCCACGGCCGTAATGCTGATGAAGACCAGCCGGCCCCTCAAGTCCGTGGCCTCGGCCCGGCCGGACAAGACCTCGGCGGCGCTCAGGTGGGGATATTCTTCGCTGTCCTTGAAAAACACGGTGAAGCCGCCGTCGCGGTCCAGGGGGATATCCCAGGGCGCCACGGCCTGGAGGGCTTCAAAGCCGCCCGGTCCGGTGGCCAGGACCACCTCTTCCCGGCCCAGAGCTCTTAAAAGGGTCCGAAGGCTCAGGGCCAGGTGGACTTCCCGTCCGGGCCGGACCGAGGTCAGGCCCTCCGGCGAAGAGGCGCCCTCGCCAGCCAGGGCCACCAGTTGCACCCGCCGGACGACCCCGTCCAAGTCGGGTGTAAGGCTGGTCAGGCCGGTCGGCGCGGCCCCGGCCAGGACCGCCAGGGGCCAGGCCGTCCCGGGGCCCCGGGTCGGATCAGCGGCCCGGGCGGGCGCGCCCAGAACCACGGGCAACGGCTCAATGGCCCGGGCCAACATCCGGTCGTAATCCCGCAGATCATCCGGCAGGTCGTCCAGATCCAAATCCAGATCCCGCCATTTTTTCAGGTCTTCCGCCACCCGTTCCGGCGAGGTCCGGTCCGGCTCGCTGAGGTCCAGGTCCAAGCCCACGGCCGCCACCCCCAGGCCCACCAGGCGTTGGACAAGCTCGGCCAGAAGAAAACGGGGCCAGGGCCAGGGGCCGTATTGAGCCAGGCTGGCCGGGTCGATATCCACCAGAACGGCCAGCCGGGCCGGGATGGCCTCGGGCCGGGGCGTCTTAAGACCCATCCAGGCGTCCTGAATTTTCAGGTCGGCCCGGACCAGCCAGAGAGGCGACCAGATATGGAGAGCCAGGGTCAGGGCGATGAGCCCGACCAGCCAGGTCAGGGTCGGCAGGAGAGACTTCAGGGCCGGCCGAAGCATCGGCATTGAACACCTTATTCAAACAGATGATTTTCTTGGCCATTATATCACAGAGTTCCCGGCGGGGCAAAAGCGGCCCTTCCGTATTTATTGGGCCAGGAGATCAAAGTCGGCTGTTTTAGCCATTATTTCTAGTCAAACAGGCTGTTTGCGGGAATTTGGGCCGGCCTGATTGTTTTAAATCCCCGGCTGTGATAAAATAGATTTTCAAATTATTCTTAGGAAAAACAGGGAGCGTTCAGGTAGTGAGCCGACCGAGATTCAACCGGAAAGACCAGGCCGCGGTCAATACCTTGAGACTTTTGGCTGTTGACATGATCGAAGCGGCCCGAAGCGGTCATCCGGGTCTCCCCCTAGGCGCAGCGCCCATGGCTTATGTGCTTTGGAGCCGCTTTCTCAAGCACGATCCCGAAGACCCCCTCTGGCCGGACCGCGACCGCTTCATCTTTTCACCCGGCCACGGCTCGGCCCTGCTTTACGCCTGGCTGCACCTGGCCGGTTACGGGCTCAGCCTAGAAGACCTCAAGGCCTTCCGCCAATGGCAGAGCCTGACCCCCGGACATCCGGAATACGGCCGCACCGCAGGCGTCGAAGCCACCACCGGCCCCTTGGGGCTAGGCTTCGCCATGGGCGTGGGCCTGGCCATAGCTGAAAAAATGCTGGCCCAGCGTTTCAACCGCCCCAAGTTCAACCTTTTTGATCATCATGTTTACGCCCTGGTTTCGGACGGCGACCTGATGGAAGGAGTCTCCTCTGAGGCGGCTTCCCTGGCCGGGACCCTGGGCCTCGGCCGCCTCATCTATATTTACGACGACAACCGGATGACCATTGAGGGGTCCACCGGCCTGACCTTCACCGAGGACGTGCGGGCCCGTTTTTCCGCCTATGGCTGGCAGGTCATCGTGGTCACCGAGGGGGAGGACCTGGGCTCCATCCACCAGGCCCTGGAAAACGCCCGGGCCGAACAGGACCGTCCCAGCCTGGTGATGGTCCGCACCAAGCTGGGGGCCGGCAGTCCCAAGGAAGACACCCCCCAGGCCCACGGCGAGCCCCTGGGGCCGGAGGCTGTCCGGGCCACGCGGCGCTTTTACGGCTATCCGGAAGACCAGTCCTTCACCGTGGATCAGCGGATATATGACCATTTCAAAAAGCTGGGCCAGACCCACCAGAAGAGCCGGGAGGCCTGGCTGGCTCTCCTGGCCGGGTATGAAAAGGCCTTCCCGGCCGAGGCCGCCGAACTGAGGCGCCGCTTGGCCGGGCAAAAGCCCGAAGGTTGGCAGGCCTCTCTGCCGGAGTTTGACAAGGGCATCGCCTTGGCCACCCGGACGGCTTCCGGCCAGGTGCTGAACGCCCTGGCCGAAGTGATGCCGGAACTGGTGGGCGGGAGCGCTGACTTGGGCCCTTCCAACAAGACGGTGCTGTCCGGGGCCGGTTCTTTCAGCGCCTTGAACCCTGGCGGGCGCAACCTCCATTTCGGCGTGCGGGAGGAAGCCATGGGTTCGGTCATCAACGGCCTGGCCCTGGCCGGCGGCTTCAGCCCCTACGCCGGCACCTTCCTGGTCTTTTCGGATTTTATGCGGCCCTCCCTCCGCCTGTCCGCCATCATGAAGCTGCCGGTGGTCTTCATTTTCACCCACGACAGCGTGGGCGTGGGGGAGGACGGGCCCACCCACCAGCCGGTGGAGCACCTGGCCGTTACGCGGGCCATACCCGGAATCACCCTCATCCGTCCGGCCGACGCCTATGAGACCAGGGCCGCCTGGCAGGCCGCCCTGAGCCGCCGGGGGCCCACTGTGCTGGCCCTTTCCCGCCAGGATTTGCCGGTTCTCCACCCGGACGATTTTCCGGCCCTGCCCGAAGGCGCCCTTCGCGGCGGCTATATCATTTCCGAGGCGGCCGGGGGCGATCCCGAGGCCATTATTATAGCCACCGGTTCGGAAGTGGTCCTGGCCCTGGCGGCCCAGAAACTTTTGATTGACCGGGGCGGGCGACGGACGCGGGTCGTCTCCCTGCCGTCCTGGGAAATTTTCGAGGAACAGTCCCCGGAATACCGACAGACCGTGCTCCCGTCCCGGCTGACCCGGCGGCTGGTGGTGGAGGCCGGCCTGTCCCTGGGCTGGAACCGTTACGTCGGAGAGGCCGGCCGGGTCCTGTCCATTGAAAACTATGGTATTTCGGCTCCGGCCGCCCGGCTTTTCAAGGAATACGGCTTCACGCCGGAGCATATCGCCGATTTGATCGAGGAACTTTGAGTTGGAAACCCCCATGTGGGATACTTACGCCAAAATAGTCGGTCAGCATACCGCCAACATTCTCACCAGCATCACTGACTGCGGGCCTTTCAACATCCTGCTCAGCGAACTGCCCCGGGGAATGTCCGCCCGCGAACTGGCG
>Ga0082212_10003638_pt1 | contig 21773 bp, 7 predicted proteins | sample TergutNt197P3_FD_71548 | JGI IMG/M metagenome (GOLD analysis project Ga0082212, IMG submission 71548) | Neocapritermes taracua P3 segment gut microbial communities from Petit-Saut dam, French Guiana - Nt197 P3 | ecosystem: Host-associated > Arthropoda: Insects > Digestive system > Gut ...
TGAAATAGAGGTTACTAAAAATCCGATCAAGCAACTGCTCCGGCAGTTATCGGATACCGACGGTATAAAAGACGTTGAAATAAGCAAAGCCCCTATAGAACAGGTAATCGCGGGTCTTTATATGGCATGGAAATCATGAATTATATCCCAATATTAAAAATATACAATAAAAATATAATAGATTATCTGTAAATAAAAACAAATAATCATTAAATCACTTGACAAAAACGCATAAGTAATGTTAAAATAAAACCACGAAATAACGAGATTTAACAATAATAATGATGAAATTTGTATAAATAAAAAAATATTGAGGTACATATTGATGAAAATTAAAAATAACCCGTACTCTTTAAAAATTTCGCGCAAACGTATACTGAGCTTTATTATAATGCTTGCGATGCTCCTCCCGGCAATAAGCGGTATGCTCGCGTCCGGGGACGACGACAATATGCAGCTTGAACTGTTATGGAACAAACCGCCCGCGAATGCAAATAATTCGGTGGTTTATCCGAACAGCCGCTCGTTGGTTTTGACGCCCGCGCTAAACGAACCCAATAGCGTGACGGCGTTGCTTTTCTTCTCGCTTCCCCAAGGCAAAGCCGCCGAGGCAAACGAAATCGAGATACGCGTGCCTGTGTATATCTTTGAACGGCGCGAGCAGGTCAATCCAAGCAACGCGGCTGACCCCGAATACAGATACATAGTAAACTCGACGGCGGCAACTCCGACAGCAGACAGTTCACGCGGACAGCACAGCATATGGTTTGGAGAAGACAGCAAAAGCTCCACCGGGTTTTACTATGAAATCGAAGCGACGACAGGCGAAAACGGCGTGACAATATACGAATATGTCATAAAAAACTGGCGCAGAATCACGAGCGAAGACCAGTTGAACGCCATGTTTGATTATACGTATATCCCGCATTTGATTAAAGACGGCTACGAGAACCTCAATATTACGGCTTCGGCGAAATATACCCCTCAAAGCAGCGATAAACTCGAAAAAGACACAGAACCGCTTTCGGTTAAAGTAAATACATACGTAAGAGCCCCCAGTTCATTCGACGCGCATAGAACAACAAGCGTCACAGACGGAAAATACGAAAACTGGCAGACCGGCTGGGGCGGCCGCCCGGAAGACAAGACGACGGGCAGCCTGATTTCGGATTCTAAGTATTTTTATGTCATATATCAAATGAGATACCAGACCAACGACTATCACAGCACCCAGCCCTATGATTTGACTTTTGATTTTGATTACGAGGGAACTAATATGTTCGCGACGGGAGCAATCCCCGGAACATTGATAACAACTAAAAATGTCAGGGACAGCGAGGGTAAAATTATTGAAGTCATAATCGAACGGGAATCTATCAACGGCACGCTTATGGGCGTATCCGGGGTAAACAACACTACGACAAATAACACTCTCGTCCAGGGCACGGGTTTCACTTCGGCAAGCGGCATACCTCAGGTCAATTCGAGTTTCCCTCTGACTATCCGTGTAACCCCCGGCGTAAGCAGCAACTCGACAAGACACTATTACCGTTCGTTTTTAATCGCTTATCCCATACCGCCGGCTTCTGAAGACCCGGATATTACCGTAACTTATGAAGTTCAGTTTACAGGTTCTGCGACCGCTTCGGGGATAGACCACCCGACCGAGCCGAAATATCCCGCCGAATGGAACGAACGGGACGAGGACGGAAATCTTATAATTCAGAATACCCCAAGCCCTTTGGTATATCCCGACGCGCTCTCTGAAGATAATCCGGGCGGCAGGCAGACGTGGACTGTCCCGAACCCAATCAGCGTAACAGCCGACGTTCCCAAATATAACCACGCCAGAGTCGGCACTAGCCTATTATATGAATATCAGCCCATACGTTTCACTTCCCCCGGCGGGTATTACAGTTTGAATAAAAATCCCGTAGGCGTTACTTCAAACGCAAATCCCGTGCCCGGAAATAATTATATAACAATGCACAGCGCGATAACCCGTCTGGAAGATTCGGACATTCTTAATCCCGTTACCCTTCCGTTAATGAGAACGGCGGGCGAAACCTATTCTTTCGGCATGAGCGCGGGTACGCGGGGGTATCATCTCACGGCGGCAAAAAGGGAAGACTGGGCAAAAGACCCCGTCACCGGAAAAGAACTTCCCAACGGTCCGTATAACTATTACCACAGACCTTATAAAACCGAAGTCATCGACGGCATGATGTGGATTACAGATACAGCTTACGCCAACGGCGAAAGATTACAGCCGGGAGATTACAGCATAACTTCAACTTATCTTACCTATACCGAATATATACACGACGTGGACCCGAACACAGGCGGGGCGATAGGGCTTGCGAGTACGGACTTTACGGGAACCGGAGCCGGGATTCCCGTTTCGCTGCAGAAAGACGTTCCGGCGATGGCTTACTCCCCCGTCGAAGTCTGGTATAAAGACTTATACTCCAACGGCGAATGGAAAAAAGCCGGTGAAGTCACAAGGGCAAACGCCGCAAACGCCATAGGCGCGGGCACAGTCGCGGGGGCTTATTCTTTCAAATCGTTTGACGGCGTAAGCAAACTGCAATATCCTGCGGGAACGGCAACCGTCCCGACTAACGCCGTAGCGGGCGTTTTAGGCGAGTTCAACCAGATAATATTGCCGTCCACCGGAGTATACGAGATAAAATATGTGCACCAGAGCCGCCGTTATCAGGTTGATATTACGGCACGTTTCAAAGCTGACATACATTCCACTTCGCATGTACTCGGACTTATAGCCGGAAAAGAAACCGCGCGGCTTGTAAATATAAACACTATGGTTGTCACCAACGATGACGGCGTTATACAAAATCAGCGTCCGTACGGTTCGCTGTACTCGCCCGCCGCAACAAGCAATGTCACCCCTGCCGAACCTTTGAAAAAACAGGTGATGGCGGAGGACTATGAATTGTATGATACCGTATTCACAAACTATCAGACTTATTTGAATAATATCGACTATAAAAACATCTGGAACGCGACTACTACCAACCCTGCCTATATCGGATATGTTGCGGCTGATACGGGCATGATGCACTATGTTTCGTATATTGACATGACAAGGGCTTCAAGGGGTACGACAATTTCAAAATCCCCCGCCGCCGTGGTTGACCACGGGGCGACGCAGGTCAATCCAATAGAAGAACAATCCAGCGTACAAACAGTAATGCTGTACGAATATATATCATATAACCCCGAAATGTTCGATAAAGGCACTACGAGAGACGAATGGCTTGACACCCTTGCCGAATGGGGGTTGTTCCGGCAGCAGAAAGAAGGCACTTTCTATGATTTGCTGCCCCCCGGAACTACGGTTGACTGGGATACCCTAAACGTGACGACATATTATAACGACCCCCTTACGGGAAACTCCAACACCACTTATGCCGCCCACGCCAACGAGGCAAACGCCGCGAACAGGCTTCAAACGGACTTCGAATGGTATATCGTTGACAACTGGCAGAATTCCGGAAGGACAATGCTTATCGTAAACGCGAAACTCCCCGTGACCGACGAAGAAACAGAGGAACGTCTGTCGAGAAACTATCAGTTATATCAAGCCGATACGGGGACTGTTTACGACCCGCCCGCAAGATTGTGGGACATAGAAACGAATAAAGGCAAAACAGGGTATGAACCCGGAACTATACCGAAAATCCCGACCAGCGCGACCGTTAGTACCCTAACTGCAAATAACCTGACTACCGAAGCCACAAACGCCAACTTTAACGCGTGGCTGCCATGGAAAAACAATCAGATATATCCGCAGTACGGCACTAACTCATGGTCTACCGACCGACCGTTCAGGCGTATAGAACCTGTTGTCGGCTATGAGACGATACGTTCGGGATTTATCCTCACTTACAGGCTTATCACTACTTACGAGACGATATTTGACAGGAGCGGCACAGACGGGTATTTCAGAGCTCCGAATTATGTCGCTTACAGAGCCGCCGAGGGCAGACTGAACGGCGGCACAACGCCTCCGACCGCGTCTCCGTGGAACAGCAACGTCAATACCGGATTAAATAACAGCGGCACGCCCACAAGCACGACCGCACCCCAGATATACACAGTCTTCCAGAGCCTTGAAAGCGTTCCCGGAGTCCCCGATTCCGGCAACAAAAATACTGTATATGCAACAACGACGACGAATTTCAAGTCGCCAACGGCAACCCTTTACGGCATATCCAAGCAGGTCAGAGCGCAGGACAGCCCGGAGTTCGGCGAACACGCGGAAACCGTGCCGGGCGGGATATATATGTATCAGTTAAGGCTTCAGGGAAGTCAGAGCAGTTCTCATGAAGACGTGATATTCTACGATGTGCTTGAACAGAACGACTGCGACTGGAGAGGGACTTTTGTCAGCGTTGACGTATCAAACGCCAAGACAAAAGTCGCAAAGAGCGGAACGACAAGTCCCCTGAATCCCGTGGTTTATTATTCTACTGTTGACAGGGATTTGTTAATACCGTTAAATCCTTTGCCGGGCGGACAGGCTGAAAAAAATATGCCCTACGCGGACTTAAACGCGGTGATTGGCGGCGAGATTATTGACGAAGTATTAGTCGGCGGAACGAGAATATGGAGTACAACACCGCCGGACGATTTATCGACGGTGACGGCGATAGCCGTAGATATGTCCAAAAAAGTTGACGGTACGCCATATATATTCGAAAAAGGCGATTCGGCGTTTGTCATCGTGAACATGCGCGCGCCTACAAGCTATTATGCCGACTATCTCACATCGGATAAAGACATTACTGTTTATTATGACGAAACCGACGTAAAAATCGACACGACCATATATGTAAAAGACGGTAACGGAATTGTCGGCGAAACATACGACAGCGATTCTGTCCCGGACGCAAGTTTTAAAATCGTCAGGGGGAAAGCTATAATAGGCGAGTATGTCGATATTGAAATCGAAGAAACGGTCGGTTCAGTAACTTCACTTTATGATACTGTCACCGGGAAAATAATTGATATAGAAACAGAAGATATAGTTATAGAAGGTCTAAAGACAGGCGAAAAGATTGTAAAAATCGTTCTTGAGCAAAAACCCGAAGCGGGCAATGTTCTTGGTTATTTTACCACGGACAGACTGCTTGGCGGAAACCCGGTTTATACGGGAAAAATCTCCAAGCCGGCATTTGCGACAATCCGCGAAATCGAATTCGCGATAACGAAAAGTTCCAACCCCTCAAGCGGAACGGCGTCAAACGCACGGGCTGTTGACCGCAGCGACGAAATTTATTATACAACTACAATAAAAAATCTCGACGTAATCCCCGCCACAAAAATTATCGTGGAAGACACAATCCCGCCCGGCGTTGAACTGCCGATGATACCGGACGACGAGGGTGGATTTACGCTTAATATAAGCGAAATCAAATTTTACTCCGGGACAAATGCCGGAGCGGCGCAGTCTGTTACCGGAGCAACAGGCAACGGCAAAGTGAAGCTTATTGGCTGGTCGGGTAGTGCAGAAGACGGCTGGACGCTGATTTATGAAATTGACGAAATGACCGCGAAACAATCAATAAATATCGTTGTGCCGACTATTGTCGAAGATGATATACCGTATGGGACGCGTCTTGAAAGCTCCGCGAAAATCACCGGTATAAATCAGGCTGAATATGATATTGAAAGCAATACGACTTATCATCAGGTATATCCCAAGATAAAACTTGACGCTAAAGTATTCTTCGAGAAAAAGAATTTAAAAGCCGGCGATTTCAATTTTGTCGTGGAAATAAAAGATATAGAAATCGACCCGAGTTATGACGCAAGCTGTCAATGCCCCGAAATAAAATGCGACGATGAAGATTGTGAAGGCGACTGCGGTATATGCTATAAATGCGAATGTCCCGAAGATGATTGTCATTGCAACGACGGCACGGGAGAGGGCGACGTCGGCAAAGTAGTCGCAAGCGGCACGCATGACTTGAAAGAAGATAAAGACGACGAAGATTTGAAAGATTTTAATTATCTTTACGGAGACGTTGACTTTAACGCTCTGGATTTCAGAAAGCCGGGAGTATATACTTATACCGTAAGGCAGCCCGAAGGACCTCAGCCGTCTGTCGGAAAAATTATATACGACTTAACAGAATATACCGTAGTGATAACGGTTACGCAGGACGCTGACGGTGAAATGGACGCTACAGTTGAAGTATATCTCGGCGACGACGAAATAGGGATTGACGATATTATATTCCATAATATATTTGAAGCTCCTCCTGTTTATGTTCAGGTGACAGGCAAGAAAGAACTGGCAGGTCTGGGTCTGAAAACCGGAGATTTTGAGTTTGAAGTAAAAGACGGCAGTACTGTTATCCAGACTTACAGTTATGACGCGCCGTATGCACCGCTTACTTCGCTTACAAACAGCGATACGGGCATAAGTTTCAGACTGGAATTTACCGATGAATGCGAATATAATTATACAATATCGGAAATCGTGGATACAACCCCGTCAGGAGACGAAACGGACGTAAGGGTTTCGACTTGGAAACAAGACACGGAATATGACGACGCAATATTCACTATATCCGGGGAAATCTACAGGAACTGGACAACAGGGCTTTTGTCTCCGAGAGCTTTGCCGTTAATATCGGACGAAGACGAAAATGAAACAAAAATGCTGTTTAATAACGAATTTACACCCGCTCCAATTCAAGTAAGGCTTGACCCCGGCACTGTAACTCTTACAGGCGGCAAGAAAATAGAAAATGAAAGCTTCGGATTTACCCTGACGGCAAAAACTCCGGAAAGAAGCCCTGTGCCTGAACTCGACGGCGTTGAAATCAAAAACGGCGTTCCATATCTGTCTGACGGCATACTCACCGGAAGTTTTGATTTTATGAAAGAATTTGAGAAGCTTGAGTTTACCGCAGAAGATATTGGCACGCATGTATATGAAGTAAAACAAAAAATCCCGGCGGTTGGTTTAGACGGGGTAACATACGATGAAAAAACGGTCACGGTGACTGTTACAATCGGCAAGGATATGGACACGGGTATGCTGACCTCCGAGACAAAATACAGCGTCGGCACAAGTACTGTTCCGAGCATTGCGTTTGAAAATGTATTCACGCCCGAACCCGTTGAAATTTTGCTTAACGCGACAGTTGAATTCCACGGCGGGGAATTGGAAAAAGAGCAATTCAGGTTTGACGCGCACGAAATTCTCCCCGGCGAATGGAGCGAGGACGATTATTCTTCCAGACTTTCCAACGGCGACCCCGAAGAACCCGAAGGAGGCGGAGAAAAATACGCCGGATTGACTTTCAAAAAATTAATATATACCGCGCCGGGTATTTACAGATACCAAGTCAGCCAGATTAATCCCGACCGTGAAGACTGGGGGGATATAGATTATGACGAGGAAGAATATACTGTTGTAATAGAAATCGGACAGGACGACGACACAGGCGAACTGTTTATAGATTCTGTAACAATAACACGCAAGGACGGCTCAGTTTATTATGAACAAGAAGAATATGACCCGGATATTGACGAAATCGGGGAAATGCTTTTCATCAACAGGAAATTAAACGACGTGACGTTTATGTGGAACGACGGCAAAACTCCTGATAAATACGAAACTGTGGAAAAAATAAAATATACAGAAACGCTCGGCGAGATTGACGAAATGCCGGAAGAGCCGGAAACGAGATGTCCCGGATATGTTTTCTTGGGCTGGACTACACAACCCGAACTTGTGAAAATAGTGGACGGCAAAGAAGTCCCGTTGGATTACGACGATAAAATCACCGGTTCAAACGTTTATGTCAAAGGAACATACGGCACAGAAAATCCAATACGAGGTTCTGAAGTAGCCTTTGACGAAAATACCCCGGTAACTGAGGGCATGACCGTATACGCGCAGTGGGGCAGAGAAAGATATACCGTCAGGTATCACCCCGGCGAACGCGATTTATGGGACCCCGATGTAGAGTTTATATATGAAGATGAATTTTATTACGACGACGATACGCCGTATCCGTGGAGAGACGAGCTGGAAGAAGAATATCATTCGGGAAGATTACCGCACCCCGGAGATTATGAAAACGATGAAGAGGGACTCTGGTATTTCATGGAATGGTCGCCGATACCCGATAAAATAACGGGCAACGTGACATATTACGCGCGGTGGGTACTTGAACCGAAATATACCGTGACTTTCCTGCCCGGCGACTATGGCACATGGATTGAAGAAGGGATTAACGAATACCCCAAATATCCAAAAGAAGAGATTCGAGCCGTTGACGTTCTGATTGCCGCAGTTGTTGACGTCGCGTCTGCCGAAGCCGCACTTGAAGCCATTGAAGCGTTATTTGAAAAAGTCAGCGGCGAAGCCCTTACGGATTACGATGCCGTGAAAGTTAAAGTTTTAGCCGCAATCAAAAAAGCCGAAAATGAAATTTATATCAGAACAGAAAATATTGTTGAAAAACTGGAAAACGGATTAATATCTATCGAAGATATAGAAGAAGTCATAGACGACCTTAAAGCTTCAAGAAACGACATCGTAAATATATTTGACAGCAACTGCGACGAAAAATATATGTACGGGGTTTATTACGGCGACCCAACGCCGAATCTTACGCCAACGCCTATTGAAAGCGATATAATCGGCGAACCAGGATACAAGTTTACAGGCTGGCGAATTGAGGGAGTAGTTAAAGACAGCGAAGATGATTTATTCCCCTATGTCAAACCAAATGTTGAGGCTGAACATATCAGATATGTCGCCCAATGGGAAAAGATTGAATATAAAGTTATATTCGACGGGAACGGCTATGACGAACTGGACACGGACGGCGTTTATAAACCGGCAACGGTAAACTATGACAAAGCTCTGGACGATGAAATGCCGGAAAAACCTACACGGACAGGCTATAATTTCGTAGGCTGGTCTATAGACCCGAACGCAACTGTACCGGATTTCGATAAAGACACGGTAATTTCCGGTTTATATCCGGACGCTATCGACGACGTTGAAGTAACAGTATACGCCATATGGGAACAGATAGACTATACAGTAACATTCGAACCGGGCGAACACGGTCACGAAAGCTGGATTGTCGGCGGAACGGCTGACGAAAAGTATGTTTTCTCGCGTAACTACGGCGATGTAACGCCAATGCCTCTGGAAAGCGATATAATCGGCGAACCGGGTTACAGATTTACTGGGTGGTTTCCCGTAGTTGCGGAAACTGTTGAAGACGATGATAATATAGTTTATATAGCGCAGTGGGAACCGATTGAATACACGGTGGTATTCTACAGGGGAACTCAAGGCACATGGAACGAAATAACCGACCCCGGATATACAGTCAACAAAAAGATTGACGGAGCAACAGGCGAACCCACCCCGTTGTATTACGGCGACGATACACCCGCGCCTCCGGATATACTCCCGCACGAACCCGGCTGGGAATTTAACGGGTGGTCGCCTGTGATGACGGCAACTATCGAAGGCGGCAATGAAGAAAACGTAATAATTTATGTGGCTCAATGGAAAGAAATAATTTATACAGTAACGTATGCCCACGGGAATAACGGGACTTTTACAAATGTAATTCACAATGATTTGTTTTACGGCGACCCGACTCCCGAACCGCCCGACGATGAATATCTGACAGGAAACCCCGGCTGGACGTTTGCGGGCTGGGAAGCTCAGTTCATAGAAGAACATTTTTATCCAGATACATATGTTCCGGAAAATGAAGACGACGACCCCGATATAAGACCCGTCGTTCAGGGCAGCGTGATTTATACGGCTAAATGGACGCAGGACGAATATACTGTGACATATCTGCCCGGAGATTTCGGCGGCTGGGAAGACGACGAGAAAGTATTTACGGGTTTGATTTACGGGTCTGCGGCTCCGATACCGAATGAACCGGATAAAACCGAAGTTCCCGGAAAACCCGGATATACGTTTGAAAAGTGGGATATAACCGTAACCGACCCGGTAACGGGCAGCGCGACATATACGGCGCAATGGACGCAGGACGAATATACTGTGACATATCTGCCCGGCGATTTTGGCGACTGGGGTAACGGCGATTATGTAACTACAGACTTGCATTATGACGACGCGACCCCGACCCCGCCCGCAGTATTAAACGGAACAGCCGCCTTGTCAACCAACCCGCGCTGGTTCTTTGCGGGGTGGACTCCGGTATGGAGCAGTACTGTTACAGGAGATATAATTTACGAAGCTCAATGGACACAAGAAACGCAGTATAAGATAGTATACGACCCCGGCGAAACCGAAGAAGGCAAAAAAGGCGGCGACTGGGACGCAGAAGATAAAACTTATTATAAATATTGGGGCGAGGAAACGCCTGTTCCTCCGGAAAATCCGCAGAGTGAAGAAGACGGCTGGGAATTTGACGGCTGGGACATAGAAATATCTGATACGGTAACGGGAAACGCAACGTATACCGCCAAATGGAAATTAAAAGAATATACGGTTATATTTAAAGACGGCTACGGAGATAACACTACGCTTAAAGAAAAACCAGTCAATCACGGCTATGACGCGACTGCTCCGACAGACCCGTCAAGACCGGGCTGGAGATTTACTGGCTGGGATAAAGATTTCACAAACGTAACGGGTGATATGACAGTCACGGCGCAATGGGCGAAAATCGAATATACCGTGACATATAATACCGGCTCGGTCGAAGTTTTCGACTACCAAATCACAACGGAACTGTTCTATGAAGACGGCACGCCGGATTTCAGGGGATTAATACAGGAAATGGCAGACCGCATTAATCCGGGCTGGACGTTTACCGGCTGGGACGCTCAATTTATAGATGAACATTTCTATCCCGATACATATATCCCGGAAAATGAAGACGACGACCCCGATATAAGACCGCTCGTTCTCGGCAGCGTGGTTTATGTGGCACAGTGGACGCAGGACGAATATACTGTGACATACCTGCCCGGAGATTTCGGCGACTGGGACGATGAAGATTATGTAACCGGCGGTTTGATTTACGGCGACGACACGCCCGAACCTCCCGAACCGACGGGTGAACCCGGATATACGTTTATCGGATGGAGCCCCGTATGGAGCGACACGGTGACGGGCAATGTGACATATACGGCTTTATGGAAAGAGGACGGCAAATTTATTGTATCGTATTATCCGGGAGAGGGCGGAGATTTTGAGCCTGAACATTATGAAGTTGACGAAAACGGACCAACGCCTGAACCCCCGTATGACGAATATGATATACCGTCAAAACACGGCTGGAGATTTATTGGCTGGGAAAGCGATAAAGAAATAGAAGAAACCGTAACAGACGATATTATATATACCGCACAATGGGAACGCATAGAATATACTGTGACATACCTGCCCGGCGAACACGGCGAATGGACCGATGAAGGCATACATACAGGCTTATATTACGGCGACCCGACCCCGCTGCCTCCGTCTACTGATAATGTGACAGACGAATCCGGCGACGAATATGTGTTTGACGGCTGGGATATAATATGGAGCGGGTCTGTGACCGACGACGCGACATATACGGCTTTATGGAGGAAAATCTATACGTTTAACGTAACGTTTATCGACGAAGAAAGCGGTGAAATATATAAATTCGAAGTAGTCGAAGAAGGGGGAGACGCAACAGCTCCGCCAGACCCGACAAAAACAGGCTGGACGTTTGCCGGCTGGGATAAAGATTTCACGGAATTAACGGAAATAACGGAAAGCATTACAGTCAAGGCAATATGGGAAAAGAACGTATATAAAGTCACGTTCAAAACAGGCTACGGCGGTAACGCCGTAATTAGTGAACAAGACGTCGAACACGGCGGCGGCGTGACGCCTCCGACAGACCCGTCAAGACCGGGATATACGTTTAAAGGCTGGGATAAAAACTTCACGGAAATTACGGATAATACCACAGTCACGGCAACATGGACGCAGAATACTACGTACACGCCCCCGGAAGATTTGCCCGGATTTGTAAAAGACCCGGAAACAAACCCGTCTGAGCCGGAAACTGAGCCTGTAACCGAACCGGAAACAAAAACGGAATCTGAGACCGAACCGACGATAGAATCCATATTAGCAACCGAGCCGGAAACAAATCCGACAGAACCGGAAACCGAACCGCCAAAAGAATCCGAATCAGTTACTGATTCCGAAACTGAACCGGAAACCTTATCGACTGAGCCCGTGATAGCCCCCGAACCTGAGACTGATACAGATACGCCGACAGAATCTCAAAGCGAACCGGTAATAGACGCCCCCACGGAATCCGATACGCAACCGTCATCGACCGAATCCACTCCGACACAACCGGCAATAGAATCCAAACAGGAAACAGACCCTGAGAAAGAACGGACTGGTCCGTTTATCCCCGGACAAATTGAAGCGCAAATACACGGTCATGAGGATTATGAAGAATTGTCAGACCATTCGATTCCTCTTTCAAACGGTATGTTCGCTGTGGGTTTAGGCGAGGACTGGTGGGAAATATTCGATGAAAACGGCGACTTGATAGGAGTATTCCACATGGTTCTCCCCGACGGAATCGAGGGATATACGGATAAAGATATAACCGAGTTGACAGAAATCGCGAGAGTCCTTGAAAACGGCTGGTTCTTGGTAGAGTTAGGCGACAACTGGTATCAGATATTCGATGAGAACGGACATCCGTTGGAAATATTAAGGCTGACCGACGGCGAAAATATTGATTATCTTGATTTGGAATATATAATAAATAATCTGATATTTATCAAAAACGGACTGCCGGCGACGTCAAACTTAATTCTCAGGGACAACCCGGAAACAAGCGACAATCTTGGCATTATAATAATTATTATGCTGTCGGGAATGGTGATTGCAGGATTGAGTATTTGGGCAGTTTCGAAAAAAGGACGCGGCAAAAAAAGCAAAATGATTTTATAAACGCGATATAAACAAAAATCCCCGTGAAAACGGGGATTTTTATTTTGTTATTAAGTTATGTATATTTCAGCTTCGCCGTTAAATCCGAACGGGAAAAATATTTCGTGTTTTTCCGCGTAGAAACTTCCCGGATGGACTAAATTCTGATTTGCCTGAGAACCGAAAGGTCCTAATAAATTTTGCAGGGAATTGGCTAATTCAATACATATATTATTACCGCCTTTTTTCAGTTTTCCGGTCAAATCTATTATATACGGGTTCCAGCCCACGGTTTTTATTTTTTCGCCGTTTACGTAAACCGTCAATGTTACGCCGTCAAACTTTTTAAATTCAAGATAAGCGTTATTAAAATCTTCGCCGATTTTTACCTGCGTTTCATACGCGATACGACCGGAATAATACGGACAGCCCTGCTCTACGATATTGCCCGTAGTCAACGGACCGGAAAAGCAAATCGAAAAATCTTCATTTTCGTTTTTTGTCAATCTAAAATCCCCGACGATATATACGCTCTCTATATTCATATTTACGCCGTAGTTTTTTGTTTCGATTCGGATAATATTTTCACCCGGTTTTATGTTTTCTGAAATATCGTATAGCGCGAATGCCCTGTCTTTATAATATCCGCCGTTCGGCAGGATTTTTGTTTCGTTTATGAATACGTCAAACTGTTCGGGAAGTTCGACGGCTGTCATAAGTTTGCCTGTGGGTATTTCGTCGATATAAAACGGATATTCAGCTTTTATCCTATGTTTTTCGTTTTGTTCTTCTTCCGAATACATCCACGGCTCTCTTGTGAAAATCGCGCCGCGCTCCATTCCAAGAAAATCTTTTAAATTATCGTCGGCTTTTAAAACGTCTTGCAATTCGCCGTATGCACCGCCGTCTAACGATACTTTGCAAAATTGCAGGTGCAGCGCGTTCGGGTCTTTTAAACTTACGTTCCAGTCGCTCAAACGCAAAACGGTTTTGTTGTTGCATACGGTTTTTTCAGTTTGCGTCTCAACTTCGATATTTTTATTTATTCGCAACAATACTGACTGTAACGCGTATAATTTTATTTTTATGTAATATTGCCCATTTTGGTTTGTATAAATCTTGCACGCTTTGGGTTCCCCGGTTTCGCCGTCAAATATAACAGTATCACATGCTTTATCAAACCAAACTAACAATTCATAATCTTGTTGCATATCCGAATTGCATAAAAATACAAGACGCTGGTTTTCGCAGTCGCGGATATGCGCGTAGATTTTATCGGTGTTTTTCCCGTTTGTTTCGGTAAGATTTATTCTTTCGGCTGTTTTATCTGAAAAATAATATTCAAGTTCTGTTTTATTATTTTTTATCTTTTTAATTTCAGAGAAAAATTTAATCAGTTCGTCTGATTTTTCGCCGTCTAAAAGATACGGGGGTTCGCCGACGCAGACAATATTTCCTCCCGTTTTATAAAAATATTGCAATAGTTCAAAAATTTCTTTTCTGAGTATAATCATATCGGGAATTATTATTGTTTTATAAGTCATTTTTCCGACAAAAATTTCCCCGTCTATGACTTTTGCGTGTCTTTTTAGAATAATATCGTCGCCTAAATCAAACATGATTTTTAATTGATTCAGATATTTTACCGTGTTTTGGACAGACTTCCCTATTTCCGGAAGTTTATTTGAATTAGCCGCCCATGTCGAAGACGACGGGTGCAAAACAAGCACGTCCGCCGCGTATTGTCCCTGTGAAAGCGCGTAAGACATTCTTCCAACATAGTCTGTTAGTAATCTTAAATCTTCCCACCATGGCTGATGGTCCAGATAAGACATCGGGAAATCGCGTTTTCTGTATCCTGTCATATCATAAAAAGACAAGTGCAGGGTAAATAAATTTACGCCCAAGGCTAACTGCCAGTCGAAAGCGCGTTTTTGATACGCGAAATCCAAACCCCAGCCCGACGCTCCGTTGGCTTCGGATAAAACGCGTTCTTTCCCGAATTGATTCGCGACGGACGAAACTTCTTTTACGATAAAATCATTACTGTATTGTTCAGGGGAATTATCGTCTGCTACAAACAACATGTCTATACCGGGATAATGCATAAATTCATAATGCGGCATTACGCTCCCGCCGTGCATTGGCGACGGGAACACATGCTCCCAGAAATGCCCCGTATATGCAATATTTTTATCTTCGCACCAGTCGTATATTTTTTTCGAGTACGATTCGACAAATAATTCCGACATCAGATTCCAGTAATCGAATTTTACTTTAGCTGAGTTTATATCGTCCGAAAATAATTCTGTTACGTGATTTAATATATCATAGTTATATTTTTCTTTAAATTTTATCTCGAAATTTTTCGCCCACGGCAGGGCGTTTTGCGTTTCGGGGTTAAAATGAGGCTCGTCTGTGAAAATCGCAGGGATAACGTTTCCGAAATATTCGCCGAATTTCTCGAAATACTTTTCGTGCGTGATTTCTATAAACCTGTCAATAGCGTCGGGGTCGCATACGTCTATGTTTGTATGCCTGTAATTTCCGGTTTCATCTTGGGTTTGTATAATCTCAAATCCGGGTTTATTATCTGTCCGGCGGATATATTTCGAGGAAAGATTGGGATTTGATTTTAAGACTTTATTTCCGGCTTTGCCGCTCGGACACCAGTCCTCGTCGTATAGCCATGCCTGCATACCTAATCTTTTTGCCTCGTCTATGCAATATCTGAGAGCGTCAAAATATTCTCCGCTTAAATAATCCGTAATCATTCCGGCTCTTGGGTGGAGATATATCCCCCCGTATCCCTGTTCGTGAAATAAATTTATTTGCCGGAGCAGTTCGGTTTTTTCCAGTCTGCCGTTCAATCCCCAGAACGGCGTGGGTTTGTATATGTTTTCAGGCTCTTTAAAATTGGTTTCGTCGAAAATTTTTCCCATAATTATCCCTCCGAATTATATTATTTTTTTATATATCCGCCGGAAATCCGTTTTATATCGCTGACGGTGACGATAGCCGACGGGGCAATATCCCGGACTAATTTCGTCGCCGCGGTGATTTGCTTGCGTTTGAGATATACTTTCATTATAGTGATTTCGTTTTCTTTGCCGTGCGAATCAATAGTAGTAACGCCGAACCCGTCCTGTCTGAGCGCGTCCGCAAGCTGTCCGGCTGATTCATGTTTTATATAAATATCCATGACCGACATGCCGATAGCGAGCTTTTCCTCAAGCACCGAACCCGTAAAATTCCCGCAGGCAAACGCGAAACAATAAATAAATACTTTAAATAAATCCGAAGTTATATCGTTTAAAACAATACTTACCACGAATAACCATATAAGCACTTCAAAAAACGCGAGAACCGCCCCTATCTTTCTCTGACCCCGGTTTATCAGCACATTGCGTAACGTCGCTATCGTGACTTCTACCAGCTTGGCGGCAAATATCCCTGAATACATAAGTATGCTAATCGGCGTGAACATATTTTTTTATCTCCGTATATTTATTTTTGGTTTAATAATCTTTTTTACTGACGCGAATAAAATAACCGACGGCAATAACAACAAAATCATAAAAATAATTATTCCCGTTCCAATATCTCCCGTAACGGGAGCTGTTTCTATAATATCCGGAATAATTTCAAGCGCACTAAACAATACGCCGCCTTTCGGGAATACTGTTTTGATTACATGCGTCCCGGCTGTTAAATCAATACTGCCTGCCGGGTATATATCATAAAACCAGTTTTTAGCATCATATGACCATTCCGGAGTATCAACAGACGCTCCCACAAACACATCGTCAACGTAAATTTCTATATTGCCCGAACTTTCCGCGTCAGGCGCAAGCCACGCGAAAAAATTATAATTCCCCGCCTCTGTCACTTCTGCGGTATATTGCACCCATTCGCCCGCGTCTATACCGCAGATATTGTCGCCGAATCCGCTCCAGCCGACTTCGGTCTGAGGTCCTTTCTTCTCTGCCATTTCGGGTCTGACCGTATATCGCGCATATTCCATTCCGTGTTCTTCGAAATTATCAGGGTCAAAATCGACGGCTGTTATTATTGATTTGCCCGAACCGATTTTAAAGTTTTTCGGAATCCAAGCTTTTTGATTTTCAAACGGACCGCCCGGTATATCCGTAAATCCCGTGACTTTTATATTTTCCCAACTCGGATTATAATTGCACAATAAAATCTTAACGTCGTTGCCGCTTATAGCTTCAGCCCACCCGTTTATATCATTAACGCTGATAGAAAACCATTTATCGTTGACTTCTATGGGAGTTTCAGTCCATGTCCAGTTATTCCCGTCCCCTAAACAAACCAAAACTATATTATCCACTTCGGTATCAAAATCAAAATGTAAGCTTACCACTCTGTAAAAAGCGTTGATATAAAGTTTGGTTTCAATGCCGTCAACGCCGTTTGTACACCAGCCGTTTTGCTGATTATTTTCGCTGATTACAGTAAACTCGCCGAGCATAAATCCGGTTGAAGCGGTTACTTTGACCGGAAGAATCCCCATTATAATAATAACCGCGATAATAAAACCCGTAATTTTTTTTGATTTCATGATTATACCCCTTTTTTATTATTATCTGTATTGTCGGGATTGTCGGGAAATTCAAAAGATACCTGTTTATTCCCGTCTTTTTCGGTTATCGCCAAAATTGCCTCAAACGGCTTACCCGCTTTGCTCTTGAACCCTTTCAATACCCTGCTTTTGCCTTTTGACAGCAATACTTTTGCCAATGGCAGACTGATTGTCTTACCCGCTATTTTTTTCCATATCACGAACCCGCAGCCGTTTTTGCCGCTCTCGCATGAATAGCATTTCGGATTATCCAACACGTTTTTACCGCAATTCGGACACACGCCCGCTATTTCTTTTGTGAATGTAAATATCGGCTCATTGTTTTCACTTTGCGGCTTGCTTTTCGTTTCGCCGATTATTTCGTTTAAAAAATTCGCTATGCCGTTCATGAATATTTCACCGGACAGTTTGCCTTTTTGTATCTCCGATAATTGTTTTTCCCATTCCGCCGTCATTTCAGGCTCTTTGACTTTGTCAATTACAAGCGATATATATGTCTTGCCTGCCTGCGTCGGTATCAGATTCTTGGCTTCGCGGGTCATATATCCGCACTTGATAATATGCTCTATGATTGACGCCCTTGTCGCGGGAGTCCCCAAGCCGCTGTCTTTCATAGCTTCGCGAAGTTCAGCGTCGTCTATCGCTTTGCCTGCAGTTTCCATCGCTGATAAAAGAGTGTCTTCCGTATACGGGCGCGGAGGCTGGGTCTGTTTTTCTTCATATGTCATATCCTGCACGGGAAAAATATCCCCTTCTTTCATTTCGGGCAGTATCACGTCAACCAGCGAATCCGCGCGTTTTAGTTTATCTGAACCCGCTCTCAATACGGATTTCATCTTTTCTTCAACCGTCCTGTACCCGTAATCCAGTATCTCTTTACCCGTTGCCGTAAATTCCACGCCTGTTATGTCAAGCACGACTTTCGTCGCCATATAGATATGCGTTGTATATACCGAGATTATAAGCCTGTACATAATAAGCGTCATCAGTTTTCGTTCGATTAGGGATAAATTATTATATATTGCCGCCGTGACTTTCGCTGTCGGAAGTATGGCGTGGTGGTCCGTGACTTTCTTATTATTTACGATTTGTTTCACGGTTATTTTATCCCTGTTATATCTTTCCGATGTTATGTTGTCGTACACTCCCGCACCGAGTAGATTTTCAATCAAGTTTTTTGTCGGAGTTTCCATATCTGACGTGATATAACGGCTGTCAGTCCTTGGATATGTAACAAGCTGGCGTTCGTACATATTCTGCATGTTATCAAGCGTCTGCTGTGCCGAAACACCAAAATATCTGTTAGCGTCGCGCTGTAACGCCGTCAAATCATACAACGGAGGCGGGTTTTCACGTTTCTTTTGTTTCTCCACGCTCTTAACTACGGCGTTTGTCCCTTTGCTCCGCTCAACTATATCCTCGGCTTCCTGTTTGCTGTCAACTTTCGCGTACGCCAAAAAGCTCCCCAGATTTGCGGTGAGGCTGTAATATAATTCCGGTTTGAAGTTTTCTATATCTGCCTGACGCTTTACTATCAGCGCGAGCGTTGGCGTTTGCACCCTGCCCGTGTTTAATGTCCGCCCATGCAATATGCTGTACATACGAGTCAGATTGATTCCAACCAGCCAATCCGCTCTTTGACGGCAATCCGCCGCGTAATATAAGTTGTCGTATTCGCTCCAGTCTTTCATCGCGGCAAGCCCTTGTTTTATCGCTTTTTCCTCCATGCTCGAAATCCACAGGCGTTTCACAGGCTTGCGGCAGTTTGCTTTTTCGTATATCCGTCGGAATATTAGCTCACCCTCGCGTCCGGCATCTGTAGCGCATATTATTTCCGTTACGTCTTTACTGTTCATTAAATCTTTGACTATCTTGTATTGCTGAGACGTTTTCTTCGATACTACTGTCTTGAATTTATCGGGTATCACAGGCAATGTTTCAAGTTTCCACGACTTGAAGCTTTCGTTATAATCCTCAGGCGCGGCAAGCTCGGTCAGATGTCCCACCGCCCACGTCACAATATGCCCGTTGCCCGAAATATATCCGTCTTTCCGTTCTTTCGCTCCCACTATGCCCGCAAGCTCGCGCCCTACCGAGGGCTTTTCCGCTATAATTAACCGCATTTTTTTCTCCGTTTATTTTATATAATATTATAATCAATGGCTTTCGGTAAATTCCTGCCGTGTGAGCCGGTAATGATACTGCCATTTGCCTTTCTGAGGCTGAGGCTCTAACGGTTCTTCCAAAATCCGCGTAAAACCGTGTTTCTCCCACATACGCCGTGAACGGATATTATAATCTTCGCAGAAACAATGCAAAATATCGACATGTTCGCCGTTAAACGCGAAATCAATCATCATGCCGATAAACTGCGTTCCTATGCCTTTGTTCCAGTATTCTTTTTCCCCGATTGACATATAAATCCTGCGTACGTCAAGATTTTCGGAATACATCGCTATAACGTCCGGCAGGTTCATTTTTTGAAGCCAGCACTCCCCTATCGGAATGCCGTTTACTTCTATTAAAAAATATAGAATTTTTTCTTTATCGCCGCCGTAAATATCGTGAACCGTTTCCGGTCCGTATGACATATTCGTGTCATTCGTGCCGCCCTCCGTCCAATACAATATTTCCGGGTCGGCGCACCATTTATACAATAGCGGCAAATGTTCGTCGCTTAACGGACGCAGGACAATATCCATATCATTGCCGCCGTAAAGCGTTATGTCGTGTGATTTTATTACTTTCATAATACTGTACTCTTTTAAAATTATTTCGGTTTAATAATTTGGTATATATTATAGATAATTCTTGTTATTACGTTCTGTATAAAATGCTTATTAGTAGATAGGGTGAAAATTATTCTTTGTGATAATAAACGCTTCTTGGATTATTGGCTCACCTGTAAACGCATCTGTTTCGTGACTATCATTTTGTTTATCTCTTATAAATCCTATTTTTTTAAGCATTTTTTGACTTGCCGTGTTATTTTCATAACAACCTGCGCCAACAACTTCAATGCCTAAATTTTCAAAACAATACTTTGTACCGAGATAGAAAGCCCTTGTTCCGAACCCCATATATCTATACGGTTTATATATCCAAATAGCTAAATCACAGTCATTATACGGCGGCGGTGATAATCTTACCACTCCAATGAATTTCTTATTTTCTTTGCTAAATATTGCAGCCCAAAATGGGTAATCTTCAATATTTTGCGTAAATGGAAACTGTGATGAAATATCTTGTATTTCGGGTTTATCAGACCTTTTATAATTAAATCCCTTTTGTGTATCAATATCCCGCCCGCAATTATAAAAATCAATATCGTCGTCACGTGTGTATTGTACCAATGATAATTTTGTATCTTCAATGAAAATTTTTCGTTCCATTTAATTTCTCCTCCTACACAAAATATAAATTTGTTACATCCTACCCAAAATCAAATTCGTCATAAGTAATAATTTTATTTTGTTATATAATTATACATAAATATATATTTTGATTAAAGTTTTTTTTGTGAATTTTAAAATCGAAAATAATTCAAATAAATTTTAATTTTGTATATATATCTTTGATATTTTTATATGATAAAATGTTTTTATATTTGTGTGCGGGAAAGGCGGCGGTGAATATTTGCGTCATTTAAAAAAATACTGGAAAAAATATAAATTATTGTTTTTCCTGTCGGTATTCTGCGTTTCGTGCGAGGCAATATGCGACCTTATGCAGCCAAGATTCATGTCGCGCCTGATTGACAACGGGGCGGTCATGCAGGATTTGGATTATGTGATAAACACAGGCTTGATTATGCTCGGAATTGCCGGAGCCGGAGCGGTTTTCGCCATGATAAGAAATATATCGGCGTCGGTTGCTTCGCAGAATTTCGGCGCGGACTTAAGGCATGATATGTTCTCTAAAATACAGTCTCTCTCTGTCGAAGATATGGATAAATTCGAGGGCGGCTCGCTTGTAACGCGTATGACAAACGATATAACCCAGATGCAGAATTTCACAAACGGAATGATGCGCGTTTTCTTTAAAGCCCCGATTATGTGCGTCGGCGCAATTATTATGGTGACAACGTTGAATTACAGGACAATGCCCATTATCGCGCCGGTTATAGTTATCGTCGTATTTATAATTGCTTTGAGCATGAAATTTACATATCCGAGATTCGCGAAAGTCCAG
>Ga0082212_10003639_pt1 | contig 21768 bp, 25 predicted proteins | sample TergutNt197P3_FD_71548 | JGI IMG/M metagenome (GOLD analysis project Ga0082212, IMG submission 71548) | Neocapritermes taracua P3 segment gut microbial communities from Petit-Saut dam, French Guiana - Nt197 P3 | ecosystem: Host-associated > Arthropoda: Insects > Digestive system > Gut ...
GCTTACGCTAAAAGCCAAGGCTGAAAGCGGCCTTTGGTTTTGTGATGTGGAAAAACCTTTCCTCTCCTATTGTTTCAACCGCTCTCGCACCCTTTGATTCTACCAACAAAAAATATCTACACCAATTCCCCACCACCCCTAACCCCTGATCCCTAACCCCTGTTTCCAAACCCCAGCCGCAGACATGCCAGGAATTCCTTGTTCCCCTTAGCCCCTGCAATTGGCGAAACGTCCAGCCCCTCAACAACAAAGCCACAACTCTCAGCCGCGCTCAGAACATCAATCAGTACCTGCCGATGCACCGCAGCGTCGCGAACGACACCTTTTTTTCCGACTTTATCCGCTCCCGCCTCAAACTGCGGCTTCACCAGCACCACCGCCCTGCCGCCATCTCGCAAGATACGAACCATCGCCGGAAAAATCTTTGTCAAAGAGATAAACGCCACATCGCAGACAACAACGTCCACCGGCTCCGGCAGACTCTCCTCCGTCATATACCGGGCGTTCACCCGTTCTAAACACACCACTCGTTCATCCTGCCGCAGCTTCCAGTGCAACTGACCATACCCCACGTCAACCGCGTACACCTTCTTGGCTCCGTTCTGCAAAGCACAATCTGTGAACCCCCCTGTCGAAGCCCCCAGATCCGCCACAACTTGGCCCGCCAAATCCAAATCGAAACTCTCCAAAGCCCGTTCCAGCTTTAGTCCGCCTCGGGACACGTAGGGCAACGAAGCTCTAACCGTAACCGCCAAATCTGCCGGGACTTTTGCCGCCGCCCGCTCCAACCTCTCCTCCCCCGCAAAAACCTGTCCAGCCATAATAAGGGCCTGCGCCTTCTCCCGGCTCTCCGCCAGGCCCTGCCGTACCAGCACTATATCCAATCGCGCTTTATCCGTCATCCTCCCATTATACGACGGTGCCGCCAAAAAACAAAGACACCAGAAAAACAATCATACTATTCAAAAACCAGACATACTGTACATTATAGCCCAATATTCCTCTAGGTTTGTCCCAGGTTCTTCCCAGGTTCTTCCTTACCCCTTCCCTAATAAGATAAACAGGCGGACAATTATGAGCACTAAAATCTTCAGAGATCCCGTTCACGGCTTCATTGAAGTCGATCCTCTGGAACTCAGAATAATCAACTCATCGCCCTTCCAACGGCTGCGAAATATTCGGCAGCTTGGCACATCATACCTGGTTTATCACGGCGCGGAACATACCCGGTTCGGCCACTCCCTCGGGGTCTTGCATCTTGTCTCAAAAGCTTTTGACAACGTCGTCGAAAATTACTATGATCTCAACGGCAGGAAACTCTTTGACAGATCAACCCATCAGATCTATAAACAACTCTTGCGCATGGCGGCCCTGGTTCACGACCTGGGCCATCTGCCCTTTTCTCATGCCGGCGACAAGCTCTTCGCCAAAAACCTCACCCACGAACATTTCACGAAACGGATACTTTTTGAAACAGAGATAGCGGGCATCCTCCATGAATCCAGCGATATGACACCGGAACTGGTATGGCTAGTCTATGGAGAAAAAAATGACAGCGCCTGCAAAAACAAACACTACAAGCATCCTGATTTCAATCTGCTGCGAAGCTTCGTCAACAGCGACCTGGACTGTGATAAAATGGACTATTTGCTCAGAGATTCCTATCACTGCGGCGTAAACTACGGCAACTACGACGTCAACAGGCTGCTTGGCTCCCTAAACGTTTACAGAAAAAACGACGCCATGCAGCTTGCCATAGACCGCGGCGGACTTCAGGCTTTTGAGGAATTCGTCATGGCACGTTACTTTATGTATGTCCAAGTCTACTTTCATAAAACAAGGCGGTATCTGGATAAACTGCTGTCCAACCTGCTCAAAGAAATCTACAACGGGCCCATTGCGGAAGACTTCTCGTTATCATTGTACCTAAGCCGCAATGACGGCGTCATCTTAAAAGAGATCCAGGCTCTCAGCGAAAACAAAAACCCGGACGCCGTCAATTTCCTCAGCAGAAACATCATGCGCTGCGTCTACGAAACGCCGACGCAGCCCATAGCAGCCGACAAAGACATCTTTAACATTATCTACAACTGCGTTAGACACGTCTTTCCCAACGACACCCTTATCTTAGATTCAGCGGACAAAAAAGCGACGGAAATGCCTACCATAGAATTCTACGACGAAGAAAACGGAAAAGGTATCCCCGTTCTAACTCAGCATTCACCGGATCCAAGAGACCTTCTCTCGGAATCAAACCTGCTGAGCCGCCTCAGCCGCCCCATCAGCATCCGCCGCATCTACGCCGAACAAAAGAAAGCCAAGGATATCGAAGGCTTTATTCATGAGCTTCAGAAGAACAAGCGGAATCCCGATTAGCAGCCGGCCAGCATCAAACCCCTTCTCCTGACCCCTGACCCCTAACCCCTAACCCCTTCTCCTACCCCCTTCTCCTAACCCCTAATCCCTTCTCCTGAGTCTCTGACGCGCAAAGCCGCACGACGCGCTCCACACAGACCCCTTCCTCCCGCTGCAGCACATCCGTGGCGCCATGCTGCACAAACCCTTGATATCCCAACCGCTCCAGCCGGACACCCTCCAGCCCCGCGTCGGCAATCACCTCAGCCACGGCGCTGCCCATACCTGCCATCAACACATGATCCTCCACGGTAATCAAACGTCCCGTCAGCTTCGCTTGCGCCACGACCATCGCCGCATCCAGCGGATTCAAATACCGCAAATTAATGACCCCCGCGCTGATCCCCATCCGAATCAGCTCCTCAGCCGCCCGCCGGCACACCGCGACGGTAGCGCCGCACCCGATCAGCGTCACATCCGTTCCCTTACGGCACAGCTCCGCCCGCCCAAATTCCAACGGCCGGACATCATCTTCCTTCACGCCCAACCCCTGACCGCGGGGATAACGCACCACTACAGGCCCCTCCATCGCCAGCGCATCGCTTAGCATCCGGGCCAGTTCCACCTCATCCGCCGGCGCCATAACCGGCAGCCCCGGCATCATCCGAAAGAACCCTATATCAAAAATCCCATGATGGGTACAACCGTCCTCGCCCACGAGGCCGGCCCTGTCCACCGCGAACACCACAGGGATTTTTTGCAGACAAACATCATGAAGAATCTGATCAAAGGCCCGCTGACAAAAAGTCGAATAGATCGCCACCACCGGTTTCATACCGCCCAAAGCCAAGCCGGCGGCAAAAGTCACCGCGTGAGGCTCGGCAATGCCTACATCAAAAAACCGCTCCGGATACAACCGTTTGAACTCATCCAAGCCGGTGCCGCCGCACATAGCCGCCGTAATCGCCACCACCCGGGCGTCCTCTTTAGCCAGCTCACACAAGGTCTGACCAAAGACCTGAGTATACGTAGGCACGCCCTTTTTCGCCGCCGCCGACCCATTGGACCGGTCAAACGGCCCAATCCCATGAAAAATATCGGGATTCCGTTCCGCCGGTTCATAGCCCTTGCCCTTTTGCGTTGTAATATGCACCAAAACAGGGCCCCCTCGCTGCCGCGCCCGTCGCAGCAACTCCTCCAGCTTCCCGATATCGTGCCCGTTGACCGGACCCAGATAGGCGAACCCCAACTCCTCAAACAACCGCTCACCCAAAATCCAGAACTTAATGCCATCTTTAATTTTCTTGGTCACCGACGCCATAAGCCTGCCAACCAAGGGAATCTGGGACATCCTATTCTTAACAGCCTTCTTCTTACGCTTGTATCCCGGCACTGTCCTTATGCGGTTCAGATAAGACGCCATAGCGCCCACATTTTTAGAAATTGACATCTCATTATCATTAAGGACGACAATCAGATCCGAATCCAAGCTGCCCGCGTGGTTAAGGGCCTCATAGGCCATGCCGCTGCCAATCGACCCATCGCCGATCACCGCCGCCACAGAATAGTTTTCCCCTTGCAAATCGCGGGCCTGAGCGTATCCCACCGCCGCTGAAATCGACGTGCTGGAATGCCCCGCGCCAAAAGCGTCATAAGCGCTCTCCTCCAAGCGTGGAAACCCCGACAATCCATTATGGCAACGCAAAGAGGCAAACTGCTCCCGCCGACCCGTCAAAAGCTTATGGACATAAGACTGATGTCCCACATCCCAAATAATCTTATCATGAGGCGCATCAAAAACCCTGTGCAAAGCAATCGTCAGCTCCACCACGCCCAAATTCGATGCAAGATGACCGCCGTTTTTTGACACAACCGATATCATCTCATCACGAATTTCATCCGCCAGTTGCCGGACTTCCTCAGCATGCAAAGCACGCAAATCCCGGGGAGAATTGATTTGATCAAGCAACCTCACACGCCCGGCCTCCTCAACATCACATTTTATCCTCATTCTCTCTTTATTATAATGAAAAAGATCGCTTTTGAAAACCCATTCCGGAAAAATAAATGAATTTGTCGGCTTATTGTCAGCTTATGCTTCTATTCGCCGGCAGCAAACTACAACAAAATCGCGATAAGAACGCCAACCACCGCGCCGCCAAAAACCTCAAAAGGTGTATGACCAATCAGTTCTTTCAAGCGCTTCTTCTCATCCTCAGCTTTTTTGGAGCTTTTATGAATATGTGACAAATCCAGCCGGTCAATAATTTCATTAATCAAATAAGCGTGCTCTCCTGCCGCCCGGCGCACCCCCGCCGCGTCATACATCACCACAAAAGCAAAAATTAAACAAACGGCAAAAATCGGCGTATCCCAGCCCGCCACCTGACCCACCTGAACCGCCATCGCCGAAACCAGCGCCGAATGAGAACTGGGAAATCCCCCCGACTCCATAAGCATCCAAAAGGAAAGCTTCCGGCCCAGGAAAAAAGCCAAAAGAATCTTCGCCCCTTGGGCCAGCAGCCAAGCCAACATGGAAACAAAAAGAATATTATTCGATAAAGTGCTTTCAATAACGCTCATAAAAAAGACTACCTCTTCCGTGCCGCAATAAAATCAGCCAAATCCCGCAAAAAATCAGCCCTGTGACCAAAAGAATCCAAAGCCCGCCCCGCTTCAGCGAGAGCGTTGTCCCGCTGTCCCATAGCCTCATCCAATCCCAGCAAAGAAACATAAGTCAACTTGCCCAGACGGGCGTCGCCACCGGTGTTTTTGCCCAACTGGCTGCTGTCGCCGACTTCATCCAGCAGATCGTCCTGAATCTGAAAAGCCAGCCCCACCATTTCGGCGTACCGCGTCACCAGTGCCAACTGCTCAGGTGTACAGCCGCCGCACAAAGCTCCCACCCGCGCCGCAGCCCTCAAGAGCTTGCCGGTCTTAAGGCCATGCATCCGCTCCAGTCGCTCCAGCCAGCTCCCCTCCCCATCCGCCAAGTCCGCCGCTGCTTCCGTATAACACATATCAAGAACCTGACCCAACACCATACCCTTTCTCCCAGCCGCCTCCGCCACCTCACGCACAAGGCAGACTCTGACCTCCGGCGGCAAATCCTCCGTCCGGGCCAAAACCTCAAAAGCAAACGTCAAAAGCGCGTCCCCGGTCAACAGCGCCACAGCCTCCCCAAACACCTTATGAGCGGTCGGTTTATCCCGGCGCATATCATCATCATCCATGCAAGGCAAATCATCATGAACCAGAGAATACGTATGGATCAGTTCAACAGCCGCCGCGGGCATAACAGCCACCTCCAGATCGCCGCCAACAAGATCGCAGACAGCCAACGCCAAAACCGGCCGCAGCCTCTTCCCACCGCCGCTCACCACATAGTGCAGGCTTCGCGCCAACACATCCTCCCGCAGACTCAAGCCTGGTTGAGCCAATTCCGGCTGAGCCAATTCCGGCGCCAGTTCATTCAGAACAGCTTCAATCATCAGAGAATATCGGCTATAGATCCCCGCGAAATCCACTCCCAAGCCTCCTTTGTCCATTCCCTCTATACCAATCATTCCGTTCATTCCATTCTTTCATTCCAAATCGGCTGACAGATCGGCCAACTCACGCAAAACCAAAGACCCATCAGCCTCTTCCATCAACACCTGCAATTTCCCCTCAGCCTGCGTCAACTGGGTCTGGCAACGGCGTATCAAGGCCACCCCCTCGCCAAAAAGTCCCAAAGACGCATCCAAAGTCACCGCCGGTTGTTCAAGCTCCCGCAGCACTTCTTCCAAACGCTTCAACCCCTCCTCAAAGGAAAGGTTCGTTTCCCGTTCAGGACTCGCTTCAGCCATAACATCCCCCGCTCACTTGTTCGTTGTTCGTGTTCGTTGTTCGTGTTCGTTGTTCGTGTTCATTGTTCGTGTTCATTGTTCATGTTCGCTGTTCACGTTCGCTGTTCACGTTCGCTGTTCAGAGGAATCAGACAATCTCCACCCTCGTTTTCACCTCGCACTCCAGACTGCCGTCAGCGAGGCGGACACCAACTACGGCACCGGGCTCGACATCATGAACGGAACAGATCACACAGCCCTGATCATCCTGAAGCACGCCATAGCCGCGGCTCAAAACCGCCAACGGACTCAAGGCGTGCAAACGCGAACTGAATAAGTGTAGTATATCATTCTTTTTTGATATTAATCCAGTTTTTGCGCTCATAAGCCTTTCATCCAAAGCAATAAGGCGCTGGGCGCGCACGTTCAGACAACTACGGGGATCCCGCAGCCCCGGGCGCTGCCGCAGCAAATCCAACTGACATCCCTTGCGCCAGAAAACCCCCTCCAATGCCTTTTTTAAGCGGCTCTCCATACCCAAAAGCGTCCCCGCCATCTCCTCGGCAGCCGGAATCGCCAATTCCGCGGCGGCTGAGGGCGTCGGCGCCCGCAAATCCGCGACGAAATCCGCGATGGTAAAATCAATCTCATGCCCCACAGCTGAAATCACCGGCACAGGGCAAGCCGCCACAGCTCGCGCAACCTCCTCAGTGTTAAAAGCCCACAGCTCCTCCAAAGACCCGCCGCCGCGCCCCATAATAATGACATCACACAACCCCGAACGGCCTACTCTGTCCAGGGCCCGCACAAGCTCCCCCGGCGCTTCCGCCCCCTGCACAGCCGTCGGCGCCAGCAACAGCCTAACCTGCGGATTGCGTCGGCGCGCCACGCGTATAATATCGTGCAACGCCGCACCGGCAGCACTGGTAACAATGCCCACGCAGGAGGGATAGGCCGGCAGACTGCGCTTGCGGGCTGCATCCCCCAGTCCTTCCGCCGCCAAACGGGCCTTAAGCTGCTCATGAGCCAAAAAGAGCTCCCCCGTGCCGCGGGGACTCAGTTCATCCACATACAACTGGATGCTGCCGTCTTTTTCATAGAGCCGGACATCGCCGTGAGCCAGTACTTTCAGACCGTTTCCGGGCGCAAAAGGCACAAGAGCCGCCCGCGACCGAAACATAACCGCCCGCAAAGACGCCTGCTTATCCTTCAGGGTAAAATACCAATGCCCGGACGGGGCATGGTGCTTAAAATTGGAGATTTCCCCCGTCACCCAGCAGCCCCGCAAAACAGGTTGACGCTGCAAGGTTCCCCCGATCAGGTTGTTAAGATCTTTGACTGTCCAAATTTGCATAGAAACCCCCCTGAGACAATGGACAATGGACAATGAGAGGCAATTGACAATGGACAATGGACAATGGACAATGAAAGGCAATGGACAAGGCTGATATCTTTCAGCCTGTGGACCAATGGATAAGGCTGATATCCTTCAGCCTTTGGACCAACGGACACTAGGGAATGACGCTGAATCAATATGAGTCGCCTCAGACTTATGCTATCCAGAATCTTTTCGACGAATCATTTCGACGAATCTTGTGACAGTCTCTTGCTTTATTTGTTTGATCCTGTAAAATAGATTCTGATCCCAAATTGCATAGCAACAGTTCTGCTCCCGCTTCCCCTGTCTTTCATTGTCTACTGTTCCCTGTCCATTGTCAACTGCCCATCGGTTCAAAGGCAGAAAGATATCAGCCTTGTCCATTGCCCATTGCCTCTCATTGTCCATTGTCCATTGTCCATTGTCCATTGCCTCTCATTGTCCACTGTCCATTGTCCATTGTCCATTGCCTCTCATTGTCCATTGTAACTGAATCAATTTGGAGGGAACCCTATGGAAATTGTCAGAACCGCCGCTGAGTTTATGGCTTTGTCAGCCGTCACGGCGCCAAAGGCGCGGGGACGGGATGATATTGCGACTCGAATTATTGCAGACCCCGCGGAAATGGAAACCTTGGTTGAAGCCATGATCGAAGACTCGTCGGAGCCCCTGAAAGCCAATTTCAGCCGGGACGCCAAAAATATCAGGGACTCGGTCTGCGTCCTGTTCGTCTACCTCAAGGATATCCCAACTCCCGGTCTCAACTGCGGCGCCTGCGGATATGCCACATGCGATACAATGGCCCTTCAACGCTCCTCAATGAAGGAAGGCCCCTTTTGCGCCTGGCAGATTGTTGATCTTGGTATCGCTGCAGGGTCAGCCGTCAAAACCGCAAGCATTCACAATGTTGATAACCGCATTATGTACTCCGCAGCCCAGACAGCCTGCCGCATCGGTCTCATTCCAAGCCGAATGGCTGTGGCTATTCCCTTACAGGCCGGCAGCAAAAGCGCCTATTTTGATCGACAATCCTGATCTCTCATGAACACACAAATACGAAGCTTCCGCTAGATGATCGTCGTACCCGATCACCTCGCGGAAGCTCGTAGCAGTGGCCTGATTGTTTAGGGTTTGTTAAGGGTAATTTCCGCGCCAATAGAATCATAATCCAGGGTCAGACGCAATTTGCGCTCCTTCCTTTGGTGATCCGCTGTCAGAACAGTTCTGACAACATTATGGGACGACTTGTCGACATACAGCGTCGCGGCAAAGTTTTTCCATTCTTTGTTGATGCTGTCCGCGGCGACTTTTGGTGTGATCTGGTACACCCAACATTTTTTTTCGTTAATGACCTCTTCGTTGTGCAGCACCACCTCATCTGTTTCGTCAAGCTCTACGATTGTTGAAGGATTGAACTCCACCGGGAAGAGTTGTTGGATGACCGTACCGGCGATACCAGGATACCGAACCCATTTCTGATTGAGCAAGTCTCGATTAAAGAAATCATCTCCAAGACACACCATTTCAACATCGTTACCAGCTACTTTGCCTTTGAGGCCAATGTCGTTCCCGCTCTTTTCCCCACTTAAGTCAGCCAGAAGTTTCTCTTGAGCACCGTTGATTTCGTGCTGAACAAAAGTGTAGCGGAAAGACTGCGCAGCGTTGAGTTTTTGCAGCGCCTCTGACGCCGTTTCTTTCGGGTCGGCTTTTCCCTTGAATAACAAGACGCCCGTCACCGCGGCAAGAATGAGAACAACACCTAAAGAAATCAGGATTACATACTTTTTCATAGCCTTTCCTCCCGGTGGATGCTACTCCATTTTTATGAGAAAAAAGGCGCGATATGTCTGGAAAGTTTTGGGCAGTGGTGTCCCTTGACCCCTTGCGCCGGGAGATGGGCTTCATCTGCGTGGAAACAGCGTGGAAACAGAAGCGCCAGTCCATTTAGAGGACGTTACAGTTCAGACAGAATATAATATTCTTCTGCCACGAATCTTTTCTCCTTGACTTCATGGAAATTTTGTAATATGATGTCATTAAATTGGATATCAGGAGGAAATAGCACCCTTCGCCTGGGCAACAATCCTTGTCCGGGCAGCAACCCCCGTATGGACAGCAACAACCCCCGTATGGACAGCAACAATCTCCGTATGGGCAGCAACCTCCGTATGGGCAGCAACCCCCGTATGAGCAGCAATCTCCGTATGGGCAGCAATCTCCGTATGGGCAGCAACCCCAGTACGGGCAACAAACCCCGTATGAGCATCCTTCTCCCTATGGGCAGCCGTCTCCCTATAGACAACAATCTGCGTCCGGGCAGCAACCTTCGCAGCCCCGATATGGGGAGCCTCCCTACAAACAGTAAGCGTAACATACGAACGTACCTATGAGGCGCCTTCCTGCCCGGTTTGCAAAGAACCACTATCGACGTCACATCGATGACCTTCATCACCGTCATTGACTGTCGGCAACGGCGACTCCAACACCAGTGCGCTAGCCGGCGTTTCTCAATCTGAACTGAGAGATCAGTTTTTCCAGAATAGCGGACTGAGTCGTCATTTCGTCGGCTGCCGCGGCGCTTTCCTCAGCTGCCGCAGCGCTTTCCTCTGCGGAAGCGGCGCTTTCTTCGGCTGTCGCGCTGTTTTGTTGCACAATCTCAGACACCTGTTCAATGCTGCTATTAATTTGCGAAATACTGACGGACTGCTCTTCTGAGGCTTTGGCAATCTCCGTAATCAGACGATTGTTTTCATTGATGCTGTCAATAATCTCCGTAAGACTTGTGGCCATTTCGCCGGCTACCCGGGCGCCCAACTCTGCCTTCTGCATGGAATCCTGGATAACGGAGCTGGTTTCTTGTACGGCCTGCGCGCTTTGGCCGGCAAGCTTGCGCACCTCTTCAGCCACAACCGCGAATCCTTTGCCGTGTTCTCCGGCTTGAGCCGCTTCAATGGCAGCGTTCAGAGAAAGGAGATTCGTCTGAAGGGCAATGCTATCTATGGTTTCAATAATACTGCGGATGGATTGGCTGGCTTCAGTGATATCGTTGACGGCAGCAATCATTTCATCCATCTGGTGACCACCCTGTTCCGCCTTGCCAATTACTGTCCGGGCCAGCTGCGCGGCCTGATCTGTCATGCTTGTGTTGGTGCGGGTCTTTTCCGCTATTCCGGCAATCGCGCCGGACAACTCTTCTACAGAGGTCGCCTGCTTCGTAGCACCATCCGCAAGAAACTGCGCGCCTCCCGCCATTTGTGTCGCGCTGGAGGCTATACTCGCCGCCGTGTCCGCCACCTGTTTGGCGCTGGAAGTAACCTGGCCGGTCGATGTGTTGACCTCTCCGAACATACGGTTCAGGTTGTTGGATATTTTCTGCAGGATCAGACCAAGGGTATCCTGCTCAGACAGAAGCGTCACATCGGCTGTCAGATCACCGTTGGCAATAGTATCCAAGCCTTCGGTGATGTCCGTGATGTTTTTCAGAAATAAGGCCGTTGCCGCTATACATCGTCCCAGTTCATCTTTCCTCTGAGAAAAGGCGCCTATGATTTCGATATCCTTTTGTTCGAGAGTGAGGTCGCCTGTGGTGCCGGCTTTTTCCATGAAGAGTGTGAGGGGTGTAAGGGGTTTGGCTACCATACCAGAGATATAGATACTCAACACAGCAGCAAGAACAATAGCAGCAATAAGAATAATCACCAGCAAGACAAGCAACTGATTCGCAAGACTGGCGCCGGCGGCGCTCGTAGTCTCCAGCATTTCCATCTTCAAATCCATTGTGTCTAGAAAATCTTTTGTCATCTGTTCTGTCGCTGCCGTATTCTCTTCCAATATCCCCAAAAGCGCTGTCTGGTCAGCGTTGTTCATGGCTTCCGCCAGGATTTGAAACACCATAGGGCTGAATCGTGTTTTGTAGGCATTTTCCCCCGCACTAAAGACATCTCGCGCTTTGGGGTGGGCAATTGTCGCGCTGTATTCATCTATCCGCTTCTCAAAATCTGCCATGTTGCTTTTCAGTGAGGACTCAATACTTCTCAATTCAGCCTGTTTGCCGGTGTTGTAAATGGCGTTTCTGATATCCACGCGCATTAGTTGCAGCGTGGCTATAGCCTCACCGATATCGGGCAGAGGCTTCGCGTGGGACTCAATTGCATCGGTATAAGAATTGTTAAGGGTTCTCAGACCTACAATACCCACTATGCCAACAATTACCGCAAGACCGGCAACAATGGCAAAACCCGTAATAAGTTTCATGGAGACGCTCATGTTTTTCATTTTACCTTCTCCAAACGATTATTTTTGTTCGACCGTGTTTGATAATGATTTTTTCCGAACCTTGTCCTATTTTCTGCATTTTCATCTAGAACATACGGGCTAAATGAAGAATCTTAACAAATAAATCTTCTTTCGGTGCAGATGCGCTTTGACAGAGAATTCGCCGGAAGGTTGAGAAAAACGTCTGACAGGGCAAAGGAACCGGCAGATCGTCTTGGTCTTGGACGAGAGAATGTCTGACAGATATATATCATAGTCTTTTTCGGTTGCATAGATAATTGGTTTCAAAATATTCATCGACAAAGCTGCTTCCCTCTGTCGCTTTGATAAACGCGAAATGGATATTCTGCTCACTGAGAATCTCCCAATCAATGTCTCCCTGGTAAGAAGAGACATCAACGCCACGAACAGGGTATATACAAGAGTATCTCAGAATAGTCCCGCCACACCGCTCAATTCGAGAGGTTTCGCGGGTTCCCGGCCGCCTCAAAGAGCGGTTATACATTTTATGAATTGCTGTCTACTTAGATGATTAAGGGACGGGGATGGGAAATGTACAAATATCGAACCGTGGGAGATACCCGCTTCACCGGCAATAGCCGTTGTGGGTGCGGAAAAACCTTGTTCGGTGTATACCTTGATCACAGCCGCGATAATTCTCATACGCGTTTGCTCTTTTTGGTGCCGGCGTTTTCCGGGCATGAAACAACCTCCAATTTAATGAGTTATCACTCATCGAGTATATACTCATTATAATCATCCCTTATAAGAATGTCAACCAAAAATGTCAACCTATGGTCATTTTCTGAGAATATTTTTGTCTGAATATTTTTGTCGCATAGTGTGGAACAAGTCAGGAAGACGAGCATACAATGATGTTGATGGGGAACATCCTCGCAAAATATCTTGATTGATACGGAATTAATGGGAAGGAGATTATCAATGATCGAAAGAAGCAAAAAAAATCTGTTACTAAAAAATTCTCAAACCTGCGCCACATATGAAAGTTGTCATTGTCGCAAAGAGAATTTGGGGAAAGAGTATTCGGACAAGAGTCCGGAAAGAAAGATGGAGGCCGGAACGGAAAATCATAACAATAAAACTTCGAAACCCGCATTGTTGACCGGAGTAGGGTTTGGTGCGAATTTCGTGGTGTGTTATGCCGTAATGTTGGTCATTGTGGGCTTGTGCGGTATTTATGTTTCACGTTTAAAGGGTTTCTTGAACACACTGGATTCAGAGGGCACACAAGGGCCTCAAGGGCCGGAAGGACCCCAGGGTCCTGAAGGGCTTCAAGGGCCGGAAGGACCCCAGGGTCCTGAAGGCCCTCAGGGGCCTGAAGGCGAATGTGAGTGTCAATCGTCAGGCGAAATGCTTATTGGGGGCGGCATGGAAGAGTTCTTATTGGGCATCCCTGTCGGGTGGGAGACAGAAACAGCAGGTCTGATTTCTGAAGTCACGCAGTTGGGTAAAGTGCATTCCGGCGCTTCCGCCGTAAGCATGGAAGACGGGGCCGAGCTGTATCAAACTGTGTCTATCCAGGAAGGAAGCTTCTATGAACTGTCTTTTTATGCCCGTAGCGAAGAGACTGATGCCAATATCGTTGCGACGGTAACTTTTATTGTGCCGCCGGGTACGGAATCGGAGGCCCTCAGAATTGATACCGCCGCATACGATGCCAACGATGCCAACAGACTATTCGGGTATTATCGCGGAATAACAACGCAAGCACCGGCCGGCGCGACAGAGGCTGTCATTATGTTCTCTGTTTCAGCGTCAAGCACGCAGACCATCGAGTTGGATGACGTGTCATTTTCAATGAGCTGAACCGCTTCAGATAAGAACCTCTCGGTTCAAAATGGCAAAAACCCAAGTTTCCATTGTGAAACTTGGGTTTTTTCAGCGATCGACAAAAAACTGAAGAACAAAACCCGTGAACAGATTATCAATGAATTTGTGCAGACAAAAGCGACAGGTCGTCTTGGGCTTGGACGAGAGAATATCTGAAAATGGAGCGCGGTAGACGCGACAAGGGATAGGAGGAAGATCACTTCCTTCCATAACTGTAAAACTCTTCGAGGGTACCGTGAAAAACATTCAAGTCGACATATCGCTCTTCCCCGATATATCCGTTAAGACGCCCTCTGTTCGAATATTGCCAAAACGTCCAAGCCTGGTCTTTGAGTTCTTTGGGACGGGTGAAGACATTGCGAATTTGAGAACGGCCAATCACGAACGGCTGCGACAAGTCTGTGTTTGAGCGGATTGATGTGGCAATAATCTACATGTCTCTCGTAATCGCGTTCGTCCCGGATAGTGTGTTCCCAATAGCGGCGTTGCCAGATGCCACGTTCGCTCTTGGCGAGGCGGCTTGGGCGGTCAAATTTACGATTGCGATGGGCAGAGCGAAACGGCTCCGTTATTTTGTATAAGCCGGGATTACGATGGGTTTCAGTGGTCGTGGTGGAGTCGTTGTGTGATGGGTTACGCAAGCTCAACCCATCCTGCGCGGGCTGGCTACCCATCCTACATGTGCATAACCCATGTTACACGGCTTTGGCGGGGCGTCGCTCACCTCTGAGCGGACAACCGCCAGCGGAACGAAAGTATTAGGCTCATAGAGATAAAGCTGGTGCCGCTTTCCCTCTTCCTCACTCAGCAGCCGGTTCCCGTCCCAATAAAACTTCGCCGCCCCTTCCGTATTCCCTCCTTCGCCAACCTTCCTTTTCTCTATCCGTCTCCCCAGCGGGTCATAGAGATACTGCCAGCGTTCGGTTTTTTCCTCGTTGGTGACGGCGGCCTCCGTCAGCCGGTAGTGCTCATCCCACTTGAAGTCTCTGGTGACGTGCTTGCCGGACTTCTTCGTCACATTATCCCTATTGACAACAGACTGTGATATCCCTTAGAATTTCAGTAACAGCAGTAAAGCGTCGGAGGCAAAATGAGCAAGGTAAACCGCAATTTCAAGGCAGGTGTGTTTACACACTTGTTTGGAATACGAACAGAACGGGTTAGAACGGGCCAAAGCCGTAGAGAGAGCCATAAAAGAATGCATAGAACAGGACATATTGACAGAATATCTAAACAATAATGGTTCGGAGGTGTCAAATATGTTATTACAAGAGTGGAAGATAGAAGACGCCAAAGCCGTATGGCAGAGAGAGGCTGAGGAGCGCGGGGAAAAGCGCGGGGAAAAGCGCGGGGAAGAACGATCTGACCGCAAGTGGCAATCGGTGATCCTGCAAAAGGATGCTATTCTTGCCGACAAGGACGCTGTTCTTGCCGACAAGGATGCTGAAATCGCAAAACTGAGAACACTGTTGGATCAAAAGTAAGGTCAGGATGTTCATCACATTTTCCACGTGTTCGGGGAATATCATGCACGCTTACGCAAATACTGGAGAAAGTGCAAAAGACGTGATTGCGGGGCATGTAGGAGGATCTCAGACTGTATATGGTTTGAACGCAGCAAGATTATCGGTTTCAACTATATCAAATATCCAACGGAATAATATCAATCGTCCACTGCTTTCTGGGCTTCGCCATCCCCAAAAACTGTTTGTGACACTCCCACAGATCCATAAAAAAGCCGATGGGTGTAAGCCAGAACGCTTCCGCGCTCATCCCCATCTGAACAGTGCCGTAATAATAGAGCCGGGTAAACGTCTCCGCGTCGCTTACCCGGCCTTCACGTTTTTTGGATCAGAACCGTCCTCGGGCTCGCTTTCAATATTCCGGGCCGTTCCCTTGAACATAGCCTCTGTAATGGACGCCTTGTAAGAAGCAAGCTCCAAGGGTGTGGTCAGCAGTTCCACCTCATCCTCCGTGAGAAGCTCGCGCGGCGTTTCCTTATGCCTCAGGTTATATATGAGAATGGACTGATTGGCCAGCAGCACAACCAGCCAAATGATTTCGTCCAGCGCCATCTCAAAATTCTCCGATTTGAGCAGTTTGTCACCGAGATCTTCCAGCCCGCCGTACCGCTTGGCGATTTCCTTGGTGGCGCGGGTGCTGAGAATCAGTTCAAACGTCTCACCGCCGACAGTGATCACGGATGACCTCTCAAGGTCATCTTTTTTTGCGGCTTTTGTATTATCCATTCAAAACATCCCCTCTTTATAATAGGCACTACATAATAGGCATGACCCCATGCTTAATCGTCACTGCCGATCTGCCCGGCATAAATCGGTTCATAGACCTGACTGAACCACCCGGCAATCGTCGCCGCGGGAACCCCGGCGTTACCCTCCGTCGCCTCCGCTTTCCACGGGTGTTTGCCCAGTCCGTCCAGCTTGTTGCGCCGCATAACCGTGCCCTCAATGGTGGGCGTTTGAAACGTGATGGAATCGCCTTTCGTCTGCAGATTGGTAGACGGAATCCCGAATTTCACGCGGTAGAGCGGTTCCTGCCGTCTGGTTTCAGCGCCCGGAACCCTATCGCTACCAGCATCCCCAGGTTTTCGCTGGCCGAGATCAGCACCCCGTTATCGTCGGTGGTCGTGCCGGTCAGATCGGCGGCCGCCGCCACGCCGATATCGTCCACCCCTAAGGTAAGCTTCCCGTTCTTGAAATCCTTGATGATCTCGGCCGCGCCGTCGTCAGCGTAAAAAATGAGTGTCAATAAAGGACGCCATGGCTATGCCTCCTTGGATCAGGCTTATGTCTTATGTCTTATGTCTTATGTGTTGCGGAATGGAAAAGGGTTGTTTCGCTATAATGGGGGATTGCCGGGGAGAGGCGACGCGGCGGCTGTTTTCTGGCTTTGATTCGGGGGTTGGAGAGGCTGCGGTTGGGGGTGATGGGATGATTGTGTGGCGTTCCTCATGATGGTTATCATGGACAGAGCGTGGTCGGAACGGGCCTGGTTTTCGTTTTCCATTTGCTGCATGGTGTTCATGGCTATAACCAGGTTGGTGTAATACATATCGAGGTTTTTTAGCACTTTTTCGCTGAGATCCCGACGCAGACCTCTGAAGAGTTTCTCAAAGAGTCCGACGAAATCCGATTTCATAATGCTGAAGACCTCGGTGGAGTGCGTCTCTTTGAAGCCCAACACTTTGTCAAGGCCACCGTAGGGCAGATCGTCGGTCATAAGAACCGGTTCCGTTATTTCGTACAGGCAGGCTGCGAAGTCTTTGAATTCCGCTAACGCTTCGCTGAGCCTGGCGATTTCGATGTTGGCTTGGTTCACGGCCGCCCCAAAGGGCGGTTATACATTTTATGAATTGTTGTCTACTTAGATGGAGCCGACGATGGGACTCGAACCCGCAACCTGCTGATTACAAATCAGCTGCTCTGCCAATTGAGCTACGTCGGCACAAAAACAGTATGTGTCAAACACGAATGTATTATAGCAAAGAGCAAGGTGAATGGCAAATCCTTTGCTTCTATTCGTCTTTGCTACAGCAAAGAGCAAAGTGAATGGCAAATCCTTTGCTTCTATTCGTCTTTGCTACAGCAAAGAGCAAAGTGAATGGCAAATCCTTTGCTTCTATTCGTCTTTGCTACAGCAAAGAGCAAGGTGAATGGCAAATCCACGGCGCCAAAATCTTTCCATTTAACGATCAATCCTTGACAACCCCGCCCCCCATATGTCATACTTGACCCAACAAACAAGGGCGTTTATCGACACTTGACATAACGTCAAGCCGTGGATAGATGCTTTTTTGGGAGTACCGCCCTTAGTGGCTCAGCAACCATGCCAAATAACAATCTCAAAATCAAGGAGTGTTTTACGTGTCTTACACAAAAAGAATTCTCAACCAAGCCTTAGCCAACAACCCCAACGAACCGGAATTCCACCAAGCCATGACGGAAATCCTCACCACGCTGCAGCCTTTTGTCGACGCCCATCCGGAATACGAACAAACCGGCATCCTCGAACGCCTGGTCGAGCCCGAACGAGTCATTCTTTTCCGGGTTCCCTGGGTTGACGACGCAGGCAAAGTTCAGGTCAACAAAGGTTACCGCGTCCAATTCAACAGCGCCATCGGCCCCTACAAAGGCGGCCTTCGGTTCCACCCCAGTGTGAATCTGAGCATTATCAAGTTCCTGGGGTTCGAACAAATCTTCAAAAACTCCCTGACCGGATTGCCCATCGGCGGCGGCAAAGGCGGCGCTAACTTTGATCCCAAAGGCAAAACCGACAGGGAAATCATGGCCTTCTGTCAAAGCTATATGACGGAACTAAGCCGGCATATCGGCGCGGACACCGACGTCCCAGCCGGCGACATCGGCGTCGGCGCCCGTGAGGTCGGCTTCATGTACGGCCAATACAAACGCATGCGGAATGTTTTTGAAGGCGTACTGACAGGCAAAGGGCTGACATACGGCGGCTCCCTGGCCCGCACGGAAGCCACCGGCTACGGTCTCGTCTATCTGATGGCTGAAATGCTCCGCCAGCACGGCAAATCTTTTGAAGACCGAACGGTCACAATATCCGGTTCCGGCAACGTGGCCATCTACGCGACACAAAAAGTCCAGCAATTGGGCGGCAAGGTGATCGCGCTATCCGATTCCGGCGGCTACATCTATGACGCGGCCGGCGTCGACCTGGCAGCCGTCAAAGAGATCAAAGAAGTCAAACGCGGCCGGATCTCCGAATATTTGAACTACCGACCGGGGGCCGTCTACACCGACAGCCAATCGGCAGATTTCGGTAGCGGTATTTGGAGCGTACCCTGCGACATCGCTCTTCCCTGCGCCACCCAGAACGAACTCCACGAAACCGACGCGAAAACCCTCGTCAACAACGGTTGTTTCGCCGTGGGCGAAGGGGCGAACATGCCTTCCACCTTGGAAGCCACCGAAGTGTTTTTGCGCAACAGCATACTGTTCGCCCCGGGCAAAGCAGCCAACGCGGGCGGTGTCGCCACCTCGGCCCTGGAAATGAGCCAGAACTCCGCCCGGATCGCCTGGAGTTTCGACGAAGTCGATCAGAAGCTTCAGAACATCATGGTCAGCATCTACAACAGCATCGCTGCCGCCGCCAAAGAAGCGGGCAGTGAAGACAATTTCGTGGTTGGCGCGAACATCGCCGGCTTTAAAAAGGTCGCCACCGCGATGATGCAGCAAGGCGTCATCTGAGCGGCTGAATAGCGCAACCAAATAATACCAATAGACTTGCTCTCATTTATGTGTTACTTATAGAACAGGTATCTGAACAAAGGCAGAGGGGGATAGACGCGGTTTGGCGGACTTGTTATCTGTTTTTAAATTTTTCCTGCTATTCTGTTTGGGGTTAGTACCCATATGCGAGTAAAGGGGTAACAACTGCGGTCATGATTTCCGCTATTCTAAGGGCACTACCGCAAGGGTCTTCCCCAAAGGAGCCAATACCTTCAAAACGGTATCAAGCTGTGGACTCGTTTCACCCGCTTCCAGACGGGATATGACAGGTTGTTTGACTCCGCTCAATTGCTCCAATTCGCGTTGAGATATGTTTTTCTCCTGCCGGGCCTTGATAAGCTCTCCAATAATGGCCACCCTTAAATCACTTTCTCCTATCTCTTCCGCGGTAAAAGGTTTCTCTCTTGCGCCTTTCCAAGTTTTCATTCCTGTTCACGCCTTTCCTTCTCATCCTTCACAACCAAGTAATCCGGATTGGCTCTGGCAACGCGATGGAAGCCATATTTTTTTGCGGCAACCTCACCAATCTTACGCACTCTTTCTGTGTATTGCTCTGGTGTCATATCTTTCGTTTCCTCATAAATACTAAGGCGAATCTCGTTAACTTCTTGTTCGATAGTTTTACCCGTTTTCATTTTCAACTACCTCCATTGGTGAATAAATCTCCACAGCATGATAACCATTCAAGACATTGATTGCTCCAGTCATCTTTACTGTCTTACGCTTGACAATACGCTCAAGCTCGTCAATGACATAGTCAGATGTATATGCATCATATTTACCTTCAGCAATTTCTCTAAACAATTGGACGGTATCAGCATGGGCCTCTCTGTACACATCAACATAGAAATTGAACAAGGTGGTTTCTAAATAAATTTTCGGTTTTCTCATTAAATGAACCTCCATTTATGATAGAAATTCAATCACCATCTTATACCCTCTCTTGAGTTATATTATGCTTAAAAGTTATCTTGATGTCAAGGTCTCCGCAACATTATTCCAGTTTTTTAGCAACACTATTGAAGCGTCTAAGCAATATAATCCCAACCACAGACATTCCGAAGGATATTGCCACTATTGCGATAAATAAAGACATAAAGCTATCTATAAAGTATCTCGTTCCATAGAATGGGATAATCAAAGCTGAAAAGGGAATGAGGAACCAAGGCAGCTCAAGTAGGTGTGCTTGCGCTAATACCGCTGTCACAGAAATGAATAATGTTAAAAGCCAAACAGCAAGAAAATAAATCATTGTTTTTTTGTTTTTTCTTTTCACCAGGCTGAATAGAAAAAACCCCCAAACGGACATGTAGGATATTGTTACAATCACATTTTTTATATTAGCATGGTCACTCCAGATACATTCATCAAAATTCAAAAATACTCCACCAATTATGGCAACAACCGACAGTTTAACCGCTAAGGTTGTCATCTTCATTCTCATCTCTCCCGACATGCTTTCAGGCGTTATTCCGCAATTGTGGTGGATAAGCTGGATGATGCCTTGTCCACCATAACCACTTTCCATCTCTAAACCATATCAGTTTCAATATTCTTAACCTGAGGCTTCTCCGTGTTGCGGTAATTGGCATCATTGTACACGGAAGTCTGTTGAATTGGCGCTTACAATTTTTTCAGTTTGGGCAACAGTCGGATAGTTCTGGGACAAAAGGTAAAAAACACAAAAGTCATCAACCCAAATTAAATTGGATCATTTTATTCTTTAGCTATCAGCCCATACCTATAGCATTCAAATATGCTATCACGGGAAAAAACTCTAACCTTTAGTTTACCCTCACTATTTCTATATGCAAGTATAGAGAATTTCGGTGGATCAAAACCAGCAAGATTAAAAGTCTCTTCGTAGACTTTCTTTTTATCCTTAACAAATATTATCCCCGAGCTTAGATCCAAGCTTTTTTCGTATTTTATCCCCAAGGCATCCTCGATTGTCTTTGCATCGCTAGACATCAATAGCCTGTATACCAGAGCTTCATCCCAATCAAAATCAGTCAAATCTGATAAGGTGACTTCAACGAGATTACTATCCTGACAATTTTTATCAGCAAAAACCTTGACATTTTTATACAATTTGTCATCTCCACATCCTGTCAAAACCAACACCCCCAAAAACGGATATTCCGCACCATTTTTGACACCCAGACCGCTACAATTTGACATCTTGATCGATGAGATTTGACACCCCCGCCGCTGAAATTTGACACCTTCGCCGCTGGCATTTTACATGTGGCATTATTTATTTGCCCTGCTCTCGGATGATGTAAGAGTGCGTTCTATGCACAAATCTTCGAGAGGAGGTCATATTACAAATTGACGCAAAGGGGTGGCATGGTAGGATCGGCAATAAAATAGCTGCTGACTCAATATGTGATCGATTGGTCAACAGCTCGTATAAGCTCGTTGTTGAAGGCGAAATACGCAAGAAGTTGGCAAAGTGTGAACGGTCAATAGAAATACAGCATTTTTGGCCAAATAAAATACAGCATTTTCGGCCATTTAGTGTACAGCACTTGCCACCATGATTTTTGATAGTGATAACCCCCTTTCTGCTATTGTTAACGATATAGGTTTTCTAGTGGTCTTAATCTTAAGGTTATTTGGGTGATTGCTCCGGATTTGGGAAGTTCTCCTCGCCTACGGCTCGTCAAACTTCCCAAATCCGGAGCGCCAGTCTTGGGGGCCTGTTGCTGACGACTCAAATCACTTCTTGAATATCCTTTCCTGATGTGCCAGTCTGTAGCTGTCGCCGTCCATGTCAAACACCTCGCACTTGTGCATCAGCCGG
>Ga0082212_10003640_pt1 | contig 21768 bp, 17 predicted proteins | sample TergutNt197P3_FD_71548 | JGI IMG/M metagenome (GOLD analysis project Ga0082212, IMG submission 71548) | Neocapritermes taracua P3 segment gut microbial communities from Petit-Saut dam, French Guiana - Nt197 P3 | ecosystem: Host-associated > Arthropoda: Insects > Digestive system > Gut ...
CGCCCCCCCCCCCGCCCCCCCCCCCCCCCCCGCGGGCGCCCCCCCGGCGGGGGCGCCGCCCCCCCCCCCCCCCCCCCCCCCCCTGGCCCGCCGCGGGGCGGCGGGCCGCCGCGGGGGGGGCCGCCGCGGCTCGCGAGTCGGCACGCTTCGCGGCCTCGGCGCGCTTGACCGCCTCCGCCCGCTTCGCCTCGGACCGCTTCGGCGCAGCCGCCGGTGCGTCCGCCGCCGACGACGCCCCCCGCCCCCGCGAGCTGTTCACGGTCCGCCCGCGCACGATGCCGATGAGCTCGTCGACCAGGTCGGTGGTGCGCTCCGAGACCCAGACCAGCCCGACAGGCGCCGTCGGGCCGCCGTCGAGCACCCGGTGGGTGACGTCCTTGCGGTGGTGCAGGCGGGCGAGCGACATCGGCACGATCGTCACGCCGGCGCCGGCGGCGACCCAGGCGACGGCCTCCGCCGTCGTCGGGGGGCGCTCCGGGTCCCCCGACGGGTCGACCGTCCCGTCCTCGCGGTACGCGGCGGGGCGCAGGCCCGGCACGGGCACGCCCGGCGGGAACAGCACATCATCGAGCGCCACGTGCACCACGTCGTCGGCGAGGTCGGCGGACGCGACGGCCTCGTCCTCGTCCGACGCCGCCAGCAGGTGGTCGCGCGAGACCACGACCACGGGCAGCTCCTCGTAGAGCGCGATGGCGCTCAGCCGCGTCTTGTCGACGGGCAGGCGCGCGATCGCGGCGTCGAGGTCGCCGCGCTCGAGGGCCGCGACGGCGTCGGCCGCGTCGACCTGGACGAGCTCGAGGCGCACCTCGAGGCGGTCGCGCCACGTGCGCGCCCACTTGCCAGGGGTGGCGCCGGGCACGTACCCGAGCCGAAAGACCTCGTCACGGGGCTCGCTCACGCGCCCAGGCTACGTGGTGGCACGTACCCTTGGCCCATGGCCACTCCCTTCTCGCAGCAGGTGCTCAAGCCGTCCAACGCCGCCAAGCGCCTGGGCGTGTACCTGCCCGCCACCCCGACCGAGTTCCAGGAGAAGGGCGTCACGCGCGCGGAGCTCGAGGACCTCGAGAAGAACCCGCCGGAGTGGCTGGCGACGCTGCGCCGCGAGGGGCCGCACCCGCGCCCCGTCGTGGCCGGGCGTCTCGGCATCTCGATCGCCGGCCTGGCGCGTGGCGGCATCACCGACCCGCTGACCACGGAGCAGATCGACGAGCTGCGCTCCGACCCCCCGGCCTGGCTCACGGCCGAGCGAGAGACCGCGTCCCGCGTGCGCGAGGAGGAGGACCGCCTCGCGGCCCGCGCCGCCAAGGACGCCGAGCGCGCCGCCCGCCGCGCCCCCCGCGCCTGAACCCACCGACGTGAGCCTCCCCGACCGGGTCGCGGCCGCGCTCGCGTCGCTCACGCCGTGGCCCGACGACGGGTCGCGCGAGGACGCGCCGGTCGCCGTCGACGCCACCGACCGCCTGCTCCTGGAGCACGCCGAACCCCTGCTGACCGGCCCGGACGCGCGCTCGGGGCCCGACGACGTGGTGGTGGTCGACGACCGGTTCGGCGCCCTGACGGTCGGCGCCCTGGCCCTCGGCGCGGCCCGGGTGCGGCTGCACACCGACGCGCTCACGGCCGAGCGGGCCGTCCACGCGAACGTCGCGGCGACGAACGCGGGCGACGTCGCCACCCGCGACACCCTGGGTCCCGACCTGGTGCGCGGAGCCCGGCTGGTGCTGCTCCAGCTGCCAAGGTCGCTCGACGCGCTGCGCGAGGTCGCGGGCCTGCTCGCCCTGGAGGCGGCGGACGACGTCGTGCTGCTCGCGGGCGGCCGCGTCAAGCACATGACGCACGCGATGAACGACGTGCTCGCCGAGTCGTTCGCGCACGTGCACGCCACGCACGCGCAGGGCAAGTCCCGGGTGCTGGTCGCCAAGGGCTTGCGACGGTCGCCCGGCGAGCTGCCCGACGGCGGCGCGCCCGCCCCGGAGCAGACGGGCCTGAGCGACCCGGAACTGCTCGCCGCCGCGCACCTGCCGCCGGGCCGGGGTGTGGCCGTCGTCGCGCACGGCGGGGTGTTCGCCGGCGCGGGCCTCGACCTGGGCACGCGGGCCCTGCTGCGCACCGCCGCCGGCTGGCCGGGCGCGCGCGACGCCGTCGACCTGGGCTGCGGCACCGGGCTGCTCGCGGCGGTGCTCGCGCTGCGCGACCCGGCCACGCGCGTGGTCGCGGCGGACCGCTCGGCCGCGGCGGTCGCCTCGGCACGCGCGACGGCCGCCGCCAACGGACTGACGTCCCGCATCACCGTGGTGCGCGACGACGCCGGCGACTCGCTCGAGTCCGAGACCGCCGACCTGGTGCTGTGCAACCCGCCGTTCCACGACCGCGCCACGGTGTCGACGGACGCGGCGCACCGCATGTTCATGTCCGCGGGCCGGGTGCTGCGGCCGGGGGGCGAGCTGTGGTGCGTGTTCAACTCGATGCTGCGCTACCGGCCCGCCCTGGAGCGCGCCGTCGGCCCGACGACGCAGGTGGCGCGCGACCCGCGGTTCACCGTGACGCGCAGCGTGCGGCGCTGAGCCCGTCCGCCCGCAGCGCAGGGAGCGCGCTCGGATCGTTACGATGCAAACGTTCGCACCGCGCGCCACGACGGCGTCGCGCACCCCTGACGAGGAGCTCACCACCGTGACGCAGCCCTGGACCCTGCACGAGGATCGCGCCCTCCCGGCCGACCCGGTCACCCGCCCCATCGCGCACGAGATCTACCAGCAGACCAAGTCCCTGCCGATCGTCTCGATGCACGGGCACGTGCCGGTCGAGTGGTTCGCCGACGACACGCCCTTCCAGGACCCGGCCGCGCTGCTGGTCACGCCCGACCACTACCTGATGCGCATGCTGGTGTCGCAGGGCAGGTACACGCTTGCCGACCTGGGCGTCGCGGCGCTCGACGGGTCCCTGCCGACGGAGGCGGACCCGCGGGCGATCTGGCGCCGGTTCTGCGAGAGCTGGAAGGCGTTCCGGGGCACACCGACGCGGTTCTGGATGGAGACCGAGCTGGTCGAGATCTTCGGCGTGACGCAGCGCCCGTCGGCCGAGACCGCCGACGCGATCTACGACCGGATCGCGCAGGAGATCGCGTCGCCGTCGTTCCGCCCGCGCGCCCTGCTGGACCGGTTCGGCATCGAGGTCATCGCCACCACCGACCCCGCGTGGGCGTCGCTGGAGCACCACCGCCGCCTGGCCGACGACGGGTACGGCCGACGGGTGCTGCCGACGTTCCGCCCCGACCCTGTGGTCCAGCTCGACAACCCGACGTTCACGCACGACGTGCTGGCCACGGGCGCTGCGGCGGGCGTCGAGGTGCGCGACTACGCCACCTACCTGGACGCCTTGCGCGCCCAGCGCCTGCGCTTCAAGGCCGCTGGCGCCACCGCCACCGACCACGGCTGCCGCACCGCCGACACCACACCCCTGGACGACGCGGACGCCGCCCGCCTGTTCGAGGCGGCCTTCAACGGACGCCCCGTGACGGCGGCCGAGGTGACCGCGTTCGCCGCGCACATGCTGTTCCAGATGGCGCGCATGGCGTCCGAGGACGGCCTGGTCATGCAGATCCACCCCGGCGTGGAGCGCGGCCACTCGCGCGAGATGACCGCCCGGTACGGCGCCGACAAGGGCTACGACATCCCGTTCGCGGTCGAGTACACGCGGGCGCTGCGCCCCATGCTCGAGGCGTTCGGCCACCACCCGAACTTCCGCGCGATCGTGTTCACGCTCGACGAGGACGTCTACTCGCGGGAGCTGGCCCCGCTGGCCGGCGTGTACCCGGCGCTGCGCCTGGGCGCCCCGTGGTGGTTCATCGACTCCCCCGAGGCCATGCGCCGCTTCCGCGAGACCGCCACCGAGACGGCCGGCTTCCTCAACCTGTCCGGCTTCGTGGACGACACCCGCGCGTTCTGCTCCATCCCGGCCCGCCACGACCTGGCCCGTCGTATCGACGCCGGCTACCTGGCACGTCTGGTGGCGGAGCACCGGCTGGACCTGGACGAGGCGGTCGACACGGCCCAGGACCTGGCCTACCACCTCCCGAAGCTGGCCTACGAGGCACGCTGACGCGTCGAGGCCGCCCGCCTCGGTAACGTGCGCGTGTGGGCGTCGCCGCCCGCCGACACCCGAACCCCCTGGAGCCACCCATCGTGCGTGACCTCGACGCCACCACAGCCCCCGCCCCCGCGCGCCCGACGACGATCCTGCAGTTCGGGGCCGGCAACTTCTTGCGCGCCTTCGTCGACGTGATGGTGCAGAAGGCGAACGACGCGGGCGTGATGGACGCGGGCATCGCCGTCGTGCGCACGACGGACCGCCAGGACGCCACGCTCGACCTGCTCGAGGCCCAGGACGGGCGCTACCACGTGCTGCTCGAGGGCGTCCGGGACGGCGAGCCCGTACGCGAGCTGACCCTGGTGGACTCGATCACCCGGATCGTGCACGCCCACGACGACTTCGCGGGCTACCGCGAGGCGTACCTGGGCGCCGACCTGACCACGGTCGTGTCGAACACGACCGAGGCCGGCATCGTGTGGGTCGAGGGCGACGACCTCGCCGCCCAGCCCCCCGCGAGCTTCCCCGCCAAGGTCGCGGCCCTGCTCAAGGACCGCTTCGACCACTTCGGCGGCGCCGCCGACAAGGGCCTCCACGTGGTGTGCTGCGAGCTCGTCGAGGACAACGCCTCCACGCTGCGCGCGTACGTGCTGCGGCACGCGGAGGCCGCGGGGTTCCCGGCGGAGTTCACCGCGTGGGTCGAGACGGCGTGCTCGTTCCACGACTCGCTCGTGGACCGCATCGTGCCCGGCTTCCCGCGCGACGAGATCGACGCGATCCAGGCCCAGCTCGACCTCCGCGACCGGGCCGTGGTCAAGGGCGAGTACTTCGGCCTGTGGGCGATCGCCACGGGCGAGCCCGGCGGCCCCGGGGAGGCCGTCCGCGAGGCGCTGCCGCTGGACCGCGCCGGCGAGCCGGTCGAGTTCGTGCCCGACGTGCGCCCGTTCCGGACCAAGAAGGTGCGCATCCTCAACGGCCTGCACACCGCCATGGCTCCCGCGGGCCTCCTGGCCGGCCGCGAGACCGTGCGCGACGCCGTCGAGAACCTCAACATCGCCTCCTACCTGGGCCACCTGCTGCACGGCGAGGTGCTGCCCTCGATCCCCGAGGTCGACGAGGACGGCGACCCCACGCCCGAGCTCGTCGACCTCGCCGACCGGATCACCGAACGGTTCACCAACCCGTACCTGCAGCACCGCCTGGCCGACATCTCGCTCCACTCGGTCTCCAAGTGGCGGGCGCGCAACCTGCCCGTCGCGCTCGACGCCTGGGCGGCCGGCCGCGAGGCCCCACTCACCGTGTTCGCGCTCGCCGCGCTCGCCGTGCTCTACAGCGGCCGGGGCTTCGACGCGGCGCGCGTCGAGGCGTCCGGCTTCGAGGTCCGGGACGACGCCGTGCTGGTCACGCAGCTGCGCGCCACGTTCGACGACGCCGACCTCGCGGGCTGGCTGCACGGGTTCGTCGACGCCGCGGGGTTCGTGGCCGGCCTGCCCGACGGCGACGCGCTGGCCGCCCGGCTGGCCGCCGAGGCCGCGCCGTTCGCGCGCACCCTGCTCGACGAGGGCATCACCGTGGGCCTGAAGACGGTGGCCGGATGAGCGCCGACCAGAACCCCACGGCACCGCGTCCCGCGTCCGCCTCGTCGGCCGCCGGCGACCCCGCCGTGGTGCCGCAGCTCGCGCCCGTACCCGCGGACCGGCCGCGGCGGCGCTACGCGATCGTCGGCACGGGGCACCGCGCCGGGATGTACGTCGGCGCGATCACGGGCGACCACGCGGACGTCGCCGAGCTGGTCGCCTGGTGCGACACCAACCCGGCCCGCATGGCGTACTACGACGCCGAGGTGGGCCGCGCGCTCGGGCTGCCTGGCCCTGCCGGGCTGCCCACCTACGGCCCGGACGCGCTCGAGGCGATGGTGCTCGACCAGCGTGTCGACGTCGTCGTCGTGACCACGCCCGACTTCACGCACGCCGACCTGGTCGCGCGGGCGCAGGCGGCGGGCGCCGACGTCGTCGTCGAGAAGCCGCTCACCACCACCGCGGCGGGCGTGCGCACCATCACCGACTCGGTCCAGGCGACGGGGCGCGACGTCGTCATGACGTTCAACTACCGGTACTCGCCGCGGAACTCCTCGCTGCGCGACGTGATCGCGTCGGGCGAGATCGGCGAGGTCACCTCCGTGCACTTCGAGTGGGTGCTCGACACGGTGCACGGAGCCGACTACTTCCGGCGCTGGCACCGGCGGCGCGAGAACTCCGGCTCGCTGCTGATCCACAAGTCGTCGCACCACTTCGACCTGGTCAACTGGTGGCTCGGCGACGTGCCGGCCCGCGTGTTCGCGTCGGCCGGGCTGCGGTTCTACGGCGCGGCGAACGCCGCCGCCCGCGGCATGGGCGAGCGGCCCGAGCGCGGCACCGGGGTGGTGGGCGACCCGTGGTCGTTCGACCTCACGGCAGACCCGCGGCTCCGGGCGCTCTACCTGGACGCCGAGCAGCACGACGGCTACCGCCGCGACCTCGACGTGTTCTCGGACGGCATCACCATCGACGACAACATGTCGCTGGTCGTGGACTACGCCCGCGGGGCCACCATGACGTACTCGCTCAACGCGCACGCCCCCTGGGAGGGGTACACCGTCGCGGTGAACGGGACGCGCGGGCGGGCCGAGCTCACGGTCGTCGAGCGGGGCGTGGTGGTGATCGACTCGCGCGGGCACGTGGTGCTGGACCCGTCGGCCACGCCGGAGACGCAGCAGGCCAAGCTCGACGCCGAGGGCCTGCGCCCGGAGTCAGAGCACCTGGTGGTGCAGAAGCACTGGGAGCCGGCCCGCGAGGTGCCGATCCCCGCCGGGATCGGCGGGCACGGCGGGGGCGACGCGATCCTGCTCATGGACGTGTTCCGCCGCGACCTGCGGGTCGGCGACGACCCGCTGGGCCGCGCGGCCGGCTACCGCGACGGCGTCGCGGCGGTGGCGGTGGGCATCGCGGCCAACGAGTCGCTGCGCACGGGCCAGGCGGTGCGGGTCGCGGACCTCGACCTCGGGCTCTGACGCGCCGGCGCCGCCACACGCCGCGTCAGCCGCGTCACGGCGCGGGCGGCGGCGCCGTCGACTCGCGGACCACGAGCTCCGCCGTGAGGTTCACCCGGTCCAGCGCCGGCCTGCGGCCCTCCGCGAGGTCGAGAACCAGGCGCGTCGCGACGGCGCCCTGCGTGGCCAGCTTCTGGTCGACCGACGTCAGCGACGGCGCCGACCACTCGCACAGGGTCAGGTCGTCGTACCCCACGACCGACACGTCGCGCGGCACCACGAGCCCGCACTCGTGCGCCGCGCGCAGCACGCCGAGCGCCTGCATGTCGGAGCCGGCGAACACGGCGGTCGGGCGCCGGCCCGGCGGCATCGCGAAGAGCTCGCGCGCCGCGCGGTACCCGGCCCCGACGTAGAAGTCGCCCTCCATGACCAGGTGCGGGTCGACGGCGATCCCGGCCTCGGCGTGCGCGCTGCGGAACCCGTCCAGGCGGGCCCGCGAGGAGAGCATCGTCGCGGGGCCGCCGATCGCCGCGATCCGCGTGTGCCCCAGCCCGATCAGGTGCCGTGTGGCCAGCAGCCCGCCGCCCCAGTTGTCCGACCCGACGGCCGCGACGTCCTCCGGCGACTCGCCGTCGGTGTCGATCACGACCACGGGGATGGACCGGTGCGCGATCTGCTCGCGCTGCGACGGTGTGAGGTGCGACGCAACCAGGAGGATGCCGAGCGGCGGCCGCGCGAGCGTCGTCTCGACCCACGACGCGGGCGGCCGGTGCGCTCCGCCCAGCTCGGTGAGGATCACGGAGACGCGGGCCTCGGCCGCGGCGCTCTCGACGCCGCCGATGATCTCGCCGGCCCAGGGCGAGCCGATCCTGTGGAAGACCAGGTCGACCAGGCCGGTGCCCGGCGCGGGCGGGCCCTGGCGTCGTCGCTGGTAGCCGAGCTGGTCGATCGCGTCCTCGACGCGTGCCCGCGTCTCGGCGGCGACGTCGGCACGGCCGTTGATGACCTTGCTGACGGTGGGGGCGGACACGCGGGCGAGGACGGCGACCTCGGCGATCGTGGGCTTGGGCGTGCTCATGGTTCCTCGACCTCGTCGTCGAAACTCTCGATAGCACGGACCCTACGGGACCCCGGGGCCGGCCCGGCGACGCCGCCCTCGCCCGCGACCGCCGGCGCTCCGGCGCGCGCGTCCCCGATAGGTTCTGACCATGACGACCGACGAGCCGACGACGCCGGCACGCAACCCGTTCGAGCCGCCCGAGCGCCGCAAGACCAAGCCGCTGCCGGGCGACTTCGGCGAGGGCGTGCTGGGCCGCGCGTCGCGGGCCATCTACTGGTACATCGTGCTGACGCTGCTGCTGGCGCTCGCGTCGGTGCCGACGCTGGTCATCGCCCTGCTGCTCGCGCCGTCGCCGTCGAACGTCCCGTTCATCGCGCTGGCGTTCATCCCGCTGGGCCCGGCCCTGTCCGCCGCCCTGTACACGGTGCGGGCCCGGTACACGGACGAGGACCTGGCGCCGTCGAAGGCGTTCTGGAAGGGCTACCGGCTCAACTGGGCCGACGTGCTGCGCCTGTGGGTGCCGGCGCTGGTCGTCATCGGCATCATCGGGTTCGTGCTCGCGTTCGCGGACACCGCCGGCATCGGCACGCTGTACCGCATCGTGCTGGGCATCATCGGCGCGCTCGTGGCCGCGTGGGCGCTGCAGGGCGTGGCCATCGCGACCTTCTTCAGCTTCCGCACGCGCGACGTCGCGCGGCTGGCGGTGTACTACCTGCTCATGGTGCGGGTGGTGCTCGGCGTGATCGCCTTGGTGCTCATCGCTGCCACGGTGACGTGGTTCCTCTCCGAGCTGGTGCTGGCGCTGATCGGCGGCATCTGGGTGTGGTTCTGGTACCAGAACGACAAGCCCATGCTGCTCGACGTGTTCCACCGCTTCACCAAGCAAGAGGACTGAGACCGGGCGGTCCCGGCCGCTGCAGGGGCACGTGCGCTTCCACGCTAGGCTGACCGCAAACGTTTGCACCCTGCCCCGACCCGCGACGAGGACCCATGAGCACCTCCCCCCGACTCGGCACCGACACCCCGCTCCCCGCCGGCGTCGTGCCGCCCCCCGTCGTCCCCACGGGCGTCGGCATCGTGCACCTGGGCTGGGGCGCGTTCCACCGTGCGCACCAGGCCGTGTACACCGAGGACGCGATGGCGGCGTCGGGCGACCTGCGGTGGGGCATCCTCGGCGACGTCGTGCACACGGCCGGCAAGGTCGCCACGCTGCGGGAGCAGGGCGGCCGGTACACCGTGCTGACCGTCGGCCTGAACCCCGACGGGTCGCCGCTGGAGCAGGCCCGCGTCGTCGCGTCGGTGCTCGACGTCGCCTTCCAGGGCGACGAGACCCCGCGCCTCCTGGCCGCGATGGCCGCCCCGACCACGCACCTCGTCACCCTGACCATCACCGAGAAGGGCTACTGCCGCACGGGCGACGGCCACCTCGACCTGGAGAAGGTGCAGCCGGACGTCGACGCGCTCGTGGCCGAGCTCGGCGGAGCCGACGACGTCGCCCCCGCCGCGACGGCCGTCGGGCTCCTGGTGCGCGGGCTCGCCGCACGCTTCCGCGGGGACGCCACCCCGATCACGGTGCTGAGCTGCGACAACGTGGCCCACAACGGCGCCGTGCTCCGGGCGGTCGTCGACGAGCTCCTCGCCGCCGCCGGCCCGGTCGCCGCTGACCTCACCGCGTGGCTCGCCGCGCACACGACCTGGCCGAGCTCCATGGTCGACCGCATCACCCCCGCCGTCACGCCGCAGACGCTCGACCGCGTCGAGCACCTCCTCGGCGCCCACGACGAGGCCGCCGTCAGCGGCGAGCCGTTCCGTCAGTGGGTCGTCGAGGACTCGTTCGCGGGCCCCCGCCCGGCGTGGGAGCTGGCCGGTGCGCAGATCGTCGATGCCGACGGCGTCACCGCCTGGGAGGAGGCGAAGCTGCGCATGCTCAACGGCACGCACTCCCTGGTCGCCTACGCGGGCCGCCTGTTCGGCTACGCCACCATGGCCGAGGCCGTCGTCTCCCCGGAGATCGCCGCCCACGCGCGCGCCTACATGGTCGACGACGCCATGCCGTCCGTCACCCCGCCCGCCGGCGCCGACCTGCCCGCCTATGCCGAAAGCCTGCTCGAGCGCTTCGCCAATCCCGCCACCGGCCACTCCACCCGCCAGGTCTCGACCGACGGCACCCAGAAGATCCCGTTCCGCTGGGGCGGTGCGCTCCGCTTCGCGCTCGACGGCGGCCGCGTGCCGGACGGCATCGCGTTCGGCCTGGCCGCGTGGACCGAGTTCGTGCGCCGCGCCGTGCGCGACGGCGTCGACCTGGGCGACCCCGCCGGCGCACCCGCTCTGACGGCCGCGGTCGCGGCCGCCGGCGGGTCCGTCGAGGGTGTGGCGCGCGCGCTGCTCGCCCTGCCCGGCGTGCTGCCCGGCGACGCGGGCACCCACCGGGCGCTGGCCGACGCCGTCGTCGGGCACGCGACGGCGCTCGCCGCGGCGAGCGACACGCTCCTCTGACCCTCCTCGCTGAACGAAGGACTACCGCAATGAAGATGGGCTTCCGCTGGTACGGCGAGGGCAACGACACCGTCTCCCTCGACGACATCCGCCAGATCCCGGGCGTCGAGACGATCGTCTGGTCGCTGCACCACAAGCAGGCGGGCGAGGAGTGGACCGAGGCCGAGATCGCCGCGGAGATCGCGACGATCGAGGACCTCACCGACGAGCACCGCGCGCGCGGCATCACCAAGACGTTCCGGGCCGACGTCGTCGAGTCCGTCAACGTGCACGAGTCGATCAAGCTGGGCAAGACGGTGCTGGGCCTCGACCGCGACACCGCCATCGAGAACTACAGGCTCTGCATCGAGCGCCTCGGCCGGGCCGGCGTGAAGGTGATCTGCTACAACTTCATGCCCGTCTTCGACTGGCTGCGCACGGACATGTTCCACCCGCTGCCCGACGGCTCCACGGCCCTGTTCTACGAGAAGGCGATCGTCGACGAGCTGACCCCGGAGTCGCTCATCGCGTCGATGAACCTCGACGACGGCGGCATGACGCTCCCCGGCTGGGAGCCCGAGCGCCTGGCCTCGTTCCAGGAGCTCAAGGAGGCGTACGTCGGCGTCACCCGCGAGGACATGTACGCGAGCTACAAGTACTTCCTCGACGCCGTGATCCCCACGTGCGAGGAGTTCGACGTCAAGCTCGGCGTGCACCCGGACGACCCGGCGTTCGACATCTTCGGCTGGCCGCGCGTCGTCTCCCGCAAGGAGGACCTGGCCCGCGTGCTGTCGCTCAACGAGTCGCCGTACAACGGCCTCACGCTGTGCCTCGGCTCGTTCGGCTCGAACCCCGACTCCGACCCGGTGGACGCCGTGAAGACGTTCATGGACCGGATCCACTTCAGCCACGTGCGCAACATCAAGCACTTCCCCAACGGCGACTTCGTCGAGGTGGGCCACCGCGCGTGCGAGGGGTCGATCGACACCACGGGCATCATGAAGGCCTACGCCGAGGCCGGCTACGAGGGGTACGTCCGCCCGGACCACGGCCGCCACCTGTGGGACGAGAACCGCGGCAACACGCCCCGCCCGGGCTACGGCCTGTACGACCGCGCCCTGGGGATCCAGTACCTGCTGGGCGTGTGGGACGCGTACCGCTACGACGCGTGACACCACACCCTGCGTCCCGCTGACAGGTCAGTAAGCAGACGCTACGGTCGGTTCCGGGCCGCTCGCCGAGCGGCCCGGAACCCGATCGAGGAGGAGTCGATGAGGACTCGCCAGATCGCGCCCCTGGGCGCGCTCACGCTCGCGCTGGTCGCGAGCGGCTCCCTGACGCCGGCCTTCGCGGCCGCCGCCGCCCACCCGGGCGGTCATCCGGGAGACCCGGACTTCGGCCCGAACGTCACGTTCGTGGACCCGAGCTGGACCACCGACCAGATCAACGCCCTGCTGACCTCCGTCAACGACGAGGACGAGTTCAGCCAGAACCGCCACCAGATCTTCTTCGAGCCCGGCACCTACGGCAGCGCGGCGGGCCAGGACGACCCCGCCACCGCCACGGGCATCGTCAACGGCACGGTGGGCTACTACGAGGCCATCGCCGGCCTCGGCGCCCAGCCCGGCGACGTCGTCGTCAACGGCGCGTTCCAGGTGAACCCCGTGGTCAGCTGCCCGAACAGCCCGTGGGCGTGCCAGTCCCCCGGGTCGCTCACGCGGTTCTGGCGCTCGGTGTCCAACCTGGCGATCAACCCGATCCAGCGTGCCGTCGAGGACGACGCCGCGCTGCCCTTCCCCGCCGGGACCGCCGACCCGCACCAGCTGCGCTGGGCCGTCTCGCAGGCGGCGCCCATGCGGCGCGTCGACGTGCGCGGCAACCTCACCGTGTTCGGGCGGTTCGGCGAGTACGCGTCGGGCGGGTTCCTCGCGAACTCGCGCGTCACGGGCACGCTCGTCACCGGGTCGCAGCAGCAGTGGTACACGCGCAACAGCTCGGTGGGCACCTGGGACGGCGGCGTCTGGAACATGGTGTTCAGCGGCGTCCAGGGGGCTCCCGCGAACGACTTCGGGCCGCTCGCCGGCGGCGGGGTCGGCAACAAGACCACGCTCGACACCACCCCGGTGACCCGCGAGGCGCCGTTCCTGTACCGCGGCTCCGACGGCAGGCTCGCCGTGTTCGTGCCCTCGGCGCACAGGAACACGAGCGGGGTCGACTGGTCGACGTCGGCCGACGCCGGCCGCTCCGTGCCGATCTCCGACGTCTACGTGGCGCACCCCGGCGACACCGCGCAGGCCATCAACTCCCAGCTCGCGCGCGGCAAGAACCTGATCCTCACCCCGGGCGTGTACCGGCTCGACAAGCCGATCGCCGTCAAGCGGGCCGACACCGTGGTGCTCGGCCTCGGCTTCGCGTCGCTCACCCCGACCGACGGCAACGCCGTGCTGACCACGGGCGACGTGCCCGGCGTCGTCGTCTCCGGCATCACCGTGGACGCCAACGTGCCCGCCTCCGACGTGCTGGTGCAGGTGGGGCCGCACAACTCGCACAAGTCCGACCCCGCCGACCCGACGTCGCTCAGCGACGTGTTCGTCCGCGTGGGCGGCCCCTGGCAGGGCCAGGCCACCACGTCCATCGAGGTCAACAGCGACGACGTCGTGCTCGACGACCTGTGGGCGTGGCGCGCCGACCACGGCAACGGCGTCGGCTGGGACACGAACGCCGCCGAGCACGGACTGGTGGTCAACGGCGACGACGTCACCGCGACCGGCCTGTTCGTGGAGCACTACGAGGGCAACCAGGTGCTGTGGAACGGCGAGGGCGGCACCACCGTCTTCTACCAGTCCGAGCTGCCGTACGACGTGCCCTCGCAGGCCGCGTGGACGGACGGCACCCGCGACGGGTTCGCGTCGTACCGCGTGGCGGACGGCGTGCAGACGCACACCGCGTACGGCCTGGGCGTGTACTCGTTCTTCAACCAGGGCGTGGACATCCGTGACGAGTCGGGCATCCAGACCCCGACCGGTGCGGGCATCGCCTTCCACTCGATGACGAGCGTGTTCCTCAACGGCAGCGGCGGCATCAACCACGTCATCAACGACGTGGGCGCCCCGGCGGTGGGCGGCTTCGCGTCCCCGCAGGTGGTGACGTACCCGTAGTACCCGTTGTGGGTCCCTGGGACTCCGGTGATCAGCCCCGATCACCGGAGTCTCAGGGACCCACAACGTTGCGGGGGGGACGACTCAGCTCGCGTTGCCCACCGGGGCCAGGCAGAGCGTGTACGTCGCCGAGTCGGCCTCCTGTGTGTATGTGGCGACGGCGTCGCGGAACTGGTCGCACTGCGAGTCGTCGGCGACGCCGTCCACCCGGCCGACGATCCGGTAGGCGGCCTCGTCCCCGCCACAGTCGACGACGGCGATCTGCGGCGCGTCGTCCGTGCCCCGGTTCACGATGCAGGCTCCGGCCACCGCCCGGTGGTCCGTCGAGCTGACGACGGCCGCCACGATCAGGGCGACCACCGCGACCGGGACGAGCAGCCCCAGGATCTCCGGCCGCCGGAACAGGGGCTTGCCCAGGTGCAGGGGCTCGCGGTACCCGGCCTCCGGCTCGGGGAGCCGCTTGAACTTCAGCATCGGGCCGACGTTCAGCAGCATGGTGATCGGGTTGATGACCGAGGACGCGTAGCCCCACCAGCCCTGCACCAGGCTCTTCGCCGTCATGTCGCGGACGGTGGCGATCCCGCACCGCCGGCAGAACGGCCCGTCGAGCCTCACGAAACGCATCAGCACGAGCATGCCCACGTGGCGACGCACCGTCGCCTGGACCGCCGGGACGCAGCCGCAGAACCGGCAGACCTGCCGACTGTCGGCGCCCCGGTACGCGGGCGGTCCCTGCGGCGAGGCCGCCGGAGCCGGCGGCTGGACGGCGCTCGGGCTGCCGACGGCGGGTTCGCTCGGCAGAGGAGAAGGCGACAAGGTCACTGGGTGTTCCCTCGATGGTCGGTGCGTGCGGGTGGCCGCACGCTACTGACCCGCCGCCCGTGCGGTCCAGCCCCGTGACCAGGGGAAAAACACGTTGTGGGTCCCTGGGACTCCGGTGATCAGCCCCGATCACCGGAGTCTCAGGGACCCACAACGAGAAGCGGTCGAGCGCGGGGCTCAGCGGACGCCGACGACGTCCACCACGAAGACCAGCGTGTCGCCGCCGCCGATGCCGGCCTGCGGGACGCCGCGCATGCCGTAGCCGTGCTCCGGCGGGATCGAGAGCAGCACGCGGTCGCCCACGTTGCGGCCGACCAGGCCCTTGTCCCAGCCGCCGATGACGGCGCCGACGCCGATCGGGAAGTCGATCGGGGCGCCGCGGTCGTAGGAGTTGTCGAAGACGTGGCCGGCCCACGTCTGGCCCAGGTAGTTGACGACGATGGTGCGCCCGGCGTCGACGACGGGGCCGGAGCCCTCCTCGAGCACCTGGACCTGGAGGCCGGCAGGCGCGCCGCCCTCGGGGAAGGTGAGCGTCGGCTTGTCGCCGAACGTGCCGGAGGCGGTGGGGAGCGTGGTCACGAGGTACCTCTTCGCGGTCGGGGATGTGCCCGGCCAGCCTACGCGGCCCGCGTGGGGCGCCCCCGGTGGCCCCGGGCCCGGGGGCGTGTGCACGCTGGGTAGATGCCGACACGCAAGCATCCCGGCTCCGCGCACCGCCCGGCGCCGGCGGGGGCCGCCACCGGGATCACCCCGGAGACCCGCAGCCCGTTCCCGGCCATCGCGGACTACGCGTTCCTGTCCGACTGCGAGACCAACGCCCTGGTGGCGCCGTCGGGTGCGGTCGAGTGGATGTGCGTGCCACGGCCCGACTCGCCGAGCGTGTTCACGTCGCTGCTGGACCGCGGCGCGGGCCTGTTCCGTGTGGGGCCGTACGGCGTGCGCGTGCCGGTGGCGCGCCGCTACCTGCCGGGCACGCTGGTGCTGGAGACCACCTGGCAGACGCCGACGGGGTGGCTCGTGGTGCGCGACGCCATGGTGATGGGCCCGTGGCACCACACGAGGACGCGCTCGGCGACGCACCGGCGCACGCCCACGGACGACGACGCCGAGCACATCCTGCTGCGCACCGTGAAGTGCGTGTCGGGCACCGTGGACCTCGAGGTGGTGTGCGAGCCGCGGCCCTCGTACGGGCGCGACAGCGCGCGCTGGGAGTACGAGGGCGAGGCGTACGACGTCGCGGTGGCCCGCCCGGACGCCGCCCCGGCGGCCGACGGCTCCGCGGCGCCCGACCTGCGCCTCACGTCGAGCCTGCGCATCGGCCTGGGCGAGGGCCGCGCCAACGCCCGCAGCCGCATGAACGAGGGCGACCAGCACTTCATCGCGCTCGCCTGGTCCGACGAGCCCGCCCCCCAGACCTGGTCGGACGCCGCCGACGCGATGTGGCGCACCGAGCAGTTCTGGCGCGGCTGGGTCACGCTGGGCGTCTTCCCCGACCACCCGTGGCGCACGTACCTGGAGCGTTCCGCTCTGACGCTCAAGGGGCTCACCTACGCGCCCACGGGTGCGCTCCTCGCGGCCGCGACGACGTCGCTCCCCGAGACCCCGCACGGCCCGCGCAACTGGGACTACCGGTACTCGTGGGTGCGCGACTCCACGTTCGCGCTGTGGGGCCTGTACACGCTGGGCCTGGACCGCGAGGCCAACGACTTCTTCGCGTTCATCCAGGACGTCGCCCACGACCAGCTCCAGATCATGTACGGCGTGGGCGGCGAGACACGGCTCGACGAGTCCGAGCTCGACCACCTGACGGGCTACGAGGACGCCCGCCCGGTGCGCGTCGGCAACGGCGCCTACGACCAGAGTCAGCACGACGTGTGGGGCGCCGTCCTCGACTCGGTCTGGGTGCACGCCAAGTCGCGCGACCAGCTGCCCGAGGCGGTGTGGCCGCTGCTCAAGCGCCAGGTCGACGAGGCCGCGGCACACTGGCACGAGCCCGACCGCGGCATCTGGGAGGTGCGGGGCGAGCCCCAGCACTTCACGTCGAGCAAGCTCATGTGCTGGGTCGCCCTGGACCGCGGCGCCCGCCTGGCAACCGCCTACGACGCGCCCGACTTCGCCGAGCGGTGGCAGAAGATCGCCGACGAGATCCGCACCGACATCGAGAAGAACGGCGTCGACAGCCGCGGCGTGTTCGTCCAGCGCTACGGCTCGGACTCCCTGGACGCGTCGCTGCTGCTGGTGCCGCTGCTGCGGTTCCTGCCGCCCGACGACGAGCGCGTCGTCGCGACGGTCCGAGCCATCGCCGACGAGCTCACCGAGGAGGGCCTGGTGCTGCGCTACCGCCCAGGCGAGCTGGACGACGGCATGAAGACAGAGGAGGGCGCCTTCACCATCTGCTCGTTCTGGCTGGTCTCTGCGCTCGTGGAGATCGGCGACGTCGAGCGGGCGCGGGCGCTGTGCGAGCGTCTGCTCGGGTACGCGAGCCCGCTCGCCCTGTACGCCGAGCAGCTCGACACGCACACGGGCCGCCACCTGGGCAACTACCCCCAGGCGTTCACGCACCTGGCCCTCATCAACGCGGTCATGCACGTGATCCGCGCCGAGGGCGCGGGCGAGGAGGACTACCACTTCGAGGCCGCGCACCACCGGCGCTGAGGCCGGGCGCGGCTCAGCGCGCGAGGTACCCCAGCACGTCGTGCCGCGTCAGCACGCCCACCGGGTTGCCGTCCTCGACCACCAGCAGCGCGTCGGCGTCGTGCAGGGCGGCGCGCACCGCCTCGATGCCCTCGCCCGTGCCCACGAGAGGGAACCGCTCCTCCATGTGCATGGCGACCGGGTCGGCGAGCCCGGCCTTGCCGCTGAACACGAGGTCGAGCAGCGCACGCTCGGTGAGCGACCCCGCCACCTCGCCGATCTTCACGGGCGGCTCGGCCACGACTACGGGCATCTGCGAGACGCCGTACTCGCGCAGCATCTCGATCGCGTCGTGGACGGTGTCGGTGGGGTGGGCGTGCACGAGCTGCGGCAGGTCGCCCGACTTGGCGCGCAGCACGTCGCCCGCGGTCACGCCCTCGGACGCGTCGAGGAACCCGTACGAGCGCATCCACGAGTCGTCGAAGATCTTCGACAGGTACCCGCGCCCGGAGTCGGGCAGCAGCACCACGATGACGGCCTTCGCGGCGGCCTCGGGGTCCTCGTCCTCGAGCCGGCGGGCCAGGCGCAGCGCGGCCGTGACGGCCATGCCGCACGACCCGCCCACCAGCAGCGCCTCCTCGCGCGCCAGCCGGCGTGTCATGGCGAACGAGTCCGCGTCCGTGACGGCGATGACCTCGTCGGGCACCGTCGGGTCGTAGGCCGCCGGCCAGAAGTCCTCGCCCACGCCCTCGACCAGGTACGGCCGGCCGTCGCCGCCCGAGTACACCGACCCGGCGGGATCGACCCCGACGACGTGCACGCGCCCGCCGTCCTCGGCCGGCCGTGACGCCGACGCGTCGTGCAGGTACCGCCCCGTCCCGGTGATGGTGCCGCCCGTGCCGACCCCGGCGACGAAGTGCGTGACGCGCCCGTCGGTGTCCGCCCAGACCTCGGGACCCGTCGACTCGTAGTGCGACGCCGGGCCGTTCGGGTTCGCGTACTGGTCGGGCTTCCACGCCCCGGGCGTCTCGCGCACCAGGCGGTCGCTCACCGAGTAGTACGAGCCCGGGTCGTCGGGCGGCACCGCCGTCGGCGTCACCACCACCTGGGCGCCGTACGCGGCCATCACGTCGCGCTTGTCCTTGCTGACCTTGTCGGGGCACACGAAGATGCACCCGTAGCCCTTGCGCTGCGCCACGAGCGCCAGGCCCACGCCGGTGTTGCCCGACGTCGGCTCGACGATGGTGCCGCCGGGCCGCAGCAGCCCGGAGGCCTCGGCCGCCTCGATCATCTTCAGGGCGATCCGGTCCTTCACCGACCCGCCCGGGTTGAGGTACTCGACCTTGGCGAGGACGGTCGCCGACAGCCCCGCGGTGACGGCGTTCAGCCGCACCAGGGGCGTGTGGCCGACCAGCTCCGAGACGTGCTCCACGTAGCGCATGGCCCCATGCTGCCCCCGACGAACGAAAGACGCCCGCGCCCCCGAGGGGGCACGGGCGTCCGTGGGAGAGCGACGCGTCAGTTGCGGCCCTGCAGGATCGCGAGCAGGCGCAGGAACTCCAGGTAGAGCCAGATGAGGGTCACCATCAGGCCGAACGCGGCCGCCCACGCGAACCGGGCGGGCACGCCCTGGTCGACGCCGCGCTTGATGGAGTCGAAGTCCACGATGAGCGAGGCCGCGGCCAGGCCGATCGCCACGAGGCCGACGACGACGCCGAGGCCGCCGCCGCGAGCGCCCGCACCGGCGAGCACGCCCGTCCAGACGAGCACCAGGTTGACCAGGTTGAACGCGAGGAAGCCGACGAGGGCGATCACGAGCCAGCGGGTGAACTTGGGCGTCACGCGCACGCGGCCGGACTTGTAGAGGAACAGCGCCGCGGCGAAGGTGACCATCGTGGCGAGCACGGCCTGGAACACGAGGCCGGAGATCGGCTGCGGGTTCCCGCCGACGTTCACGCCGAAGTTCTGGAAGGCGTACGAGATGCCACCCAGGAACACGCCCTGAGCGATCGTGTACAGGATGATCAGCGGCGGGCTCGGCTTGCGCTTGAACGAGTTGATCAGGCCGAACACGAGCCCGACGACCATGCCGAGCGGCCAGATCTGCGGGGCCAGCTGCCACGTCGCGGCCGCGACCACGACGAGGAGGGCGAGCAGCCCGCCCGTCTTGACGATCACGTCGTCGTACGTGAGGCGCTTGGTGTCCGCGGTGGTCGCCGACGGCGCGTTGTACAGGTTCTCCAGCGATGCGGCGTCGGCGGCCTGGGTGCCGTACGTGCCGGCCTGGGAGGCCGACTGCCCGTACTGCGGCTGCTGCTGCGCGGTGCCCACGCCGGGGGTGGCGGCGGGGCGGCGCGCGCCGGTACGGCGCGGCTCGCCGAACACGTCGCTGTTCGAGAAGTAGGGGTTGCTCACGAGCTCCTCCTGGTCCAGCCCTGACGGGGCCACGTCCGTGACCCCGTTCCTCCGGTGCAACGCCACCGGCGGGCGGGCAGTTCCCATCTTCGCCGTCCAGGGTCCGTCACCGCCACGACCTGGCACCATCTGTGGACAGGCCGGGGTCGCACTCAGGGTTTTCCCCGTATTCGGAGGCGGCGCGAGGTCTTAGGCTCAGCCCCATGATCGAGGCACACGGCCTGACCAAGCGTTACGGCCCCAAGACCGCCGTCGACGACATCACCTTCACAGTCCGCCCGGGCATCGTGACCGGCTTCCTGGGGCCCAACGGCGCCGGCAAGTCGACGACGATGCGCATGATCATGGGCCTCGACCGGCCCACGGCCGGCTCGGTGACCGTCAACGGACGCCCCTACTCCCAGCTCAGGTCGCCGCTCTCCGAGGTGGGCGCCCTCCTCGAGGCGCGCGCGGTGCACCCCGGGCGCTCCGCCTACCAGCACCTGCAGGTGCAGGCGGCGACGCACGGCATCCCGTCGCAGCGCGTCGACGAGGTCATCGAGCTCACTGGCCTGGAGTCCGTGGCGAAGAAGCGCGTCGGCGGCTTCTCGCTCGGCATGGGCCAGCGCCTGGGCATCGCCGCGGCGCTGCTGGGCGACCCCGGCACCCTGATCCTGGACGAGCCGGTCAACGGCCTCGACCCCGAGGGTGTGCTCTGGGTGCGCAACCTGGCCCGCTACCTCGCGAGCGAGGGCCGCACGGTGTTCCTGTCGTCCCACCTCATGAGCGAGGTCGCGCTCACCGCCGACCACGTCATCGTCATCGGCAAGGGCAAGATCCTCGCCGACGCCTCCGTCAAGGAGTTCACCGAGAACGCGTCGCGCCGCACCGTGCGGGTGCGCACGCCCGGCGCCGCCGCGCTGCGCACGGCGGTCGAGGCCGCGGGCGGCACCGTCGTCGTGCCCGACGACGGCGTCACCGACCAGCTCGAGGTCACCGGGCTCGAGGCGCCCGCCGTCGGCGAGCTGGCCCTGACGGCCGGCGTCGCGCTCCACGAGCTGACCCCGGTGAAGTCCACGCTGGAGCAGGCGTACATGGAGCTGACCGCCGACTCGGTCGAGTACCGCACCGAGGACCCGTCGCACGCGGGCCACAAGGCCCCCGCCACCACGACCACGGGAGAGCAGCGATGAGCACCGTGACCCCCGCCCCCACGTTCACCTCCCCGTTCGCGGGTTCCAAGGTCACGTTCCCCCGCCTGCTGCTGTCCGAGTGGCGCAAGCTGTGGAGCCTGCGCTCCACCTGGTGGGTGCTGGGCATCACCGTCGCGATCATCGTCGGCGTCGCCCTCCTGATCTCGGCGGCCGCCGGTTCTCTCGTCGACGCCCAGCACGTCAGCGTCGTCCCGCCCACCACGTTCGTGACGGCGGGCTACAACTTCGCGGCGCTGGTCGCGGCGTCGCTGGGCGCCATCGCGATCACGGGCGAGTACTCGACCGGCCAGATCCGCTCGACCCTCTCGGCCGCCCCCGGGCGCCTGTCGGTGCTGTGGGCCAAGCTCACCGTGGTCGCTGTCGTGAACTTCGTGGTCATCGCCGTGTCGACGGCGATCGCGTTCCTGGTCACGCACCCCGTGCTGGACTCGCACAGCATCAAGATCGACCTGTCGAACGGCGAGCAGGTGCGCGCGCTGCTCGGCGTGCCGCTCTACGCGACGGTCGTGGCGCTGTTCGCGGTGGCGGTCGGGTTCCTGATCCGCAACACCCCCGGCGCGATCGTCACGGTCGTGGCGCTATTCTTCCTCATCCCCGGGATCATCAGCGGCATCGCCGCGGCGACCCAGGCCAGCTGGGCGGAGAACCTCAACAAGTGGCTGCCCAGCTCGGCCGGTGAGCGCATCGTCACGTACTTCGCGCACTCCACCGCACCGGGCGGCCCGGCCGGGGGTGGCGGCGGCGCCGACCTCCCCGCGTTCACGGCGTGGCCCGGCTTCGCCGTGCTGTGCGCGTACACGCTGGTGCTGATCATCGCCGGCGCGATCCTGCTGAAGCGCCGCGACGCCTGACGCAAGGCCCGAGCGGCGGCGCGGCCCGGCCCCGCCCGGCCCGGCCCCG
>Ga0082212_10003641_pt1 | contig 21761 bp, 20 predicted proteins | sample TergutNt197P3_FD_71548 | JGI IMG/M metagenome (GOLD analysis project Ga0082212, IMG submission 71548) | Neocapritermes taracua P3 segment gut microbial communities from Petit-Saut dam, French Guiana - Nt197 P3 | ecosystem: Host-associated > Arthropoda: Insects > Digestive system > Gut ...
GACGACGAATACCGGGTGTCTTCTAGGAGGAGCTGACGAAGCAGCGTGTCGAAAGACGACGCAAGACATTAAGTGATTTTGGCTGGACGGAGTACTAGTACTCCGAAGCACCTCAAAACGACAAACACTTGATCGGAGGTCCCATGAAATACGAAGATCCTCTTGATATCGGTTTTTATATACCCAAAAGATTTCTTCTCATACTAGCCGGGTTCCTATGGTTTATAGCGGGGTACAATGTCATCCGCATGGGTCTGAAATCATTTGACGGAGAATGGCATATCGGGAGCATTCTTTTTGCTGTTGCCGTTTTCGTCCTGTTCTTGGTGATGTTTGTCCGTATAGTCCGCAAAAACAGAGACCGAATCATGGCGTTTCAGGCTGATCAGGTGGGCATATTCAACGCTTTGACCGGTAAAGGATATTTCACCATGGTGTTCATGATAACCTTGGGGCTCTTGATCCGCCAACTCGGCGTCATGCCTCCAAACTGGATCCGGGTTTTCTATACGGGACTTGGTTCGGCTTTAACGGTCGCCGGTTTTTTGTTCCTATTCGCATTTATCAAGATCGCTGTGGATCTGAAGAGCAAGAAGCCGAAAACCCCCGAATCTTCCTCCTGATATCTCTCATTCCACTTCGACATCAATATCAGCATAAAAAACCGGTTTGTCAATGATGACTCCCATGAAAGAGCAGTTGGCTTTCACTTCAACTCTTAATAAGGCCCTACCGGGCTTAAGCCCGGTAATCGAGAGCCCGTAAACATCAACAATATCCCCGCCGTTAATAATCTCGACCTTCTGATCCGTCCATTTGACCACTGCCGTGCCATCTGTTTCGGGATAAGTGATCTCAATTTGAGCCGTGGTTCCCTGAGTTAATGGTTTTGGGGAATAAATCGCCTCAATATTATCGAGGGGAATAACGGGATCACAGCCGACCAGAGGGATCATACATAATAGCAGAAGTGCCGCCATCAAAGAAAATCTTTTGGACATCTCAACGGCTCCTTTCTCAATCGCTATTGGGCTCCTTTCTCAATCGCTATACCCCTATATCCGGGTTATATCTCGCGGCATAATAACGGCTGCCAGGATATATGCGAGCATACCGCTTCCCCCAATACAAGCGAAAATGATCCAGGCCACCCTGACCAGTGTTGAGTCCACATCAAAATATTGAGCGATACCACCACAAACCCCATCAATCTTTTTGTCGGCGGTCGATTTTGTTAATCTCTTGTCCGTCATATTCATCCGCTCCTTTCTCAGGCTTCCTCCCAATAGAAACGTCAAGTAGGTTGTCATCATCAAGCAATACCAAATTCGATTACACTTCTTATTCTATATGGATAGGAAGCATACTGTCAAATGGCTAAAGAACTCCTGACCGAGACATAATAACAAAAAGCGAAAGGGTGTTAGTCTGTGGCGATAGCACACAAATCCGTCATATCTTTCGGGCTGGTAGCCATACCGATTGCCATGCATACAGCAGTTACAGAAACGGACATCAGCTTTAACCAGCTCCACAAAGAAGACCATGCCAGGATCAGGTATAAGAAAACTTGTGCCCATTGCGGGAAAGAAGTTAAATCAGAGGATATCATCAAGGGATATCAGTATGATACAGACCGCTATGTAACCGTTACTGATGAGGAAATCGAAAGGATCAAGACGGAGAAAGAGAAGTCGATTCAGATACTGCATTTCGCCAATCTGAACCAAATATCCCCTGTTTATTACGACAAAGCCTACTATGTCCTGCCCGCCGCCGGAGGGGAAAAAGCTTATGAGCTTTTGAGGCAGGCGCTTATGTCTGAACAGAAAGTCGCCATAGGCAAAACCGTTATGGGCAGCCATGAAAACCTCATGGTTATTATCCCGCGCGAAGACGGGATCGTAATCTTGACCATGTTTTTTGATGATGAAGTCAAAGAGATTCCCAACGGTTACAGCAAACAGGAGATAAGCGACGGGGAACTGCAAATGGCCAAAACATTGATCAATTCAATGGATACCCCTTTCGATCCCACCGGTTATCACAATGAATATCAAGCGAAGCTCCGTCAGCTCATTGAGGACAAAATCGCGGGGAAAGATATTGTCTCACCTGCTGATACGCATCAAGGAAACATCATTGATCTGATGGAAGCCCTCAAAAAGAGCGTGGAACAGGAAAAAGGCGTCCGGAAAAAGTCCCCCGGAACGAGAAAGACGGGCTGACCTTGTTGGATTTGTTCGATAACAAAGCCATAGGCCCCATGTTGATCGGGGCTGACGGGGAACCCTTCGATGATCCCGGCTTCCTGTATGAGCTGAAGCTGGACGGCGAACGCTGTCTGGCGTATCTGTCCGCGGACGGCACGGAGTTCCGCAACAAGCGGCATAAGCTGATGAACCCCCATATCCCGGAACTATGCGACATTCATAAACAATCCAAGAAAAAATGTATCCTCGACGGCGAACTTGTGGTGATGGTCAACGGAGTCCCCAATTTCGCTGAAATACAACGCCGCAGCTTGACAAGACACCCCTTCAAGTTGAATCTGGCAGCAAAAAAACTTCCCGCCGTCTATACCGCTTTCGACATCCTTTATTATGACGGCGTGGACGTAACCCTTAAGCCGTTAATTGAACGCAAAAAAATCCTTGCCAAAGCCTTCAAAGAAAGCGACCGATTGGCCCTGTCCAGATATATTGAGGAACACGGCAACGCACTTTATGCGCTTGCTGAAAAACAAAATCTCGAAGGCATTGTCGCCAAAAACAAAAACAGCATCTATAAGATGAACAGCCGCACAAAGGATTGGATTAAGATTAAATACTTGAAAGATGAGGATTTCGTCGTCTACGGTTACATCATCAAAGAAAAGGAGACCCGTGGCGTCATAAGTCTGCTCTTGGGAGCGTATCAAGACGGAACCCTGATTCATCAGGGCCATGTGACCCTCGGTATGTCCCGGCGAGAGTTCGATATTATCGCCAATCATAAGAAACGTCCCCTTTCTCCTACAGGCTATCACGAGGAGGGGGCTGTCTACATTGAGCCAACGCTGGTCTGTTCTGTCAAATATATGGAACGCACGGCCAACGGAGGACTCCGCCAACCGGTATTCAAGAGCCTGCGTGACGACAAAGACGCGAAAGAGTGCCTTTTAGGTCTCTCAGAGGGTCCTACTACTATTATACAATAACATAATGTTGACGGGATCAACGCCGATCTCACTGGGCCATTGGGCTGTTTTTTGCCCTTTGGGGATACTCCACCAAATGTTTTGTGATTCATCGAGCTGGTTTTCATAACGGAATTGACCAAAATATTCAAAGGGGGCTTCAATCTCATCGGCGAAGCATATCGGAAAACGATTTTGAACAGCATCCGGATCAAAATAATGCGCTCTGATACCTATGGCGCACAGGCCGTCCCTAACAGGCTGGGACGTTGTAAACCGCACACCCCAAGGAGGGACATGAACCTGGTATTCTCCTGCCTTTTCGGCTCCAACAACATTTTTGCAGCCGGTCAGAACCGCAGCCTGGCGGCTTTCAGGATCTGCAAAAAGGTTTTCTTTGTCTTTATGCACAAGAACTCTTCCCGAATCGAGTAGGGCAATTTTATGACATAACTGATAAGCTTCGTTCCGATCATGGGTCACCAGAAGCGCTTCTTTGCCCAATCGCTTGAGAAGCTTCTGGGTTTCAACCTGCAGATGACTGCGCAAATGGCCGTCCAAAGCGCTGAAGGGCTCATCCAACATGAGAAGATCAGGGTTGCCGACCAGAATACGCGCCAGCGCAACGCGCTGTTTCTGCCCACCGGACAGCTGGTCCGGCCGGTGATTCTCCAGCCCCATTAATTGCATGAGCTCGATAATCTCCTGAAACGATTCCTCTTTTCTGGTTTTATCCTTCTCGTTATGCAATCCGCACATAATATTCTGACGCGCCGTCATGTCCGGAAAAAGCGCGTAGTTCTGGAACAGGTATCCGACACGCCTTTTCTGCGGTGTCAAGTTAATGCGGCGTTCCGAATCAAACAAGGTTCTCCCGTTCAAGATAATTCTCCCTCTGTCCGGCTTAACGATTCCGGCAATACACATCAACGACATGCTTTTGCCGCTACCGGAAGCACCAAGTAACCCCGATACGCCGCCGTCTGTTTCGAAAGAAATATTCAAAGAGAAATCACCGGATTTTTTTGATGATAAGTTTTTCGTAATATCCACGGTTAGACTCATTTGAACACCGCCTTTTTATCACGCCTTTCCAGCATATTCACAATGGTCAGGACAACCGCGCTGATTATGATATTGACCACAACCCATTTGAATGCCGCCGCTTCGTTATTGGTACGCCAAAGCTGGTAGACCGTCGTGGAAATCGTCGCGGTTTTTCCCGGCGTATACCCTATAAGCATGCTGGTTGCGCCGTACTCTCCAAGCGCACGGGCAAAAGCCAGAACCGTACCGGCCATGATTCCCTGACGGCAGGCAGGCATACGGATACGCCAGAAAATATAGCTGTTTCTAAGGCCAAGCGTCTGCCCCGAATACCCAAGGGTTGTGTCAAAGCTTTCAAAAGCCCCTCGGGCCGTGCGGTACATAAGGGGAAACGCCACCAAAGCCGCGGCAAGGACACCACCATACCATGTCATGACAAATTTTATCCCGAATTGAGCCAGAAACATGCCCATCGGCCTCCTGACACCAAACAGCATGATCAGGAAATATCCGCATACGGTTGGCGGAAGCACGAGAGGCAGCGTAAACACCACATCAAGAACGCCTTTGATGACACGGGGAAGCCGCGCGGTATAATACGCGGCGGCGATTCCCGTGAAAAAGACGATAACACAGCTTATGGCCGCAATTCTGAGTGAATTATAGAGCGGGTACCAGTCCATATGGTGTTCCTCTGTTATGATCTAACGCGGGCTCTGCCCGCAAGTATCCAGTATTCAGTATTCAGTATTCAGAATGTGGATTTTCTTGTTTTTTATTGACGCTTCGCGTCTATAAGTTACTAACTTTTTTTCTGGAACACCATCATAACTGCTCCTATTATCATAGCAAGTATACTTCCCCACTCAATCCCGATAACAAGCCCTCTCACAAAATCAGACACAGTTAAGGTATCATACGCGCCTACCGTATACTGTATAAGCAAAGAAGACGTGATGATAAATACCGTTAACGCTACTGCAAATAAACGAAAGCCAACAACGCCTTTATTCATTGATATTCTCCTCCATCCTGATTGATTGGTTGAGTCAAAAAATACACCTTTAGATGGTTTTGTTGTTAGTATTGTACTATATAACGGCATGATGTTTCAAGCCTTCACCTTTTTCCGAAAATCGTTGATCACAGCACCTTTTGAGCACACTTCTTGGTAATACTTTCCAACAGGCATGGCAGAACATGAGCCGCTATGCCTGTAGTATAACAAGGGGGCTTTGATGGCGACGACAAGCCTGATTCCACTCCATGTCAATAAGGGCAAAACCGTTGCACAAACGCTTTTTGACCGAACCGAATACGCCAAGAACATTGATAAGACAAAGGACACATCGCAGGGTTTCAAGTCAAAGATAACCGAAAACACTTTTGAACCTTACCCACCTTTTTCACAAAGATGCTTGTTGACCTGATCCTGCAGTGCTTTGATCTGTCTTCTGAGTTCTTGAAGTTCCTCGGATGAGTATGGTAGTACAGGATTCCGATATTGCGTTGGATTAAGATTCGGAATGACACGCAATATAGCAACCAAAATTGACATTGCCAAGAAAACCATAACGATCTCTGACATTTTGTAATCCTCCTTCTTAATTAAGTGGTGGGACATGCCTATATTATATATTATGCAATATCCCTGCAAAAATGTCGGTTTTCAAACGGTATTATGATTTGATTTGTTTATATTTTATTGACGATGATACATTTATGTTTGATTAGTCATATTTTCGCGCTTGTTGTCTTGATAAGGCATTGCCACATGGCTTGCGGTCTTTGTGTATATCGCAGTATAAATTAGCTTGCCGCCGATTCGCTCTGACTTCATCAAATCAATAGCGGTTACCGTTTCGCCGAAGGGTTCGATTTCCCATGGCGCGGCTTTTGTTTTAACCTCTCGCCCGAGTGTAATGTGGGGATTGTATTTGCGCCCATCTATTGTAAAATCACAAATCGCAAGTTTAAACGCAATCTCATGCTGCAGAAGAATGAGCTCATCATTTCTCTGTAATCCCGCATACCAGAGTTTGCCACGGGAAAATGTGCCGAGTCTATCTATCGTCGCCTCGATAGGGCTAAATGTGACTGTATTAAGAATGGCCCCTATCTTTTCGACTTTCTTTGGGCTAACATCACCAATAAACACCAGCGTCAAATGCAGATTCTCCGATAGACTGAAATTGCCACTCTTTGAGCGGGAACACAGTTCATCCCGCAAGTTAAGTAGATGGGAACGCGTGCTGTCATTAAAATTTATGGCAATAAATAGTCGCATGTTTACATCCCCCTAATTTCCTCACCGACCCGTGACATCAAGACCACGCACTCCACATGCCTCGTCCAAGGAAACATATCAATCGGCTGCACCCCCCTCACCTTATAACCTCCCCCATCAAACCCGACCAACCGCCCCACATCCCGAGCCAAGGTAGCCGGATCGCAGGAAACATAAATAATCTTTGCCGGCAGAACTCTCCCCAGACTCTCAAGCACACCCCGCACCAACCCAGCCCGAGGCGGGTCAACCACGACAAGATCGGGACGACGCCCCAGATCAGTCCCCAGAACCTGCTCAACCCGCCCCTGAACAAAATCTATATTTCCAACCCCGTTGCGTCGGGCATTCTCGAACGCGTCCTCCACCGCCTCAGGGTTTTCCTCAACCCCCACCACCGCACGAGCCTTTCCCGCCAGCCCAAGACCCAGCAGGCCTACACCGCAATAGAGATCCCAGACAATTTCATGACCGCTAAGACCTGCCATTGCTATGACAGTCCGCAGCAACACCCCCATTTGTACTGTATTCACTTGCATGAAAACCTCCGGCGAAAACCCTATTGAGAGTGGGGGTATCCCTTCACCCTCAACCCATAATTCCCTTGAGGGCGACCCACCCCTCTCCATCTCCCGGCCTGTCTCCGGACTTGTCCCCCGGCCTGTCTCCGGATCTGTCTCCCGGCCTATCTCCCGATCTGTCCCCCGGCCTGTCTCCCGATTTGTCCCCCAACTCGCTTCCCGCAAAGTCACCGGCGCCGGCTCAGCCGCCTCCGCAACCAAAGAGGCTTTTAACTCCCTTACCTGATCATTCATGTCGCGAGACAACAACAAGCAATCTTCAAATTCCACCACCTCATGGCTCTGAGCCGCATACCACCCCAAAGACACCCCATCCCAATGCAACACGGCTTTATTCCGGTACCGCCAAGGATCTTCCATCCCGAGCACCTCAATCACATCCTCACCGGCCACATCCGTTTTGGCAATACGCGCCAACGCGTCCACAATCCAACGCCTTTTCCAAAAGAGCGTATCTTCATAGCTCATATGTAGCAAATCACACCCGCCACACCGGCCAAACACCGGGCAAGGCACCACCGATCGTTCGGCAGCCGGTATGGGTCTGGTGCCACCGTTTCCAAGTTCGAGTCTCTCCGGCTGGATGCCGCTGTCGAATCGAAGGATCTCCGCCCGCCAGAATTTTTTCCGCCGCTCAGTCACCCTCACCCGGGCTGTCTCCCCAGGCAACAACCCCCGCACAAAAACCACAAGATTATCAACTCGCGCTACCCCCGACCCATCCGACGCTAAAGAATGGGCCCGTACCGTCAACTCAGACACCGCCACCCCTCCCCTGAAAGAGAACCACAACAACCATAATCAGATTCCAGACACTGTGAGCCACAATCCCCGGCCACAAGCTGCCGGTCTTTTCCAAGAGCAACGTCAACCCGACAGCCCCTAAAAACAAAGGCACAAAGCGGAGCAAATCAAAATGAAAAGCCGCGAAAATCAACGCTACCAGACATACCGCCAACCACGGACCGCAAATAACCCGCAGAGGAGGATAGAGCATGCCGCGGAACAGCAACTCCTCCAACATCGGCGCTAACACAACAGAACATAATGCCAGCAACACAATCTGCCAGGGGCTGCGTAAACTCAGTAACGCCAACGCCACAGGCTGAAGATCCGGTTCGTTGACCAACCACGCCAACAAATTCATTGACGCTGTCACAACCGCAGCCAGCCCCACCCCCGCGACCAAACCGATCAGCAAATGCCGCAACCGAAAACGCCCGACTCCAAGCTGCTCCCAGGATCCCTTGACAAACAGCAACCCCACCCAAACCAAGCCAATACCCAAAACGAATTTGCCCCCTTGGGCAAATATGTACCCAAAAAAAACCTCATGAGAAGAAAGATCCGCCGCGGAATCATTCCACCCCAGAACAATCAGACCTAAATTAAATAACAATAGGACAAACACCGCCTGCCACATATTCCACGACGGCAACGCAATGCCCGCAACAGCGCTCGTTACCGGTACCGCCGATGCCGCCGACGTCCCTGATGCCCCCGATGACCCTGATGTCCTCGACATCCCCATTGTCTCATGTGCCGCCGATGTCCCTGATGTTGTCCCGCCGACTTGAACAGAAGCGGCTTTGCCCTTTTTCTTTCCCATAATTGTTATCATATCAGGATTCCCACTCTTTGAAAAGTGCTAACGCGGGCTACGCCCGCAAGTATTCAGTATTCAGGATTCAGAATGATTCAGGATTAGATTGTGGAATAATTTTTCCAATTAAGTCAAACTATAGGTAAAAGGTTCCTCTTACAAAAAAATCTCCTACCGAAAAGGTAACACCAACCCTATGTAGAATTAGTAAATACTAAGGCTCCGCCTCCTTTCTCCACAATTCCATAACAGAAAGGGTGTTCACCAATGTACCAGTCAATCGGCCCCTTTGAGAGATTCTCCCCAGGTTCCCACCTCATCATCGGCGACGCAGGGTCCGGCAAAACCCGGCTGATGTGGGTCGCTTTGCAGAGCGACCACCTAGAAGGTAACGCGATAAATATTGTGTTGACCGATTCCCAAAAAAACGCCTGGTACCTTCCTTCCAAAAAACCCATCACCACCCTGGACCCCTACGCCACAGACATATCCTGGGCCTCCAATCCCAGTCATTCCGGCATTTACTACTGCGCCTGCGAATACATCCCTAGAATCATCACCTTCTTAGAATGCCTGGCCACCTGGTCAATTCAAAGCGAAAACGAAAAAGATCCCGCGCCTCAAACTGTGCGGATCTTTCTTGATTTTTCCTCCAAACACTGGCAACTACCCGAATTCGTCGAGCAAATCTCCCGGTTGCACTACATCAGCAGCACCCGGAACGAAGATCACGCGCACCCGATCGAACTCTGGGTATCCCAAGGCCTCTCAGCCAGAATCCCCACCAAAGTCCGGGCCTTCTTCTCCGGGTTCCATATCATCATGCTCAACCCCGCCACACCCGGCTGGGCCCATCAAGTCGCTGCCTGGCTAACCGTCCCCGGCCCATCCGGCGCCGGAGCAAACGGACAAGGAACCGCCAGTCCCGCCGCCACGTGTTTACAAGACGCGGATTTCAGCCAAACAGAAGGATTCACTTACGCCACTCAGAACGGGACTCTGTCCCTCTACGGCAACCCGTTACTGATCGAAAACTAATGCGGGCAACGCCCGCTTTAGTACCTTTCAGACGCAAAGCGTCAACAAAAAACAAGAAAATCCACATTCTGAATCCTGAATACTGAATCCTGAATACTTGCGGGCGTAGCCCGCATTAGTTATTGTCCCGGAGCCTCGAACTCATCCCCCCGCTTCTTCACACTGGCAATCTGGGTATAGGGCTCCATTTCCGGATAAAAAGAAGCCGGCGGGTTAAATGTGTGCCCAAAATGCATTGGCACAAACAGCTTCGGCCTCACAGCCTCGGCAAACATCACCGCCCCACGATAATAATCTATGGCCATCCGCGGATCAACAGGAAAAAAGGCAACATCCGGTTCATGAATATGTCCCGCAACTTCGGCAAGAATCTTCCCAAACGCCTCTTCCGCCTCGCGAACAAAAACCGCATCCCCTTCGTTTTTCCAATCCCAAAGATTCAAATCCCCGGCATGAAACAATAGCTTGTCATACCACCAAACAGCAAATGAGCACCCTACATCGGTGCTGCCAAAAGCACGGATCTGCGCTCCCGAGGTTACCAGATGCTGACCCGGTGAAATATAATTGATATGCGCCATAGCAGGAACGCGCCCATCGCTCAGGACTTGAATATCGGAAGACAACACATACTCAATGCGCGGGTTCTTTTTCAACCAGTCAAAAACATTCATAGAAAAATGATCCGGATGGCCGTGAGTTGCTAAAACAAGTATTTTTTCGAACCCTCTGAGATCGGATATGGGTTCCTTCTGGAAACAATCAACAATAAGAAGATCATTGCCGACCAGCATCTCAAAACCGCTGGTTCCTAAATATCGTATATGCATAAGCAAACCCCCTGTCAACAGCATCACAGAAAAGCTCTTCATCTTTGTCTCCAATATTACACCATCAGTGCCATATCATCAATAGACTCCGAAAATATTCAGCCATCACGAATTATCATGACTTATTGCACATAACTTTTCGCGTTTGCCGTCAAGAAAAGCCCCGGCATCACAAGTAGAATAGGGTTAAGGAGGTGATAAAACCCGATGGGATTCACAGATCAAGACACATCTGCCGCCACCGAACGCATGAAAGCCTATATCGACAACCACATCCACGACGCCATCACCGCGAAAGCCCTCGCCCGCGTCGCGGGCTATTCCCAGTATTATGCGGCAAGGTTATTCAAGCGTCATATGGGCCAAACACCTTTTGAATATATTCGAGAGCAACGGCTCCTCAACGCCGCCCTAACCTTGAGAACCGGCAAATCAAAAATCATTGATGTGGCCCTTGATTTTGTGTTTGACAGCCAAGAAGGATTTACGAGAGCCTTTACAAACGCCTTTGGGATACCCCCCAAACGTTTTGCCGCTGTCCCAAACCCAAAAGGCTGGATAATCCCCTATCGCGTTCGAAACCGCCAAAAAATTGATTGGGAGGAATCAAAAATGCCGGAACAAACAGCGATTATCTTCACCCAGATTGTCGAACGCCCCGCCCGTAAGCTGTTGTTGAAACGCTCCACATCAGCCGAGGATTACTTCGGATACTGCGAAGAATTCGGCTGTGTCGACGATGAATCAGGCAGCTCCATTCCCTGGGAAACCCTCAGCACCATCCAGGAAGCCCTGTACGAACCTGTTGGATTATGGCTCCCTGACAATATGCGTCCCTCCGGAACAGGTCTGTACGCGCAAGGCGTCGAACTCCCCACGACCTACAACAAAGCGATCCCCGACGGATTCAACCTCATTGACCTCTCTCCCTGCAAACTCCTTGTCTTCCAAGGCGAACCGTATGACGACAACGAATTTGAACAAGCTATCACAGCTTTATGGGATCGCATCGCCAAATTCAATCCCATCGTTTACGGATACGAATACGCTGATGAACTCGCCCCTCGCATGCAACTCATACCATTAGGATGGCGCGGATATATCGAAATGCGACCGATTAGAAAATCCACATTCTGAATCCTGAATCCTGAATACTGGATACTTGCGGTCGAAGACCGCATTAGTCGATTCACACTGATTTCGCCTGTTCCTGACCTACTCCAAGAACCTCAAACTCTCGACGATGCCTCTGTAAGAAATCGCCTCCGCAACATGTTCTGTAAGGATCTCCTGTTCCTGTGCCAGATCAGCGATGGAGCGGGCCACGCGCAACACCCTGTCGTAGGCCCGCACGCTCAACATATTGTCGGAAAACACCCTCCTCATCAATTGCTGACCGGATTCACCCAACCGGCAAATCTCCCGCGTCAAGGCTCCGCTCATACGTGCGTTAGCCAGGACATTGTCCGCGAACCCGATGCCTTGTCCCTTTTCCTGCCGGAAATGACCCTTTAACCGTTCCTGTTGCAGCTCTCTGGCCGCTGCCACACGCCGGGCAATCTTCGCCGACGGCTCTCCCTCCCCCGGTCCGTGCATCTCTTCATAGCTCAACGGACCTACCTCAACTTGAATATCAAACCGATCGAGCAACGGACCCGAAATACGTCCACGATAAGCTTTGATTTGCGCCGGCGTGCATCGGCACTCCCGGCCAAGATCCCCCAAATAACCGCAAGGACAGGGATTCATTGTCGCAATCAGGCTTAACCGCGCCGGGTAAACAGCCTTCCATTTTTGTCGGGCGATGTGAACGACCCCATCTTCCAACGGCTGCCGAAGCGCTTCCAGAACGTCCCTAGGAAACTCCGGCAACTCATCCAAGAACAGCACCCCATGATCAGCCAGCGCTACTTCCCCGGGCATAGCCCTCTGACCCCCTCCCATCATAGCACTCAAAGTCGCCGTATGATGGGGGCTACGGAAAGGTCGTTGCCTGATCAGCGGATTGTCCCGGGGTTGCGCCGACAACAACCCCGCCAGCGAATAGATTTGTGTCACCTGCAAGCATTCCTCCCGGTTCATCGGCGGCAAAATCCCCGCAAAAGCTTTGGCCATAAGCGTTTTACCCACACCGGGCGGTCCGATCATAAGAACGTTATGAGCTCCGGCAGCCGCAACCTCCAAAACTCTCTTCACTTGAAGATGTCCGCGAATATCACGAAAATCAACTTGTGCTTTCCCTTCGGCTGAATCTGTCACATTTGGTCTCTCGTCTGTTAATTGACCCGTTTCTCGTCCGTTCAGCACCCCAACCAGTTCAGACAGCGTCGTCACACCACAACATGGCACCTTTTCAGCAAGCCTGGCTTCAATGACGTTCTCCTGGGCCACAACAAGGGTCCACCCCTGTCCTTCTTCTCTCTCCCGCTGTTCCGCCTGAGCCCGTAAAACCACCGCTAAAGTCAGAATCCCAGTCACCGGCCGCACCCGTCCATCAAGAGACAATTCTCCGGAAAGAACATAATTGTCCAGATCCCCCGGCACCTCTCCCAAAGCCGCCAAAATACCGGCCGCTATGGCCAGATCCAATCCCGATCCCTCTTTACGCAAATCCGCCGGCGCCAAATTCACAGTAATGCGTTGCATCGGAAAAGAAAACCCGGAATTGCGGATAGCCGCCCGTACACGCTCCCGCGCTTCCCGCACAGCTGTTGCCGGCAACCCAACGATCTCAAAAGCCGGCAGCCCGTTGGCAATATCCACCTCAACCCGGACGAAACGAGCTTGGATCCCTTCGACACACATTCCCCAAACAGAAGAAACCATCTAAAAAGCTCCCCTAATCCAATTAATTTGAACATCATCGGCATCTAACGTGATCGCAACAACGTCAAACCGCATCTGCGGCCATTGGGCATAATTTTTTTCACGAACATAGCTGGCTGCTAAAGCGCGCAACCGTTCTCTCTTCAAATGCGTCACACTTTCCTCTGCGGTCCCCACCCGGGATTGTGCATGGCGCGTCCGCACCTCAACAAAGACCAGCTCCTCCCCATCCATGGCCACAATATCAATCTCGCCACGAAAGCAGCGGTAATTGCGTTCAACTATGTTCAGACCCGCCTCAGTTAAATAATCAGCCGCGATATTTTCCCCTGCCTGTCCCAATTCCTGCCGTTCTTTTGTCATGGAATCCCCCCTCATCCTGTTTCTCCTGCCTTCATCCTGTTTCTCCTGCCTTCATCCTGTTTCTCTTGCCCTCCGCCTGTCAGCCTCTCTGACGGGCGCGTAACTCAAACGATGCAAAGGACATGACCCCAACGTCCGCAAAGCATCCAAATGCTCCCGGGTTCCGTATCCCTTATGCTTGGCAAATCCGTAGGCCGGATAACGCTCATGCCAGGCTGTCATGATGTGATCACGTTCCACCTTGGCTAAAATCGACGCTGCGGCAATGCTTGCGCTCAATGTATCCCCCTTGATCATGGCAATCTGGTAGAACGGGTTCGTCCGCACCTCAGCAGAAACGATTTTCGCAGCGACACATCCGTTAGAAACCGCTCCCGTCCACATCCCCTTTACGGACCAATCAATAACATCCCGCCCATCTATGAGCAACGCGTCCGGCTGGATTCTTAGACCGTCAACCGCCAAACGCATGGCATACAGCGACGCTTGCAGAATGTTAATCTCGTCAATCACCTCAGCTTCAACACGAGCTACCGCCCATGCTTGTGCCTGATTCTTAATACCCGTAACCAGAACCTCGCGACGCGCCGGTGTCAATTTTTTGGAATCGTTCAAACCCGGTAACTCAAATTCGTTGGGCAACATACAGGCAGCCGCGACAACAGGGCCTGCCAAGGATCCTCGTCCGGCTTCATCCAGACCCGCCACCAAGTTGTACCCGCGTTGCCACAGGGAATTCTCCCACTCTTTCAGAGTCTCACCCAATTCTGTTTCTTGTTACCTTTTATTTCGACCAAATAGATCAAAACCCTCCTCAGTTTCATGCAAGCTGAGGAATAATCCTGTAAGCCAAAAAGAATACTATTGATCATGACAAAATATCCATTAAGCATTCTTTCAACAACAAATAAAACGATCCTGACGACATTGATATCTGTCGCCGTTGTTTTTGTGCTCATGATTACCATTGTGTCGAACTTTTTGTTTGCGAAAAGCATTGAACGGGGCAAAGATATGGCCACCGATGACGCAAAATCCATTACCATCGCTATCGAACAAACCATTAACTCTTTACCTCAGCTTTTGCGCTTAACCCAAAGATCTCTCACGGAACTCGACATGAGTTCAGATACAGCCGATATTTCGTACAAAAACGTTCTGTCAGGCATACTGGATTCAAATCCGGGTATATTCAGCGCATGGCTTGTTTTGGAGCCGGGCGGCCATAATGAAGAACAGCTCTTCATCAGTGAATTCATGAGACAAAACGGTAAAATTATTGAAACCACCACCCCGAGCAGAGAGAGACTTCGCGAGAACCCGCAATCCGTTCCATGGTATTACCAACCTCTGACCACCGGACGAACATTTTTTGAAGCGTTTGTCCCTCGTAATGACAATAACGATAGGCTGATATACACGATGACCATCAGTATGCCGGTTATCATTAACGAAAAAATAGTTGGCGTTTGTGGCCTGGCTGTGCTTTATCAAGATATCCTCAGTATTGTCAACGATCTTCATCGAATCCAGAATCGGACCGTTATTCTCTTAAGTCCGGATTTAACGATTCTGCATGCCCAAGATTTGGATCTCATCGGAAATAATCTCGCTGACTATTCATTCGAAAACATCGACGACATCCGTACCGCGATAGCCGAAAACGACGTTTACGCCAAGGAAACCAAGTCGTCCTTGATCCACGAGAAAGCTTTCATGTACCTCCAGCCGATTTCGGTGAATATTGGATCGGGGCAACCTCTGTATCTTCAAATCAGCACGCCATTGAATACTCTTTACGCTGACGCGAATAGTGTCGTATCCGCCATGGCCGCCGTCGGCCTGGCGAGTATGATACTCATTGTTGGCATCGTCTTCTTGAACGTCAACGGTCTTTTAAGACCGATACGGGCATTGACACACCAAGCAAGACAAATCGCGGGAGGGGATTTCAAAGCTGAGGTTTTCAGCTTCCCGGATAAAAGTTTTCCGGATGACGGGTTCCCGGATGACAACCGGCGCACGAAAAACGAAACTGTTGTTCTGCGGCAAGCTTTTGACAAAATGCTGCGTGCCCTCCAAGACAATTTATCCACGATTGAGCATCGCGTCGATGAAAGGACGCGGGATCTGCACCGATCGAACAACTATATCAAGCAGCTCCTGGACTACACATCAACAATCTCGATACTTCTGGATAAACACATGAACATCATGTATTGCAGCGACAGCGTTTTACGTCTCATGAACAGTACCAGCTTTGAAGGATTTTTCGGCAGACCGCTGACCTACGGCCAAAGGAGCATCGAAGACGAAGGATATCTGGAACGAAGCCACATCCGCATGGCTCGTATCATCGCCGGTCAAGAAGATGTCTTCACTGAAGACGATACCGTTAACTGGCCAAACGGAGAAAACGGCTTATACCGAATCATCTACAAACGCATTCAAGACGAAAACGGTTCTTTTGACGGCGCTGTTATTGTCATGCGTGATCTTACCGATGTCCGGGTTGAGGAAGCACAGCTTCGTATGAACGATGTTCTGTTTTCAACCCAAATGCCGTGTTTCATCTACGATGGAAACGGTGAAGTTGTTGCCTATAACAAGGAATGCCGCATTTTTGGTTTACCGACAGATTTGGCGCCGGAAGACTTCCACAGAAAGTACTCGGCTTGCCAACCCACATTCCAACCTGATGGTCGGCTAACAGAAGATCTGAATCAAGAACTCTTTCGCGAAGGAATAACCAAAGGATTCGCTCAGATTAAAGCCTTAGTAACAAATTTTCAAGGAAAACCCATGCATTTTGAAATCAATGCCGCACGTATACCCTGGTTGAATGATTTCCGACTTGTCACCTATTTCCATGACCAGACAAGCCTCGTCGAGATAGAAGCCGAAGCCAAAGAAGCCGAAGATCGCATCAAACTCATGCTGAACAGCACGCCGCTGATCTGTATCCTCCGAGACGGACAAAACAATATCATTGACTGCAATCAAGAAGCCTTGAAGATTTTTGGTGTTGCCACAAAAGAGGACTTCATGAGAGACTTTCCTAGTTTCTATCCGGAATTCCAGCCCAACGGCACCAAGAGTCCTGAGGCAATCCTGAAAAAACTGTATGAGCTCAAAGAGGCTGTTATCTCTGAACCCTTTGAGTGGATGTTCCAAACCTCCACAGGGGAACCCCTTCCGGCAGAAACAAAGCTCGTGAAAATTCTTTGGAAAGATACCTTCCGTATTCTCTCTTATTCCCGGGATTTGCGCGAAACCAAAATCAACGAACAAAAAATGCGGGACAGCTTGGAAAGAGAACGCAAAATGGAACTCCAGAAAGAAGCGGCTCAGGCTGCCAACGAAGCCAAGAGTTGGTTTCTAGCCAACATGTCTCACGAGATTCGAACCCCAATGAACGCTGTGTTGGGTATGGCTGAACTGTTGATGCAAGAAGGTCTGAACTCCCGGCAGGCCCGGTATGTCAAAGATATCAGGACCTCCGCTGTAGCCCTGTTGGATATCATCAATGACATTTTGGATATCTCGAAAATCCAGGCCGGCAAATTAACGCTAACTCCCGTTCATTACGATTTCAATGTCCTCGTGGATAACGTCGCTTCCATCGCGTTGTTTTTGGTTGAAGACAAAACCATCACCTTTGAAATGGAACTCGCAGACGATACGCCCGCCTATCTGTATGGCGACGATGTTCGGTTGAGGCAAGTGCTGTTGAATCTGCTGAGTAACGCCGTTAAGTTTACTAATGAAGGGCATGTCCGTTTGTCGGTCTATGCCACAGAACAGAGTATTCATTTTGTTGTGAGCGATACAGGTATCGGCATCCATCCCGAAGACATCCAGCGACTGTTCGAACCTTTTGAACAAGCCGATTCCGGCAAAAACCGCTCCAAGAAAGGCACCGGCTTGGGGTTGTCCATCTCCATGGTTTTGATCAAATTGATGGGTGGTCATCTAACTGTTGACAGCGTGTATGGGGAGGGCACCTCTTTCTATGTGGAAATCCCTAAGGTTCTGGGCAATCAAGAGCTCATTCAGTATGTCGACGGTTCAGAGATTAATATCAGCGCACCGGAAGCACACGTCCTGATCGTGGACGATAACACGATCAATTTAAATGTGGCCCATGGACTTTTGGGGCTTTGCCAACTCTCCGCCGATACAACCACATCAGGAAAAAAGGCTATCGAATTGGTCCAACAAAACACTTATGACGTTGTCTTTATGGATCATATGATGCCGGAAATGAACGGCATCGAAACAACCAAAGCGATCCGAAAACTGGGCATAGACGTTCCCATCGTTGCCCTCACCGCCAGCGCCATAACCGGAACCAAGGAAATCATGTTGGAAGCCGGTATGAATGACTATTTGTCGAAACCGATTATCAAAGCGGAATTGCGAAACATCTTAAAGAAATGGATTCCTGTGGAAAAGTTGATTTTGCCAACACCGACCTCTGTAAACGAGAGAATCGTTGTCCAAGATTCCGCTCCCGAGACAGCGGGAGAAGACATCTGGCAGAAAATCAACAGAATCAAAGGACTTTCCTTAGCGACAGGCTTAAGCCGAGTGGATAATCAACAGGACCTCTATATCACCGTTCTGAAACTCATGATGAAAGAAATCGAGAAAAGCACCCGAAATATGGAAGGGTTTTTAGCCGCCGGTGATATGGGAAACTTCAGCATTACTGTCCATGGTATCAAAGGGTCCCTGGCCAACATTGGGGTTATGGAGCTTTCCGCAAAAGCCCTCGAGCTTGAGCTCGCCGCCAAAAAGGCGGATACAGAATTTTGCACAACCCATTTACCGGCTTTATTGGAAGAGCTGCAAACCTTAAAGTTGGATCTGGAGGACGTTTTTTCCGGGACAACCCGACACGTTGAGACAACATCTATATCGCCTGAATTGTCCCGTATTTTTACCAATCTCGCAGACGCCCTCAACAAGACAGATATCCTAGCCATCGACCAGGAAATGGAATCCTTGAACGCTCTGGGTCTATCCGGCACTTTGAATGATGAGATTGAGTTTCTTAACGACGCTGTTATGATGATGGATTACGAGAACGCGAAACGCCTTATTGAATCGATTCATTACACAACGAACATCGAAGGAGATACTTATGCGTGATAAACAAGGTGGATATTTTGATCTCAAAGCACTCTTAGCCATAGGGTTTCTCAACCTCCGGCATGTCGCCTCCATCGAAGCCATAACGGTAAGCGAGTATACCAACACGCTGGAAAAACTGCTCGCCCTCACGCCTGACCTTGAGAGGGCCCTAGACAAGATAGCCAATCATTTCCGGGACAAACACGATTTTGAGGTTCTGAACACAACAGCAAGACTCTTGAAAGACCTCAAATGCGAAAAACTAGCCGATAATTTCGATGAACTGTTTTATGCCCGGGAAAAAGGTAATCAACCTTATATCAATTCTTATGCCAAAATCATTTTGGATCGAATCACCAAGCTCCACGCTCAGATTGAGGCCGCCAAAACGAATGAACCCACAGACAGCACATTGGCTGAGACTGACAATGCTTTTCTCCGGGACGCCATCAAACGAATGGAGCAGGAGGATAAGACCCGTAAAATGGTTATCCTTGCTGTTGATGACTCCCCTGTTATCCTGAAATCGGTCTCCTTCATACTAAGTGATGAATACAAAGTATTCACGTTGGCTAACCCAACTATGCTGGAAAAGATGCTAAGCCAAATAACGCCAGAGCTGTTTTTGCTCGACTGTCATATGCCGGACCTCACCGGCTTTGACTTGATTCCCATCATAAGAAGTCATGCGGAACATAAAGAAACCCCGGTGATTTTTTTGACATCTGAAGGTTCAATTGAAAATGTCTCCGGTGCCGTCATGCTTGGCGCCAGCGATTTCGTGGTGAAACCGGTACATCCGGAGACTTTGCGGGCCAAGATCGCCTATCATATTGTACGCAAATAGATTTCTCAGGCAGGGTTGAATGCCCCGGCATTATCAGCTAAAATGAATTCATGCCGTATTTAAACAAAAAACTGCGCAAAGACTTCTGGGCCTTCAGAAACCAATTCCTCGCGGTCTTTCTCATGGCTATGCTTGGCGTGTTCATCTATTCCGGTTTAGAAGGCGTATGGATGGGCATGCAAGATTCCGCGGACAAATGGTTCACGGCCGGCAACAGCGCCGATGCCTGGATCAGCGGCATCAATATCAGCAACGAGGACGTTGAAGCCATAAAAGCCCTGCCTTCTGTCACAGAAGCCCAAGCCTCGTCATTGCTGACAACAAAAGTCGCGGGCTCTGACTCCTCCTTGCTGTTGGCAGCGTCTCCGAACAACTTAATATCTCGCCCCTATACCGCAGCAGGCAGTGACTACAGCCCAAACGCCGAGGGGATCTGGTTGTATCGGGAATTTGCTGAATCTCATAATTTATCTGTTGGCAAAACCATAACCATAGAAAACAGAGGCATCGTCTTTATTTTCGAAATCAGCGGCCTCATACTTAGTCCCGACTACTTAAGATACGCGGGAACATCAATGTCCGTAAAACCTGACAGATATAAATACGGATACGGCTACATATCACCCGCTAACATGGAAATCGTCATGGGCAACGACTTGACCTACAATCAAATCAGAATAAAATTTGAGGATTCCCCGACGACAACCAAACAGAATATCGAACAAATCTTGGGAAACAAATACACCGGGTTTACCACCCCCACTGAATTCAAAGGAACCCTGGCCTTCCTTGAAAGATATGCTCAACTCCGCGCCCTCTCTATCCTCTTCTCAATGATATTTGTCCTCCTGACACTCCTCACCATCCAAACAACGGTGAAACGTCTGATCGAAACCCAAAGAATCCAGGTCGGCACCTTCAAAGCCCTTGGGTACACAAACGCCACCCTGCTCAGACACTACAGTCTTTACGGGTTCCTAATCAGCGCAGCCGGATGTCTTCTGGGATACCTGCTAGCCCCAAATATAACGAAAGCCCTTCTCGATATTCATAAAGATATGTTTTCACTGCCGGAATGGAACGGCAAAAACACGCCCGTTTCCCTCATCATCGCCGCACTCATCACCTTCGCCTGCACGATCTCCGCACGCCAAGCCTGCCGCAAAGTCATCAAGGAAATGCCTGCCCTAACGATGCGGGACGAACCTCCCAAGAATCATAAACCCATCTTCCTTGAACGGTTTCCATTCTGGAAGACCCTCTCCTACGGCTGGCAATGGGTCCTCAGAGACTCCTTTCGCGACAAAACCCGCTTCCTGTTGGGGGTCATCGGCGTAATCGGCAGCACCGTTCTCCTGATGGCAAGTTTTGGTTTGCGAGACTCCCTCACGACAACAAACGTGAATATGTACGGCCACCAATTTGATTATGGGGCCAAAATCACATTGAATCCCCTGGCCACAGAAGACCAACGAAACGAACTCTACGCTCTGGCAAACCAAGACGCACAATGGATCACAGAAAACGAAATTGAGATACGCAAAGATGCCCGAGAAACCCTTGGAGCTCTGGTTATCCTTGAAAAAGGTGACTATGTGCATCTTCGAGATACCCAAGGAAACCAAATCACTTTGCCCAACAACGGGGTGGCCATATCCAGAAAACTCGCTGAAGACTTAGGCGTTGGCATCAACGACACCTTGCAATTCAAATACACGCCCCCCGGCGCCATGGGTTCGCCCACCGCAGACCCGGACACAGCGATTTCAAAAACGACGATTACAACTGTGGTTAAGGAAATTGTCACGCCGCCCGCGCCCCAAGGGTTGTATCTATCAAGAACATATTGGGAAGACTTATCCTTCGCCTTCGTCCCAAACACCCTGCTAACCCAAAAAAGCACCATTGCCGACAAAGCCCAAGACCTCCCCTATGTCAAGGAAGCTGTCAAACTTGATCAACAACTGGCTGACGCAAACGATATCTTAAACAGCATTATTATGGTTATCATCTTGATGTTAGCCG
>Ga0082212_10003642_pt1 | contig 21759 bp, 20 predicted proteins | sample TergutNt197P3_FD_71548 | JGI IMG/M metagenome (GOLD analysis project Ga0082212, IMG submission 71548) | Neocapritermes taracua P3 segment gut microbial communities from Petit-Saut dam, French Guiana - Nt197 P3 | ecosystem: Host-associated > Arthropoda: Insects > Digestive system > Gut ...
AGAGAAAAGAGACAATGGTGAGCCAAAAGAGGCTCCCCGACACCGGTACACCAAGCACAAAGACCGACAGGAGGAGAATGGTGATTAAGTTGATTATGGAGAGGGTAAAGTAGGGAACTACCTTGGAGAAGATGACGGCGCCCGGCTTCATGGGAGAGGCGAGCAGCAACTCCATGGTTCCCGTCTCCTTTTCCCGCACAATGGCAATGGCGGTCATCATGGCGCAAATCAGCATCAAAATCAATCCCATCACACCCGGAACAAAGTTGTAGGCGCTTTTCATTCTTGGATTGTAGAGCATCCGCACTTCAGGCACAATCTGTATGGGGACACGAAACTCCTCCATCCACTCACGTGTACAGTCAGCAATAATATTGGAGGCGTAACCAACCATCATGGAGGCTTGATTGGGGTCGGTGGCATCTGTAAGGAGTTGTATGGCAGCGTCCCCTGTTTGGCGCAATCGCTTCTCAAAACCATCGTTAAAGAGGATGCCCAGTTCAATCTTCCCCTCTTGAAAGAGCATATCTATCTCTTTTGGATGCTGTGGAAAGTAGGCAACAGTAAAAAATTCGCTTGCTTCTATGCGATGAATGATTCGTTGGGAAGCCGGATCATTGGAGGGGTCAAACACCGCCACCGCCACATTTTTAATTTCATTACTAATGGCAAAACCAAAGAGAATAATCTGGATAATCGGCATCCCCAGCAATATCATCATAGAGCGTCTGTCCCGCAAAATATGTCGAAACTCCTTCTGTATAAACGCGATTAACTGCCTTTTTTTTCCCATTTCGTAACCTCATTTCTTTTTTAAGCCCCTTTTTCACCCCGCGCCAACTGCCGAAATACCTCATCCATTGTTCCTGCCATATATTTTTTTTTCAACTCTTTAGGTGTTCCCATCGCCTCAATCCGCCCATCCACCATCATCGAAATGCGGTGGCAATACTCTGCTTCATCCATATAGTGCGTAGTTACAAAGACCGTGATTCCCCGCTCTGCCGCTTCATAGATCATCTCCCAAAATTGACGCCGGGTGAGTGGATCAACTCCTCCGGTTGGCTCATCCAAAAAGACAATCTTTGGCTCGTGAAAAATCGCTACCGAAAAGGCGAGTTTTTGTTTCCATCCCAACGGCAACGACTTCACTAAGGTACTCTTTTCGGAAGAAAACCCCAGTTGGCGTAATATCTCATCGGTCTTGGATGCGATGAGTTTGGGCGCTACGCCATATATTCCGGCAAAGAGGCGGATGTTTTCCCACACCTTTAAATCCTCATAAAGAGAGAATTTTTGGCTCATATACCCAATCCTCTTCTTGATTTGTTCCCGCTGACTTACCATATCAAAACCCGCCACCTGCCCCCAACCCGATGTGGGTTTGCTCAGTCCGCATAACATACGCATGGCGGTGGTTTTGCCCGCTCCGTTTGCGCCCAAAAAGCCAAATACTTCGCCCTCCTTCACGGAGAAAGAGATGCGGTCAACAGCGGTAAAGTTGCCGAATTTTTTGGTGAGTTGATCTACTTCGATGGTATTCATGGAGTTTAATGAAGGTGTAATGGGTGTGTTAATGAGGTGTTTGTACTCATCAGTCGGATAAAACAGTCTTCAACGGTGGGAGGAATCACTTTTGGTTCGGAAAAGATAGGCTCGCTATTTTCGATAGTGAAGTGATCCTTTTGATAACATACTATATTATCTTGAATAGTAGTAAAATGAACAGAATCTCCACAAATATATACCGACTCCACAAGGGGATTGTTTTTTAGCCGTTGAAGTGCAACGTAGTTATTTGAAGTGTTGATAGCATAGAGTTGTTTTGGGTATTGATTTACAATATTTTGCGGGGAATCAATTTGCAAAAAGTGCCCATCCTGAATCAAAGCAATACGGTCGCAAAGACAGGCTTCGTCCATGTAAGGCGTGGAGACCAAAATGGTGATACCTTGTTCTTTGAGTTTACGGAGCATCTCCCAAAACTCCCTTCGTGAAACGGGGTCAACTCCGGTGGTAGGCTCGTCCAAAAAGAGCACTTTGGGCTTGTGGATGAGGGCGCAACTCAATGCTAACTTCTGTTTCATCCCTCCCGATAATTTTTTTGCCCTGCGCTCTCTGAAAGGCTCAATTTGCTGGTATATATCTCTGATGAGGTGATAATTCTCTTGAATGGAAGTGTTAAAAACGGTGGCAAAGAGTTCTAAATTTTCTTTAACCGTCAAATCTTGATAGAGCGAAAACCGTCCGGGCATATAACCGATACAACTGCGTATCTCTTTGTACTCTTTCACCACATCCCATCCTGCCACCCAAGCGCTTCCACTATTTGCCAACAGCAAGGTAGCGAGGATACGAAACATGGTTGTTTTACCTGCTCCGTCGGGTCCGATGACCCCAAATACCTCTCCTGCGGGCACCTCAAAGCTCACTCCTTTGAGCGCCTCTACCCCTCCATAGTTTTTGACTATGTTTTGTGCGCGAACCATTATAGCCATACCTCTCCGTACATCCCAACCTTTAGGTATCCGTCATTGCGCACGGCAATCTTCACGGCATAGACCAAATTGTCGCGCTCGTTCCGAGTCTGTATATTTTTGGGCGAAAACTCCGCCTGATTTGAGATCCAACTCACTGTCCCTTGGTACGCTCTACGCTCCTTTTCCCCAAAGTCAGCCGTTACCTTCACCCTTTGCCCCAGTTGCATTTGGGTGAGATGTTCCGAAACAATGTATGCCCTAAGGAAGATGTGTTCCATATCTGCTACCTTAAAGAGCGCCTTTCCTAAGGCAGTTACTTCGCCACATTCGGCATATTTGGCAAGTACAATTCCGCTTATTGGACTGGAAATTACACTTTTAATTATTTGGTCTTCGAGTTGAGCCACCTGTATTTCCAACGCCAAATGTTCCTGTTCAAGGGTGCGGTTACTATTTTGAAGCAACTCGGTTTGTGCTGCCAACTGTTTCTCCAATACGTTTATGGCGGAGTTAATATCGTCCACTTGCTTTTGCGTGGCGGCGTTGGCGCTTACCAAGTTGTTGAATCGTTGCAACTCCTTCTTTTGTATGGTAATCTGTTCCTGAATCGCCGCCACCTGCTTGGGGATATTACTTTTGCGACTCTCCACCGCCCTGATGTTGGCGTGCAGTTGTAACTTTTTTAGATGCAGTTGAATAGTGTCAATATACCCCATGGGTTTATTTGCCTCCAACATATCGCCTTCCCAAAGGGAAAACGATAAAATAACGCCGGAAGCCTGCGCGGATACCACCACCTCGGTGGCTTCAAAGACCCCCGAAGCGTCCGCCTTGTCGTTTCTCCTTCTGTTCTCCTTACAGCCGCATTGACAGGCGAAAAAGAGGAGTGCCATTGGGTACAGTGTAAATTTTTGGTATTTTTTCATGGTTTGTTATTTGTGCTAAATTTTAGGTCATATATTGCCGTCAACAACTCGATTTCGTGCGTAATTTTTTCCTGTTTTGCCATATTCTCGGCGTTGAGTTCTCTCATCAACTCGGTAACGGTGAGCGTGCCGTTGGACACTTTGGTCTCTGCGGAGCGGCGGATGTTCTCTCTAAGGGCAATGATGTCGTTATCGTACTGCATCATCTTTTGAAGGCGTTCGATGTGTATATTTTGCTGCGTAATTTCGAGTTGGGTATGGTAGAGAAACGTCTCCCTGAGTCTTTCGTTGCCCTGTTGCGCCAAACCCAATTTTTGACGATTACTCTTTTGGGTGTAGAGCGCACCAAAGTTCCACGTCATCCTGACGCCCCCAACGTAGAAGGGTGAAAAAGTCCCATCCAACATATTCAGTCCGGGTTTTCCATATCCTCCCTGAAGAAAGAGGTGGAGGCGTGGCATATAACTTGCCGAAATAGAGCCTTTTTTTGTTTCAAAGAGTTGATTTTGGGCGTCAAATAATTTCAGTTCGGGGCGATTTATCGTGTTGGAAATCGGAATGGTGCTAAGGTTGGGCTTTTCAAGCGATACCCACTTCTCCACGCTTTGCCCCAGCATCATCGACAGCATTTCCATATATGCTTTTCTGCCTGCAAACAGTTGTTGGTACAGTTGTTTTGCCCTGATTTGCTCCACCGCTACGGCGTCTAAGTCGGCGCGGTGGGCGATTCCGTTTTGAACGCACGCCTCAATCATGGAGAAATGGCGTTGTAAATCGTCCTGTAACAGTTGATTTTGCTCTAATTGTGCCTCCCAGAGAAGGATGCCAAAAAAGAGTTGGTTTACGCGCTTTTCTAACGCATATATGTCCACATTGAGTTGTTCCTGCGCAACAGCGCCTTCTGCCTTTGCCACCTCCATTTGGCTGCGTACCATACCTCCATCCCAAATAGATTGAGAGATGTCGAATATTGCCGCGAATTGCTCCTTGGTGAGTCCGTCTATTTGAATACCGGGAATTTGAAAAGGGAGCGTTGTAACGTCCGATTGATACGAGGCTTTCGCATTGAATACAATTTGAGGTAAATAGCCTTTTCCGGCATTTGATACGTTATACGCGGCTGTCTGTTCAACTATTCCATAACGTTGTATCAACGGGTAGTTTGCGCGTACTAACTCCTGACAGCGCTCTATGGAGAGTTGGGCGTGCAGCAGAGTCGGGAGGAGGCAGAGGCATAATTTGATGGTTTGATAGTTTAACAGTTTCATGTTATAGTTTCATAGTATTTTATAGTTTCGTGGTTTTATAGTTCGTAGTTAAAGGTTTATGGGGTATCATTTACAAGAGTAAACAGCGTGATTTCGGGTTTGCTTCCCATACGCATGGGATAAAGTACATAGCCTAATCCTTCATTCACATAAAGATAGCGCCCGTTTTGTTCGTATAACCCCGACCAAAAATGGTACATCCATTGTGCGGGGGACCACCGGCGTGAACCAAACTGCACCTTTGTCTGCATGGCATGGGTATGCCCGCTCAACATGAGGTCTATGTGTGCTAAGGGAGGGGTGTTACTCCACTCTACCCAAACTTTGGGCGTGTGGCAGAGCATGATGTTAAATTGAGCGGGGTTGAGGAGAGAGGTGGCGAGCATGGGGTCAAAATCGGAAAGTAACTTTTGAAAAAGTGGGGGGATAGGGGGATATGGGACACCGCACAAACCAATTGAATCACCTTGTCGAACAATTTGAATTGATTCATTTTGCAAAACCATCCATCCCATATTTCGTTGTCGTACAATTATTTCATGCGTATTTCCAGAGGGTGTCATTCCAAACTTTGCGGCACGTTTCCCAAAGTACGCTCCCATGTCGTGGTTCCCCAAAACGGTATATATCCCGTCCGGAGCGGTTAGTTGAGAGAAAATCGCCTGAATATCGGGCGTGATTTCGGAGGCGTACATATTCACCAAGTCGCCGGCAAAGAGAATGATGTCGGGATTAAGTTGTTGAACCTGCTTTACAAATTTGGTCAAAAAAGCGCCCTTTCGACTAAGGTTTCCCAAATGAACGTCGCTAAAGAGCGCCATTCTATATCCATCAAAGGAGGAAGGGATTTTTATTGATTTAATACTCACCTCTTTAACTTCAAAAAAACGAGTGTTGTAGAGGGCGCCTTTGAGGAGGAGAAAGGCGGCGTAAAGGGCAAATCCCACACCTATCATGCGTACCCACTTCCCCAAGTTCACCCCAACGCATTTCGACACCACGTAGAATAGGAAGTAAGCACACTTTGGAATGGTGTTGAGGAAGAAGAACCACGCTAACCAGAGGGGAAGAGGAGATACGGAGCGTGGTCCATAAAAGGGCCATCGATAGCAAACAAAGATAAAAGCAAAAAGGAAAATATCAATGGTTAAAGCATATCCGATATAGAAAAACCTCATATATCGCCTCTTGTCAGGGGGGATCCTCTTGGCGATATTGGTATATATGTAGCAATCAACAAATAGGGCGCAAAGAGATAGTGCGGCGATAAGGAGTAGTCTCATGTGGACAAAAGTAGATAAAAGTTCCTACATCCTGACTACAATCATCAAAAAGTGGCAAGTTTTTTGCATAATTAGAAATGTTGTGTACCTTTGCACCGAAATAATCGTTTGTAGAAATTATTAAAATTTAAGAAAATGAAGAAGTTATCTTTTTCCCTTTTGTTGTTTGCAGTTTTTTGTTTCGTTGGTTGCGGAAATAACCAAAGTAAAAAGGCAGAAGCTGCCGTAAATTGTGAAGCCTCTATGTCGTGCTGTGAAGAAGGCGGGCATGGAACCAAAGCTGCCTCGGATTGTGGCGGTGGCGAGTGTGCCGATAAAGGAACAGCCACCCATGATGCTTGCGGTGGCGATGGTGATTGTTGTGCAGACAAAGATGCTGCCAAAACCAAAGGCGGCGAGGGTGATTGCTGCACTGGAAAGTAAAGTTTTGAAATCGACACTATTCTACAAAAAGAGACTGCCACAGACAGTCTCTTTTTGTTTGGTGCATCTCCTTGCGCTACTTTTTCAGGTCGTAACAAAAGAGCAGGTCGTGGTCCCTCAGGTATAGTTTGCCGTGCGCTACCACGGGATGTGTCCAAACCATATTGTCTTGCGTTACGATCTTGGTTCGTTCGGGAAATTCCATCCTGCCATACTCTTTCCAACCTTCCGGCGAGGCTTCAACTACGGTGAGCAAGCCATCCCGTTCATTTTGGAGGAGGAGGCGGTTGTGGAAGGCAAGCAGGGCGCCTTTGGTTACTTCATTGTTCCGCTCCCTCCAAACTACTTCACCGGTAGAAAACTCCTGACACGTCCATCCCACGCCTTCCGAAAAGCCATAGACATATCCGTTTAGCAGTACGGCGCCGCCATGCTGATTCACCAAATTCCTATTCGAATAGATGATTTCCGCATGACATCCTTCTCCCGATTTGGTAAGGCGAACAAGGTGGCTACCACCGTTGTAACCTGCTGTAATATAAACTAAATTGTTGTGGACAATGGGCGTGGGGATGATGGCGGTTCGATACGCGGGAATTTCGATACGCCACAATAAAGTGCCATTGCTCGCCGATACGCCCGCAAAACCCTTTCCTGATTGTTGCACATACTGCCGAATTCCGTCAGCAACCACTACGACAGGTGAAGAGTATGCCGCATCGTCTGTCCACTCCTTTGACCTCCAAACAAGGGCGCCTGAATTTTTGTCCAACGCCACCATCGTACCTCCGCTACCCCCCGGGGTGCAGATGACTAAATTACCATCTACAAGAGGTGATTCGCTATATCCCCAATCGGACATCATTTTACCGCCAAAATCTTTTACAAAGTCTTTTTGCCAAATCATTTTGCCGTCTGTAGCCGAAAGACAGTGGATAACTCCATCTGAGCGGATTAGATAGAGTTTTTCTCCATCCACCGTTACTGATCCGCGAGGTCCATTGCCTCGGTTTTGAAAGGAAATATGTTCAGAGCCAAGACTTTGCTTCCATTTGAGGGCGCCGGTTTGCGTATCTAAGGCAAACGCAAAATCTTTTCCATCCGCACCGCCTTGGCTGTACAGGGTTGTGCCTGTAATGGTAGGTGCGGAGAATCCAGAGCCTGCCTCCCTGAAGGTCCACAAAAGAGGTGGCTTTTTTGCTGACCAATCAAGGTTCAGGGCTGTTTCGTTACTTATTCCGGCTCGATTGACGCCTCGCCACTGCGACCAGTCCTGCGCGTGCAGATTTGTTACCATTATGGTAATTATGAGGCAAATACATGATAGTACGGTTTGGTTTTTTGTGTTCATTCGGATATTTTTTATTGTGATTAACGCAAATAAAATTTGATTAATTTTGTTCAATCTGTTAACAACCTCTGTTCAACAGGTATTGTTGCAGGATATGTTCAATAAATGCAGTTTGCACATTTTCCATTTCAGTTTTGTCGTAAATAGACAGCAATATGATTTTATCTTCGACTATTTCAAAATAGAAAATGATTCTTGCTCCACCGCGACCAATTCGTAGGCTGATTTAAGTTTACGTTTTCCTTCTTGGGCTTCCTGTATTTCATTAAGTCCACGGCGAATACTCTTGACTATTCTATCCGCTTCTCTATACGCGAGATATTTTTTATACTCGCGTCGTGACATTGCAATCGTTATCTTATCCATCATTTTATGTTTTTGAAAACAGCACAAAATTACCAATATTTTACGTGTAACCAAATATTTCACCTGTCAGGTGCAAAACTTACCGAAGATTGAAGTGCTATCGTTACTTTCAATCCCGCTACGAGTGAATGATGTTTTGATTATTTTTGCATTGTTTATGAACATCCTGCGACAGTTCCCCAACAGTGCCTCCTTACGCTTGGTAAACCTTGCCGGCTTGTCGGTGGTATTTGCCTGCGTACTCCTTTCGATGGGTATCCCGATGCAGTAGGTCTTGGTTTGGCAATAGACGATTCACGGAGGTGGATTAGCGATATCCGAATTGCAGCCTCTCCGTAAGTATTCAAATCACTTTGAAGAGTTGGTTTTTGTCGTTTTTTCCAAAAAAATCGCTTACTTTGTCAAAATTTAATTGAAAAACGCTATGGAAAAACTCGAAAAATCTTTGCGCGACTCCAAGGGAGCGCGTTGGGTAGCGCTTGTCATTGTGTCATTCACAATGATGTGCGGATATTTTTTCACTGATGTATTGGCTCCGCTTCAATCGTTGCTCGAAAATAGAATCAGTTGGAGCGCCGCAGAATACGGAATATTCACCAGTGGATATGGTTGGTTTAATGTCTTTCTGCTTATGCTCATCCTCGGCGGAATTATACTCGACAAGATGGGCGTTCGCTTTACAGGCATGATGGCAACCGTATTGATGGTGATGGGTGCCGGATTAAAATATTGGGCTGTCTCCACCCACTCCCTTGATGGTATCTCTTGGACGATTTTTTGGGAAGCCAAGGCGCAGGTGTGGATTGCAGGCTTAGGTTTCGCTATCTTTGGCGTGGGCGTTGAAGTTGCCGGTATCACCGTTTCCAAAACCATTGTCAAGTGGTTTAAAGGAAAAGAGATGGCTTTGGCAATGGGGCTTGAAATGGCGTGTGCGCGCATAGGCACAGGCGCAGCCATTTTACTCTCTCCCATTTTGGCAAGTAAATTTCAACTACCTACGCCGGTGCTTGTTGGGCTTGTTATGTTGTGCATTGGAATGATATCATTCATTGTCTATACATTTGAAGACCGTAAACTCGATGTGGAGATTGCCGCAGAGAAGATAGCCGAAAATGATCCTGACGAAAGTTTTAAATTTCGCGATATTTTCAAGATATTTACCAACAGAGGGTGGTGGTTTATCGCTATTTTGTGTGTTCTCTTCTATTCCGCCGTATTCCCATTTTTGAAATTTGCAGCCGGATTAATGGTCAACAAATTTAATATCAACGAAGAGTGGGCAGGCGTTATTCCCAGTATTTTACCATTTGGCACCATTTTGCTTACCCCCCTCTTTGGGAATATGTATGACCGCAAGGGCAAAGGCGCTTCTATTATGATACTTGGCTCTTTGATGCTCATCGCCATTCATGGGCTTTTTTCCGTTCCATTTCTAAATCATTGGCTATTTGCTGCCGTGTTGGTGATTACTTTGGGTATTGCTTTCTCTTTGGTGCCTTCGGCAATGTGGCCCTCTGTTCCCAAAATCATCCCCGAAAAACAATTGGGCACCGCGTATTCCATGATATTTTGGGTGCAGAATTGGGGATTGATGGGTGTCCCCGCACTTATAGGCTGGGTACTTGACAAATATTGTATCACAGGCAGTGCACAAAAGATGGTTGACGGTTCGCTCTCCACAGTGAATATATATGACTATACATTGCCCATGCTCATATTCACCTCTTTTGGCATCTTTGCCCTTCTTTTTGCCTTCCTGCTCAAGAGAGAGGATAAGCGAAAGGGGTATGGGTTAGAGTTGCCGAATATACAAAGCGCGTAGGAGGGGCGGGATTGTTCAAAAACGAGTGAATTGTAAAAATGATATGGCTGTTCCCCAAAAGCGGTAAAGTACAAAGAATTGAGGTTGAGGCATATCACAGGGATTGCCGAAGTCGATAAAATGCCGTAATTTGCCACTTTTTGAACAGCCTCTATTCGGGGGCTTTTTGTAAAATAATGCAGGGAGCCCTTCGCTCTTTTCCACGGTCAAACCCAAACCAATAGCCGCCCGAAGGGGTAGGCAGGTGGTAGAACCGTACCGTTGGGTAGGTGTGTTGCCTCTGTTGGTAGGGAGTCGCACATTGTCCCGGTGCCTTTCGTAAAGAGTATCCCGCTGTGATCCAGGCAACTGATACTTGATGTAGATAATCAGGATAGCGCTTGCGGCAAAAATCGTACAAGAGCAAACCCCGCCGCTCTGCGCTTAAAGGTTTTTCAAGCAGGTATTGTTGCATAAGATATTGTAGGAAATCATCTAAAAAAGAGGGCTCTCCAAGTGTTAATTGAACAAATGGTTCACGCCATGCAGCCCCTTTGTTGTACCATCCGTCCAAGAGTCGGGAGAGTTGCTGCGCTTGGTGAAGCGCGTGGGGAGGCATAGCAGGAGTAGAAAGCACTTCATAAGGAGGGGTGGGAGCATATTGAATCCCCAGAGATGCAGATTTTTGGCGCATTAAGGTACCGGGCAGCACCTTGAGCAGTTCAAGTTGTACTTCATCTAATCCTATTGAAATTAACCTTTTAACATCTTCCTTAATGCGTTGGATAGAGTAGTTGGGCAACCCGGCGATGAGGTCGGCATGGATTTCAAAACGATTGCATTTTTTTAACAGAACTACTCCATCTATCGCTTTTTGGCTGTTGCCAACCCTCCCGGAAGAGACCAGTACGTTGTTGTCCAAACTTTGGACACCCGCTTCTATATGAAGTAATCCAATAGGTAAATTGTGTAATATATCTATTATTTCATCTGTTAACAGTGCTGGATGTACCTCTATATGGAAACAGAGTAACCCTGAAAACCCTTCAAAGAGATGTAGTAATGCTGAAGTTCGTTTTGGGTTGGTATTGAACGTTCTGTCTAAGACTCTGATTTCCTTTACGCCGCGTGTGACTAACTGTTGCAGACGCCCCTTGATGTGTTCTACGGAGTGTGATCGAATGGGTTTGTCTCCACCACTAATGCAAAAGTAACAATCATTAAAACAGCCTCTTGTAGTTTCTATTTGTACAAAAGGTTTACTATAAGGAAAGAAAGAGGACACTTCGGGAGGCAGGAGCAAGTCAAAGCGAATGACTTTTGCCATCCCCTTGTCGTGATAGAGATTTTGTGTATCTATGGTGCAAATTCCCTGTAGATTATCCCTGATTTTTCGCTCTTTAAAATGGCGCAACCACTTGGGGAACACCTCTTCCCCTTCTCCCCTAAACACTGTGTTTATATATGGGTGCGCCCTTAGATAGTCCTCATTATCTCCCAGAAACTCAGGTCCTCCCAAAATAGTATATGTATTGGATAAGAGTGCTTTGAGTCTTGATAATACCTCCAATAGTCGATTGTGGGTGAAGAGCCAAGCAGTTGCGGCAACAACATCCGGCTGCACCTCTACGGCTTTTTCTACATAGTGGGAAAGGGGCGTCTCTAATGTACCCGACACCACGTGCCACTGCCACTCCTTGTTGCTTTGAAGCGTTTGCGCGTGTAGTGCGGGAAGTGCCAAAGAGGAGTGGGCATAGGAACTGGTAATATCGAGCCAAAGGAGAATCATATCGACAAAAATAGTTATATTTGCCAAAAGAACGTGATGAAAACGATATTGATTAAACAAGCACAGTTGGACGGTGTGCCTTGCGATGTACTGATTGAGGGCAACACGATTCGTATGGTTGCGGATACAATTGAAATGGAAGTGGATAAGGTGTTAGACGCTACGCACAAGGCAATCATTCCCGGATTTGCCAACACCCACACCCACGCTGCGATGACCCTTTTTCGCGGGTTGGGCGAAGACCTGCCCCTGATGGAGTGGCTCAATGACTATATCTGGCTCTACGAGGCAGGCATTGATGAAGAGATGGTTTATTGGGGAGCAAAAATGGCATGTGTAGAGATGATACGTTCAGGAACTACTTGTTTTAACGACCACTATCCCTATTTGTCCGGAACTGTTCAGGCTGCTGAGGAGATGGGATTGAGGTCAGTTCAAGCCTATTCGTGGATAGACTCTTTTAAGGCAGAGAGAGCCGAAGCGCATAAAAAGGAGTTGGTAAGATTACATAAAGCCTCAAAACAGTGGAGTGAAATTACACAATTTGCCGTAGGTCCTCACGCCATCTACACTGTCTCATCCGACAGTTTGCAATGGATGGCAGCCTACGCCAAAGAGCACGGATTAATGCTCCACTTTCATTTGGCTGAGAGTGAAACTGAACACAAAAATTCGCTAAAAAATTTTGGCGTTTCCCCTACACGCTATCTCTATGACTTAAAGGTATTAGGCGCTAATGTAGTGATAGCGCACGGTATCTGGCTCTCTCCGGAAGATATTCAAATTTTGGCTGACCATGGCGTGAACGTGGTGCACAATCCCAATTCCAATTTTAAGTTAGCTTCCGGCTATAAGTTTATGTACAATGAATTGAGAGATGCAGGCGTGCGTGTTTGCTTGGGAACGGACGGCTGTGCCTCTTCCAATAATTTGGATATGCTTGAAGCGATGAAACACGCTGCCTTTATGCAAAAGGCATGGAGATATAATCCTGAAGCAATGCCACTTAACGAACTTATCTCTATTGCCTCTTTACATGGATACGAGGCGATGGGGGTTCATGCGGGAAAAGTGGAGTCAGGGTGGTTGGCTGATGTGGTGTTGATTGATTTACAACAACCGGCTTTTGTGCCCAACCACAACTTTTACGCCAATTTGGTGTATGCAGCCAATGGAAGCGTGGTGGATACCGTGATTTGTAACGGGCAAATATTGATGGAGGAGAAAAAGATTGACGGTGCGGCGTACATTATGGACAAAGCTCAGGAGATGGCTGAAAAATTGGTGCGTAAAACTAAAGTATAACACTTAAAACTATAATCATGTTGAACAATTCAGACCCTATGCAGCCCTATCGGGAGGCTGCACATTTTTTACAGCAGAAGTTTCCGCAAAAACCGTTACTCGGCATTGTCTTGGGGAGCGGATTGGGTAAATTAGCTGATGCCATTGAAGATCCGATAACCATTTCCTATAGGGAAATTCCCCACTTTGCCCACTCTACAGCAATGGGACACAAGGGCAACCTCATTTTTGGCACCCTTGGAAGAAAACCGGTGGTGGCAATGCAGGGGCGGTTCCACTACTACGAAGGTTATTCGATGCAGCAGGTTACCTTTCCCATACGTGTGATGGCGTTATTGGGCATTGAGTACCTCTTTGTTTCGAATGCCGCCGGTGGAATTAATCGAGCCTATAAAGTGGGAGATTTAATGATCATTACAGACCACATCAACCTCATGCCCAATCCTTTGATTGGTGCAAATATGGAAGAGTTCGGTCCTCGTTTCCCCGACATGACGCGCCCATACGACCCCGCCATCATCAAAATTGCCGAGTCATCTGCTGTACAGTTGGGTATTGCCCTGCGCAAAGGAGTTTACTTTGGTGGAACGGGTCCAACTTACGAAACACCCGCTGAATATGCCTTCTTTGGGAAAGCAGGGGGAGATGCAGTAGGTATGTCAACGGTTCCCGAAGTAATCGTCGCACGTCATTGCGGTATCCGCGTCTTTGGTGTTTCGGTCATCACCAATGAAGCGCACGATTTTGCAGACGACTTTGTAAATGATGGAGAAGATGTTGTGGTTGCCGCCGACCAAGCCGCCGACCGCCTCTGCTTGTTATTCACAAAAGTTGTAGAACACTTATAATCAACGAATTGAAAGTAAGGCGGCTGCGATGACTCCCCAAAAAGCCAAAGCGATGACTACTACGAATGCAAATCCAATGATTCTCCATAATAATTGTGCTTTTGCCCAGTTTGCTCGGTTTTTTTGAGAACTATCTCCAAATGCCCATACAAAGAGCATCACGATGCCAATAATGGGGAGGTAAGTTACGAAGAGGTAGAGCATCCATTGACCTACAGTAATAGGAGTTTCGTACCGCCTGTGCTCGGGGTTTTGATATTGATCTAAGATTTCCATGGTTGTTATGTAATTTTTGCAAATGTAATAAAACTTTGCGTACATTTGTAGTTGTGATAAAGAGAACGCAAATTGTAAAGTATCTTCCATTTATTGTGTTGAGTATAAGTGTTTTACTCAAAGTGATTGCTGTGTACCTGCCGAATATACTCTGTTACATCTATCCGCTTTGGGTCTATAAGTTTGTTTCTCAAAGTTTTTCATTCCTCTTTTCGCTTCTCCCTTTTTCGTTTGCCGAGTTACTCTTGTTGTTGTTGCCGATGTGGTGTCTCTACAGGCTGGGAAAGGGGCTCTATTTGTGGTTATCGCATAAAGCGTATGCCGGAACCTATTGGCGCGATGTTTGGAGGCGCAGTTGGGTTTTTACCTGTTGCCTTTTGAGTGTTTTTATCCTGTCAGCAGGTGTCAATTACCACAGAACCCCCTTGTCCGATTATGTTGGTTTGTCGGTACAGCAAATTGAAAAAGAAGAACTTATGCAATTATGTTCCTATCTGTCCGACTTGACGAATAAATCTGTTCAGTACACGAATCGTAGCAGAGAAGGGCGCTTTATCTCCAGCCACTCTTTTACCCGGAGTCGCACATTGGTGGGCGATGCGTATGACTCCCTATCGCAACTCTATCCTGCGTGCAAAGGACGCTACCCCTCTTCAAAGCCCTTAATTTTTTCTCGTTGGGTGTCATATACCCACATTATGGGTTTCTTTTTTCCCTTCACCTTTGAGGCAAATATAAATAAAGATATCCCCGACTTCATGATACCCGCTGTTATCGCCCACGAGCAGGCTCATCTGCGTGGTTTTATGCGGGAGGAAGAGGCGGAGTACGCTGTTTTTTTGCTTGCTCGTTTTACAGATGATGCAGAGTTGCAATACGCTTTCTACCTCTCTTCCCTCATGCGTGCCATGAATACATTGTATAGTGTTGATAAAGAGTTGTACGGAGCATTGGTAGAAAATTTTTCCGACTTATTGATGAATGACCTGAATAGTTATGCCGACTATTGGAGCGCTTTTCGATCTCCTGTGGGGACGCTCTCCCAAACCGTCAATGACTTCTACCTCAAAGCAAATAGCCAGTCAGAGGGTGTGCAGAGTTACAGCAGGGTAGTGGCTCTTTTGATTGCCGATTTCAAGAAAATTCAAACTAATAAAATACAAGAATATGAAAATGATTAGATTTGGTAGCCTTCTTCTTGTTGGTTGCCTATTTTGCAACATGGTTGTTGCACAGGAAAACAAAAATGTTACCGCCGACGAGCGGGGATACATTGTATCGGTAGGACAGCAGGTCCCTGATTTTACTATTGAGCACTTAGATGGGAAAAAAATTACCATGAGTAGTTTACGTGGAAAGGTGGTGATGCTTCAATTTACCGCAAGTTGGTGTAGTGTTTGCCGTCAGGAGATGCCGTTTATTGAAAGAGATATTTGGCAGAAGCACAAAGACAACCCCAACTTTGCCCTCTTTGGCATTGACCTGAAGGAGACTGCTGAGATAACGGCAAAATTTGCCAACGATATTAAAGTAACCTATCCCATCACTTTAGATGTTGACGGGTCGCGCTTTGCCCTCTTTTGCGATCCGAAGGCGGGGGTAACGCGCAATATCATTATCGATAAAACCGGGAAGATGGTGATGCTGACCCGCCTCTATGATGTGGAGGAATTTGCCGAAATGGTAACGTTAATTAACACTCTGCTTAGCCAATAATCAATGGTATGAATTTACATAAACCTGCCAAAATTTCATTAGCAAACCTCCCTACCCGGATTGAGATGATGCCGGTTGTTTCAAAGCAGTTGGGAGTTTCCGTCTATATCAAGCGGGACGACCAGACCGGTTCGGAGTTTGCGGGCAATAAGATTAGAAAGATTGAATATGCAGCTGCCGAAGCATTACGGCAAGGATGTGATACGTTAATCACCTGCGGGGGTATTCAATCCAACCATTGCAGGGCTACGGCGGCGGTGGCAGCAAAACTCGGCTTAAAGTCGCTTTTGCTATTACGTATTGATGAAACCCCTCCGGTGTGCGGAAACTACTTTTTAGATCTGCTCTTTGGCGCAGATGTTCGTTTCTGCACTTGGGAGGAGTATGGCGACGCCCGAAATCAGATGATGCAGGAGTTATGTGATGCTTTGTCCGCAGAAGGACGCAAGGGGTATATCATCCCCGAAGGAGCCTCTAACGGCGTGGGTTGCTTTGGCTATTTCGATTGTATGGAGGAGATTGTGCATCAGGAGCGGGAGATGGGCGTATGTTTCGATACCGTGGTTGTGGCTGAAGGTTCCGGAGGAACTCATGCCGGACTGCACTTAGCGAATCAAGTGCTTGGACTACAAAAACGAGTGGTATCTTTTTGTGTTTGTGATGATAAAGACAGATTTATTAAAGCAGTACTTGATATATGCACATCGTGTTTGCGTCTTATGGACGTCTCTTATTCTCTATCTCCTGCTGAGGTGGAGGTTTTTGACCAGTATGTGGGTAGAGGATACGCCTTGAGTTCTGCTGAGGAACTCGCCTTTATTGCCAAAACGGCAAGAGAGAATGGAGTTGTTTTTGACCCCGTCTATACAGGCAAGGCTTTTAGAGGGCTTTGCCTTGAAATTCAACGAGGTTCCTTTTTGGAGGCAAAGAATGTGCTCTTTATACATACCGGAGGACTCTTTGGATTATTCCCCAAAGATAAAGAATTTAAATTTTTTTAAAAATAATTGAGAAATTAGTTGGAGTTATCATTGTTATTTGTACCTTTGTAGCGTTCACGCAATAACCTTTTTAAACACATGATGTACTATAGTCTTCATACTGACTCAATTGTAGTAGATTCACATTGTGATACTCCTCTGAGGTTAGTTGAGGGTAAGGACATTGTAAAGCGGTCGGACGATGGGCATTTTGACCTTGAACGTATGAAAATGGGAAAAGTTACCGCATCTTTTTTTGCGATATACACCCCCAATACCCTGACGCCCGACCAAGCCACGGCAAGGGCTTTGAGCATGATAGCCCAGATATATGATTTTATTGAGAAAAATTCCCATATTGTCTCTTTGGGACGTTACCCCAAAGATGCCTACGAACTGAGGGCAGAGAGTAAATTAGCGATATTTTTGGGCATGGAAAACGGCGCCCCTATTCAAAAAGACATTAGTATGCTCAAACTCTTTTACAGATTAGGCGTAAGGTATCTAACCTTGACGCATGCCGATAATAATGAGATATGTGATTCTTGCAGTGCCCACGCTCCCCGCTGGAACGGGCTAAGTCAATTTGGTAAAGAAGTTGTAAAAGAGATGAATAAACTGGGAATGATGATAGACGTTTCCCATATTTCGGATGCCTCTTTTTATGATGTGTTAAAGTATTCAACCGCTCCGGTGGTGGCAACCCACTCTTGTTGTCGCGCCCTTTGCGATGTTCCAAGAAATATAAGCGACCAAATGATTAAAGATTTAGCCGAAAAAAACGGAGTTATTCAAATCAATTTCTATCCCGCTTTTTTGGATAAAAAATACGCCGAAGCCTTTAAGCCGTTGTCCAATAGGTTAGAAGAACTCAAGATGCTTACGAAGCAAGACCCTGTGAAATACGAATCGCTCTATAAAGAAGCGGAAGCGGAGATGACTTCCTTAAAGACGCCCTCATATAGAGCAGTTATTGACCACATTGACCACGTTGTCTCTTTGGTAGGAAGCAACTATGTGGGCTTGGGTTCTGATTTTGACGGCATAGAGACGACACCTCGCGGATTGGAGAGCATTGCCGATATGCCAATTATTACCAAAGAGTTGATGAAGCGCGGATACAGTGAGCGCTCCATCAGAAATATATTGGGAGTTAATTTTTTACGCGCCTTCGCTGCATGTATGAAGACGTCTTATCAGAGTTAGAAATTGTTATTTATATATGGTTGCATTCATTACAGGAGCCTCTGCGGGCATTGGTGCCGCAACAGCAGAGCGATTTGCAAAAGGTGGTTATGACTTAGTCATTACAGGCAGGAGAGCCACCCTTTTGGAAGAGTTTCGCAAAAAAATAGAAAGTATCTATTCTATAAAGGTATGCGCTCTATCATTTGATGTTCGAGATCAAATAAATGTAACGCATTACCTCTCCCAACTTCCTCCCGAATGGAGGGAAGTAGATGTTTTGGTCAATAATGCCGGATTGGCGGTTGGATTGCACCCCGTTCAGGAAGGCGTTCTCGATGATTGGGAGCGGATGATAGACACCAACATAAAGGGCTTACTCTACGTAACACGTATGGTATCGCCGTGGATGGTTGCCCGAAAGAAGGGACATATTGTGAACATCGGATCAATTGCCGGCAAGGAGGTTTACCCCAACGGAAACGTCTATTGCGCAACCAAATACGCTGTAGATGCGCTCTCAAAGGCGATGCGGTGCGATTTGCTCACCTCCGGTGTCCGGGTTAGCCAGATATGCCCGGGTGCGGTTGAGACCGAGTTCTCCGTTGTTCGATTTAAAGGCGACGCCACCCGCGCCGCAAATGTGTATAAAGGGTTTGAGCCACTCCGTGCGGAAGACGTTGCAGAAGCAATTTGGTTTGTAACCCAACTACCTCCCCATGTAAACGTCAGCGATATGGTGGTTATGCCCACTGCTCAGGCGAGCACTACGCTGTTTCATAAGACAGGAGTATAACAGCGCCTACTCTAACCAACCTGCGCTTTTCATTATCAAATCAACCTTTTCTGCAATTTGTGCAACAGATTGCTCCGCCTCGCGGGTGGCAAAAAAGAGGTACAAAATCTGTTGTTCCGAAAACCTGCCTGCGTAACTCCTGAACCCGCCATTGCTACCGGTGTGGAACTCCTTTTTGGGATAGTCGGGCTTCTCCTCGATAAACCAACCGTAGCCATATCCGGTGTGGGGCATATAGGGAATGATGATTTTTACATTGTGGGCGTCTTTTTTGAGTTGAGCGGAAATGAGGGTATTGTTTCTAAGCGCCCTCTCCCATAGTACAAACTCCTCTACCGAAGTGAATAATCCTCCGTCTGCTTTGGTGGCAAAGAAACCTGCTTCTCCGTAGTCATACTCGCTATATCCTCCCTCGTCATTGGCTCTATATCCATGCGCCATATTCGGAATCGCTTTCTCCGCCTCAAAATAGGTCGATTCACTCATACCGGAGGGAAGGAATATGCGCTCTCGCATAAATTCGTCAAACGATTGACCCGAGCACCCCTCAATAATGGTTAGCAAGAGTTGATAGGTGGGATTCATATACTCATAGGCTGTACCGGGAGCAAAGTTGAGCGTTTTTATCCCCTCCATATAGGCGTATGACGCCTCATCTGTGGCGGTGAGTAAAAATTGACGGTTATCTCTCGGTCGGGCGTCCGGAATGCCGGAAGTGTGGGAGAGGAGGTGGCGCAAGGTGATTTCTTTGTATATGGGTGCCTTAAAATGTGGAAAAAACTTTTGTACATTGTCATCTAAGGAGAGTTTTCCCTCTTCCTGCAACATCATGAGTGCAACGGCTGCAAATTGTTTTGAAATGGAAGCAATACAAAAAAGTGTCTTTCCGGTAGCGGGCGCTTTGGTCTCCATATCGGCATAACCGTAGCCTTTTTCAAAGATGATGTTGTCTCCCTTGAGGAGAAGCACAGCGGCGCCCGGTGAGTTTGCCGGGTAGAGAGAGGTAAAGAGCGAATCTATCTTCTCTAACGCCATTTGGTCGGGGTTTTCGGGAGATGCACAGGAGAAGATGGTGAATAACAGTGTAAATGTAATGGTACTCAGTTGTAATGATTTCATGGGTTGATGGTTTTTATATATTTATACTAATGGTGTTACAATATGTAATAAACATGTTTTATTAACTTATTTATAATATTATGACTATAAAATGGATAAGCGAAGCATATTCAAAGCCGCAGCAGAAAATCGCTCGATATTGGTAACTCTATTTCCCGTAAAAGAGAACTTTTTGGAGACGATATTCAGGGGGGAGGCAACGGCAATCCAAACAGTACCTACCGGTTTTTGGTCGCTTCCTCCGTCCGGTCCGGCAATACCGGATGTGGCAATAGCGTACCCTGTGTGCATCAATTGCCGTACTCCGGTTGCCATTGCCTCTACACATAATTGGCTCACGGCGCCGTGGTTTTCGATGAGGTGAGGAGAGATGCCCAGAACCTCCTCTTTAACCCTGTTGTCATAAGCAACTACGCCTCCCTTAAAGGTTTGGGACGCTCCTGCAAAAGAGGTGATGAGGGAGCAAATTTTCCCTCCCGTACAAGACTCAGCAATAGAAAATGTCTCGTTTTTCTGCAACAAGAGTTCGGTAACGGTTTCAATAAGCGTTTTATTTCCATATCCATAGATAGCATTTCCCAGCAACGGCGCTAACCGGGCAAACGCACTGTCAATTTTTTTTGCGCCATCCGCATCACCAAAACAGGAGAGGCGCAACCGAACACCGGTAATGGGGGCAGGCAGGTAAGCCAAGTGGAGTTCCGAAGGCAATTCGTCTTCCCAAAGAGCAATCTGATTTGCCAGAAGCGACTCTGGAATACCAATGGTAGAGAGCACTTTGTGGGTAATGGGAATAAGGGCTTCGGAGAAACGATTTTTTAATCGTTCCATTACTTGCGGGAGTAGTCCCTCCATTTCAAAAGGGACTCCCGGAAGGGAAACAATCACTTTTTTGCCAACCTCAAACCACATACCCGGGGCGGTGCCTTTGGTATTTGTAAGAACTTTGCACGATTCAGGAACTTCAGCCTGTTTACGGTTATTATCGTTCATTGGCACGTTGCGCCGATTCATCATTGCTTCTACCATTTTCAACACTTCGCTGTTTAACACAAGTTTTGTATTGAAAAATTCACAAAGCGTTGGTTTGGTAATGTCGTCGCCGGTAGGTCCAAGTCCTCCCGTAATCAATACAACATCCACTTTTCCAGATACTTCTTTCAACGTCAATGATATATCTTCCCTCCTGTCGTGAACAGAAATTATCCTGTGCACATCAAATCCCAATTCACTCAACTCCGCCCCAATCCATGCCGAATTAGAATCAATTGTTTGTCCAATAAGCAGTTCATCGCCTATCGTAATTATTATTGCTTTCATTAGTTTTTAAAATAAAATGCCAATACAATGACAAATAATTTTGAGCGGGAAACGGGGGTCGAACCCGCGACCCTCAGCTTGGGAAGCTGATGCTCTACCACTGAGCTACTCCCGCTTATTAATTGATTGCAAAGGTAATAACAGTATTTTATTCTGCAAAATTATTTTTGGTTTACCGAAACCTCTGAAACCCCAGTATTTCCACAAATTTTTCCAACAATACATTATTACAACAAAAAAGGCTGATTACTTGATAATCAACCTTTTATTTTGTGATCCAGCTGGGGCTCGAACCCAGGACCCCATCCTTAAAAGGGATGTGCTCTACCTGCTGAGCTACTGAATCATCCTATCATTTTTGCGAGTGCAAAAGTATTATAAAAAATTTAGATGCCAAAAAAATGATGAAATTTTTGCTTTAAATTACCAAAAAGATTTTTTGAAAAGTGAATTTTAAATTTTAAGAATTTGATAATCACAAGTTTTTTGCGTCAACTCTATCTTCTATTTATTAATAAAACCTATTA
>Ga0082212_10003643_pt1 | contig 21757 bp, 12 predicted proteins | sample TergutNt197P3_FD_71548 | JGI IMG/M metagenome (GOLD analysis project Ga0082212, IMG submission 71548) | Neocapritermes taracua P3 segment gut microbial communities from Petit-Saut dam, French Guiana - Nt197 P3 | ecosystem: Host-associated > Arthropoda: Insects > Digestive system > Gut ...
TCCGTCATCCTCTCCAGCAGGAACCTGCGGATATCCGCTTCCTTCAGGCCCGGCTTGATGAAACCAAGCGCCTCGGCAAAGACGCGGTCGGCGATATCTGCCGCTTCCCGCAGCCGCGCCATTTCCTCCGGCGTCTTGACGATGCGGGCTTCCTCCAGTACCGGCAAGGCGTTGACGAACGAGACGCCGCAGTCTGCGGCGATATCCAGCGCGTTGAAGGCCTGGGCGGAGGAGTTGAGCCCCAGCCTGCCTCCGGCGAGGCTGTGTTCCGCCAAAGCGGCGCCGACGACGCCGGTCATGCTCTCCCCGTCCAGCCAGGTATACACTTTCATATCACTGCCATAGGCTTTGGCGATCTCTCCCCGATAGAGTACATTGCAGACATAGAAGTATGCTCCGCCCGCCGTGAGGAACAGGCCCTGAAAGCGTTCGCACATCATGGGGCTGAACCCGGTCAGGAACAGCAATTCCTCGGAAGGGCATACCAGAAGGCCGTCCAGGCCCGCAACCCTGATCTGCCTGCATACGGCGTCGATTCTGTCTTTGTTCATCCGTTTTCTCCCCGTTCTCAATAGAATTATCTATGGCTCTATCATATCACAACGATTATCCCCGGACAATGCGCCGCCCGTTAAACAGGCACACGACATGCACCTATGTTGAGCGATTGTCTCAAGATAAGATTGACTTTGGACGGATTTGCATTATAATGTATCCCATAAACGGTTGCCGCATACGGCGGTAAACCTGCATTCAAACTACGAGGAGGATTCCGAATGAAAAAGGTTGTCAGTATTCTAATCCTAAGCATCTTTGTGTTTTCGCTTGCCGGCTGCGGCGGCAGCCAGCCGGCCCAGCCCGCGGCGCCGGCGGCGTCGGGCGGCGCCGATTATCATATCGGCATATGCACTTTGGGCTTCGACCAGTCGGAAGATGAAATCCGGGGCGTCGAGGCGCTGATCGCCAAGTACGGCAAGGCGGAAGACGGCGGCCTGGTCAAGCACGTCGTGCTGCCCGCCAACTTTGCGGAGGAGCAGGAACTGGTCATCTCGCTGATCTCCGGGCTTGCGGACGACCCGCTGATGAAAGCCGTCATCGTAAACCAGGGCATACAGGGGACCGCGGCCGGATTCCAGAAAATCAAAGAAGCCGGCAGGGACGATATCATCCTGCTGACCAATATGCCCCAGGACGACCCGGAAGTCATGCGCAATGTCGCCACGATCATCGTGGACTCGGACAATGTGCTGAGAGGCTATTACGACATCGTCAGGTCTAAAGAGATGGGCGCCACGACCTTTGTCCATATGTCCTTCCCCCGCCACATGAGCGTGTACGTCCTGTCCAGGAGAAGGGCCATCTATGAGCAGGCCTGTAAAGACCTCGGCATCGAGTTTGTATTCGAGACCGTGCCCGATCCGGCCGGCGACATTGGCGCGGCGGGCGCCCAGCAGCAGGTACGGGATATGATGCCGCGTCTGGTCGACAAGTACGGCAAGGACGCCGTGTACTTCACGACCAATACCGCCCTGCACGAGCCGATCATCGCGCGCGTGGTTGAGTTAGGCGCCTTATTCGTCGACCAGGATGATATGTCGCCGGTCTGCGGTTTCCCCACCGCCCTCGGCGTCGACTTGTCCGACGTGGCTGGCGACTGGCCGGCTATCGTCAAGAAAATCGAAGCGGACATCGTGGCTAAGGGGGCTTCCGGAAGGCTCGGCACCTGGCCGTACGCCTTTACTTACGCCGCCAGCATAGGCCTTTTCGAACTCGCGAAGGACAGGATCGACGGAAAAGGCTCCAGCGATACGCTGGGCGATATCGTCAAGGCTTTTCAGGTCGTGACGCCCGGCTGCGAATGGGTGTCGGGCATATTCACCTATCCCGACGGCAGCACGATCGACAACTATTACCTCCTGACGATGGATACGTATATCTTTGGCAAAGGGTATTCCGGCGTGATGAGCAATCCGGTTCCGGAGAAGTATCTGACCATCGAGTAATCCGAGTTTGTTTACGCGCCGGGCCGGCAAAGGCTGTCCGGCGCGTAAACCTTTCTCAACCAAATCTCTGTTGGAGCGTGTTGCCCTTGCATACGGACAGTCGGGAAGTCTTGCGCTTTGAGCATGTCGGGAAGTCCTTCTTCGGCAATCAGGTATTGAAAGACATATCCTTTTCGCTGGAGAAGGGGAAAATACTGGGCCTCGTCGGCGAAAACGGCGCCGGTAAATCCACGATGATGAAAATCCTGTTCTCCATGGACGACATCAGGGAGACCGGCGGCTACGAAGGCGCCGTCTATCTCGACGGGGCTAAGCTGAATTTCAGCAATCCCATGGACGCGATTAACGCCGGCATAGGCATGGTCCATCAGGAATTTTCGCTGATACCGGGCTTCACCGCCGCGGAAAACATCCTGCTCAACAGGGAGTTTACGAAGCATAGCCTGATCTCGAAAGTATTCGGCAGGAAGCTCGATACGCTTGACCGGCATAAGATGCATTTGTCGGCGCAGGAAGTGATCGAGCTGCTGGGCGTCAGCCTGGATCCCGATATGTATGTGTCCAATATGCCGGTGGGGCATAAGCAGTTTGTCGAGATATCGAGGGAGGTCAACCGCGAAAACGTCAAGGTGCTGATCTTTGACGAGCCGACCGCGGTATTGACCGAGAGCGAAGCCCGGATCCTGCTCGACGCCCTGAGAACGCTTGCCGGCAGGGGCGTGGCGATCATCTTTATCAGCCACAGGCTGCAGGAGATCGTCGACGTCTGCGACTCGGTCGTCGTACTGCGCGACGGCGAGCTGGTGAAGCACGTCGGGAAGGAAGAAGGATACTCGGTCGTCCAACTGGCGAAGTGGATGGTCGGCCGCGAGGTCGAGAGTCAGCACGCCAGGCGCGAAGCCGCTTTGGACAATGACGGCGATATCGTGATGGAGATCAAAAACCTCTGGGTCAATATGGCGGGGGAGCTGGTAGACGACGTCAACCTCAGCGTCAGAAGGGGCGAGTTTCTCGGGATCGGCGGCCTGGCGGGCCAGGGTAAGCTGGGGATACCGAACGGGATCATGGGCCTGGCCGAAGCGGGCGGGACGATCACCTACAACGGCAAGCCATTTGTCCTGAATTCGCCGAAAGCCGCATTAGACCTTAAGATAGCTTTCGTCTCCGAAGACAGGCGCGGCTTCGGTTTGCTGCTGGACGAACCCGTCTACTGGAACGTGACCTTTTCGTCGATGCAGGTGTTGAACAAATACCTGAAGCGCTACATGGGGATCAGGCAACGCGACGAAAAAGAAATGCGCGAAAAAACGAACGAGTACGTCAAATCCCTGGAAATACGCTGCGTCAGCGAAAAGCAGAAGGTGCGCGAGCTGTCCGGCGGCAACCAGCAGAAAGTGTGCCTGGCGCGGGCCTTTGACCTTGAGCCGGAGCTGCTGTTTGTCTCCGAGCCGACGCGGGGCATCGATATCGGCGCCAAGTCGCTGGTGCTCCAGGCGCTGAAACGCTACAATGAGGAAAAAGGCGTGACGGTGGTCATGGTTTCCTCCGAGCTTGAGGAGCTCAGGTCGATCTGTGACAGGATCGCCGTCATCTGCGACGGCAAAGTCGCGGGGATACTGCGCTCCGGCGAGGACGCGGAGAAATTCGGCCTGCTCATGTCAGGATTGGGGCAAGAGGAGGAGAGCGCCTGATGACGGGCTTGATTCATAAAATCGGCTGGCCCAGAGTGATTATCGGCATTTTTTTAGCCGGCTTGTTTATCGCCTGCCCCTTTGTCGGCGTCAACATCCAGTTCGCGATCACCGACGTACTGGGCCGCTTCGGCATGAACCTGGTGCTGATCCTGTCCCTTGTGCCGATGATCCAATCCGGCTGCGGGCTGAACTTTGGCGTCCCCCTGGGCATCGTATCGGGCGCCTTTGGCGCGGTCTGCAGCGTCGAGCTTAACGCTACCGGCTTTGGGGGCATATTCGTCGCCATGCTGATCGCCTGCTCGTTTGCCGCCGTGATCGGCGTGATCTACGGCTACATCCTGAACAGGATCAAGGGCGACGAGATGATTATATCCACCTACGTCAGCATGGCCTTCGTCGGATTCATGTGCCTGCTGTGGGTGAGGCTGCTGCCCTTCAAGAACCCGCTCCTGCTCTATGGCTTCGGCGGCGCCGTCTTTAAGCCGCAGATCCCTTTGGGCAATCATTGGGCCGGGATATTAGACAAGGTGATGTATTTTAAAATCGGCCCCATCATCGAAGTCCCGACGGGTATGTTTCTCGTCGGCGCCTTCTGCTGCTTTCTGATGTGGCTCTTCTTCCGCTCCAAGCTCGGCACCGCGATGACCGCCGCGGGCTCAAACCCCGAGTACGCCCGGGCCGCGGGCGTGAGCATCGACAAGATGCGCCTGATCTCCGTGGTCATGTCCACGTCCGTCGCCGCCCTGGGGATGATTATCTATTATCAGCATTATACCTTTGTGCAGCTCTACATGACGCCGATTAACCTGATGCTCCCCACCGTCGCCGCGATCCTGATCGGCGGCGCCGCGATCAAGAAAGCCACGATCACCAATGTGATTATCGGGACCTTCCTGTTCCAGGGAGTCGTCACGGTCGGGCCGATGGTCGCCGGCAGCGCCTTCGGCGATATCGCGGACGCGCTGCGCCTGGTCATCTCCAACGGCATGATATTGTATGCGCTTACCAGAAAAGAGCAGAGATAATGACGAAAAAGTTTAATTTTAAATTGCTTTTCCTCAAAAACATTGTGCCGGTCATCTTTTTGCTGATGACGGCGTTGATGATGCCTTTCTCCGGTTACTCGGGCAAGTTCCTGGCACAGGAGATCGTGACCCGTCTGGGCAGGGACACATTCCTGGTGCTGGCCCTGCTGATCCCGCTCATGGCCGGGATGGGCATCAATTTTGGCCTGGGGCTCGGCGCGATGTCCGGGCAGATCGCGCTGATCTTCGTGACGGACTGGCATGTCGCGGGCATTCCGGGGATACTGCTGGCTATGCTGATCTCCACGCCCATCGCCATGGTATTCGGCTTATTCGGCGGCTATCTCCTGAATAACGCCAAAGGCCGGGAGATGATCACCTCCTATGTGCTTGGATTCTTCATGCTTGGCGCGTATCAGATCATCGTATTGTTCGGCATGGGCAGCGTCATCCCCATCGGCGACGGGGGGCTCCTTCTGTCCCGGGGCTTTGGCATCAGGAATACCATCATGCTCGACGGCGTAGCCGGCAGCTTCGACACGCTGGTCGACCGGCTGCTGGGATTTCGCGTCCAGGTCGCCGATATCAATATCCCGGTGTTTACGCTTCTTGTGGTGATATCGCTCTGCCTGCTTACCTGGTGGTTCAGACGGACCAAGCTCGGGCAGGAGATCCGCGCGGTAGGCCAGGATATGGGCGTATCGGCGGCTTCAGGCATTAATGTGAGCAGGACAAGGATCATCTCCATGCTCATTTCCACGGTATTGGCGGGGTACGGCTATATCGTGTTTATGCAGAACGTCAGCGTCATGCCTGTATACACAGGGTCGAATACGGTGGCCACCTACGCCGCGGCGGCGCTGCTGGTCGGCGGGGCTACGGCCAGCAAAGCCGGGATACCCAGCGTGTTGTTTGGCGTGGCGCTTTTCCATCTGCTGTTTATCGTGACGCCGATGGCGGCCAACCGGATATTTGGCGCGGCGGAAGTCGCGGAATACTTCCGGCTGTTTATCTCTTACTCGATCATCGCGCTGGCGTTGGTACTGAACGGCTGGAACGCGAAAAAAGAGAAGGACCGGGCTCTGTTCGGACATAGGAACCGCGGCGGCGACGAGGGCGCGGCCGAAACGCGATGAGGCTGCCGGAGGCGTCGGCGAAGACCCTGAGCGTATTTAATGTTCAACGTTATGCCATACATGACGGGGAGGGCATCCGCACGACCATTTTCTTCAAAGGATGCCCGCTGCGCTGCGCCTGGTGCCATAATCCGGAAAGCCAGAGCTTTGCGCCGGAGCTGATTTTCCACGAGGAGCGCTGCACGGGCTGCGGGCGCTGCGCCTCCGTCTGCCCCGCGAAGGGCGGGCCTGCCAGGCCGGAACGGGAGCGCTGCTCCGGCTGCGGCGCCTGCGCGGAGGCCTGCCTCGCCGGCGCCAGGGAACTGTCAGGCAAGCCCGTGACCGTAGAGGAGCTGCTGGCCCTGGTGAAGCGGGACGCCCCGTTCTACGAAACCTCGGGCGGCGGCGTGACCCTGTCCGGCGGAGAACCGCTGGCCCAGGATTCGGACGTGTTGGAAGCTTTATTGACAGCCCTGCGCGAGGAAGGCCTGTCCGTGACGGTCGATACCTGCGGCCACGTCCCCTGGAGAAACATCAGCCGGGTATTGCCGTACATCAGCCATTTCCTCTATGACGTCAAGCTCGGGGACGGGGAGGCCCACCGCCTCTTCACCGGGGCGGACAATGTCCGCATCCTGGACAACCTGGCCCGCCTCGGGCGCGCCGAAGCGAGCCTGGACGTCTGCGTCCCGGTCGTCTGCGGCGTCAACGCGCGCGCAGGCAGCATGGAAGCCGTCGCCGAAGTCATCGCGGCGCGGATATGGCCCCGGCGCGTACGCCTGCTGCCCTACCACGGGACGGGCGGCGGCAAATTTGCCAAGCTCGGCAGGACATACGCAGACGCCTTTTCCGCCCCGGACGCCGGGCAGCTCGAGGAATTCCGCCGGATATTTGCCGACAAAGGCTTTAACGTCAGCGTCGGGGGATAAAGGGAACCTTTGAATCCGCCGCCGCCGATAGTCCCGGGCGGATAGAAAAGCCCGCGAAATTGTGCTAAACTGGAACAAATACAAGAACAATCCTAAGAAGGAGACTGGGTTGCATGGAACTTGATTATGCCGCCGACCGTGGGTCGACGCCGCGGGTGCGTAAGCTGCGCCGGGAGAGCCTGGAGGCCGTGCCGCGCCTGTATCTGGAGCGGGCGAGGCTGGTGACCGAAGCCTATGAGCTATATGAAGGCGCCCTGTCGGCGCCGGAGCTGCGGGCTATGGCGCTGCGCCATTTTGTGGAGCACAAGGCCCTGTATCTCGGGGAGGGGGAGCTCATCGTGGGCGAAAAAGGCGACGGACCCCAGGCCGCGCCCACATTCCCCGAGTTGTGCTGCCATACGCTTGAGGATATGCGGGTCATGGACAGCCGGGAGCTTATCTCATTTCGCGTCACGGCTGAAGACCTGGCTTATCAGGAGAAAACGCTCATCCCCTTCTGGGAGAAGCGCAGTATGCGGCGCAGGCTGCTGGAGGCCATGACCCCGGAGTGGAAGGACGCTTATGAGGCCGGACTCTTCACCGAATTCATGGAGCAGCGGGGGCCCGGGCATACCGTCGGGTCGGAGAATATATACGGCAAAGGTTTTCTGGATTATAAGCGGGAGATAGCCGAAGCCATAGCGGCCGTCGACCCGGCGGCGGATGCCCGCGCCGGCGCCAGGCTGGAGCAGCTCCGGGCTATGGATATCTGCTGCGACGCGATTATCACGCTGGGGGCGCGCTACGCCGCCCTGGCGGAGTCGGCGGCGGACAAGGAATCCGACCCCGTCCGGCGGACGGAGCTGCGCCAAATCGCCGCAAACTGCCGGGTTGTGCCCGCCCATAAGCCGGAGACCTATTGGCAGGCTATACAGATGTACTGGTTCGTGCATCTTTGCGTCACCACGGAGCTCAATCCCTGGGACGCCTACAGCCCCGGCCGGCTGGACCAGCACCTCATCTCCTTCTACCGGCAGGACATAGCCGCCGGCGTCTTGGACCGGGACAGGGCTCTGGAGCTGCTGGAATGCCTCTGGGTCAAATTCAACAACCAGCCCGCCCCGCCCAAGGTGGGGATCACCCTCAAGGAAAGCAGCACTTATACCGACTTTGCCAACATCAACACCGGCGGGATCGACCCGCTGGGGGAGGACGGCGTCAACGAGGTGAGCTACCTCATCCTTGACTGCATGGATGAGATGCAGCTTCTTCAGCCGAGCTCCAACGTGCAGATCAGCCGCAAGACCCCCGCCCGCTTTTTGCAGAGGGCCTGCGAGATCTCCCGCAAGGGCTGGGGGCAGCCGGCGTTTTACAATACGGAAGCCATCCTGCAGGAGCTGCTGGGGGCGGGCAAGTCCCTGTCTGACGCCCGCAAAGGCGGGTCCAGCGGCTGCGTAGAGACGGGCGCCTTCGGCAATGAAGCCTACATCCTCACCGGCTACTTCAACCTGCCGAAGATACTGGAGATTACCCTCCACGGCGGCCTGGATCCGGTGAGCGGCAAGACGCTTGGCCTGCCGCTTGGCAGCGCGGAGAGCTTCGGCAGCTATGCCGAGCTGTGGGAAGCTTACGAAAAGCAAGTCAGGCACTTTGTCGACGTCAAAGTCAGGGGCAGCAACCTCATCGAGCAGCTCTACGCCGCTTATATGCCCGCCCCCTTCCTGTCGGTGATTACCAACGACTGCATCGCAAAGGGCATGGACTACAACGCCGGCGGAGCCAGGTACAATACCAGCTACCTGCAGGGCGTAGGCATAGGCACCATAGCGGACTCCCTGGCGGCGATCAAGTACAACGTCTTTGACGAGGGGCGCTTTACCATGAGCGAGCTGACGGAGGCGCTGGCCGCCGATTTCGAAGGGCATGAGGAAATCCTGCGCCTGGTACGCGAGCGCACGCCCAAGTACGGCAACGACGACGATTACGCCGACGATATCATGCGGCAGGTATTTACATTATACCGGGACGCCGTGACCGGCAGGCCCAATGCCCGGGGCGGCGGCTGGCGGGTCAATATGCTGCCCACCACCTGCCACGTCTACTTCGGCGAGGTGATGCTGGCCAGTCCAAACGGCCGGCTGGCCCGCAAGCCCGTGTCCGAGGGGATATCGCCGGACAAGGGCGCCGACGTCCACGGCCCCACCGCGGTCCTGCGCTCCTGCGCCAAGATGGATCAGCTGAGCACCGGCGGGACATTGCTCAATCAGAAATTTACCCCGGGCGTGGTCGCCGGGGATACAGGATTAACGCAGATGGCTAACCTTATCCGTACATATTTCAATTTGGACGGCCACCATATCCAGTTCAACGTCGTCGACCGGCAGACCCTTCTGGACGCCCAGGCCCGTCCGGAGGAGTACCGCGACCTGATTGTGCGCGTGGCCGGCTACAGCGACCATTTCCGCAACCTCAGCCGCGAGCTGCAGGACGAGATCATCGCCCGGACGGAGCAGGCGCTGTAGGAAAGGGGCAGGACTGAAGTAAACCGCAGGAGGGGGAAGGGCAATGTTCAGAATCATGACCGCCGACGAGGCAATTCATATGATCGACGACGGGGACTGTATCGCCATCAACTCATTTTTAGCCCTGTCCAACCCCGAGGCGCTTCACGACGCCCTTTCCGAGCGCTATGCCGAAACCGGCTCGCCGAAAGGGCTGCGCTTATACTGCGCGGCGGGGTTCGGCGCCTGGGACGAAAACCGCTTCGCCGACCGCTATATCAAAATGGGGGCGGTGCGCGAGATTGTCGCCGGCCATTACAGCAGTATGCCCGCCGCCGTACACGCTGCGCTGGCGGATCAAATCGAAGCCTATTGCCTCCCTCTGGGCGTATTGTCCCACGCCATACGCGCCGCCGCGTCGGGGCAGGACTGGATACTGGACGAGGTGGGGATTGGTATATACTGCGACCCCCGCGTCGATACCTGCGCCCTGAACCCGGTCTCCGGGAAGGAGCTCGTGCAGGTGCGGGAGGCGGAGGGGAAGGAATATCTGCTTTATCCGACGCCGAAGATCGACGTCGCGTTCATCAAAGGCACGACGGTGGATCCAAACGGGAACATTTCGTTTGAGAAAGAGTACCTGACCGTCGACGCCCTGGCGACGGCCCAGGCGGCCAAGCGGAACGGCGGCAAAGTCATCGTGCAGGTGGAGCGGGTGAGCCATGTATTTACCCGCCCGCGCAGCGTCATCGTACCCGGCATATTGGTGGACGCCGTGGTCGTCTGCGAAAACGAGGGCGAAACTGGGGAGTACAATCCGGCGCTGTCCGGCGATATGCACGTCCCGGCGACGCACATGGATTATTTCGTCCATAAGCTGTCGACCACCATCCATAAAAGGACGGAATCCGGCGACCGGACGGCCGATATCATCGGCGAACGCGCCGCCCGGGAGCTGCGGCCCGGCCAGATCGTCAACATCGGTATAGGCATACCCGAGACGGTGGGCAAATACGCGTCCAGGCTGGGTATCCTAAAGGACGTCGCGATCACGGTCGAAGCCGGCGGCGTGGGAGGGCTTCCCGCCCCGGGCGTGGCCTTCGGCGCTACCATCGGCGCGGATATGATCTGTGATATGGCGACCCAGTTCGATTTCTACGACGGCGGCGGGCTGGACATTTGCTTCCTGGGCGGCCTGGAAGCCGACGCGTCGGGCAATGTGAACGCTCACAAATTAGCGGGCGGTTACTCTGGGATCGGCGGCTTCGCCAATATCACCCACGCGACGAAAACCATCGTGTTCTGCATGAGCTTCAATACTAAAGGGCTTATCGCGGCCAAAGAGGCGGACAGCGGCGTGCAAATCCGGCGGGAAGGCGCCGTCCCCAAATTTAGAAAGGACATAGCGGCGATTAGTTTTTCCGGCAAAAACGCGCTGAAACGCGGCCAGCGCGTGCTGTACGTCACTGAGCGCTGCGTATTTGAGCTGACCGCAGGAGGACTGGCTTTAAAAGAAGTCTATCCCGGAATCGACGCACAGCGCCAAATCCGGGATATGCTGGATTTCGATTGCGGTTAAACGAGTCTTCATTCGATCAGATATAGGAAAGGAAGCGTTTCTTTATGCCGGAGGTTTATCGGGTCAGGTATATCACAGAACGGGTCAAAAAACTTGAGGATTTGCTCAATCATATATCGGCAACCGGTATTGTGTGCAAAAACTGCGGGCAATACAGCAACGTCAATCATGTCTGCCTGAGAACAAAAGAAAAAAAGCATCCGTTTACGAACTGCAGGGAGTGGTGCTGGGGAGAGAAATCCCTGGTGAATATATACCTCCGGCCGCAGGATACGCGCCCGCTGAACGAATGATAAAAAAGGGCGGCCGCGATTTGCAGCCGCCCCTGAAGGTATATTGCTTTACCCGGCGATTACGCCTTAGCGGATCAACTTGAATTCCTTGATGTTTGAGCCGTTGCCTTTAATGTCGTAGACGAGCGTATATCCCGCCAGGACGTGATCGGCTGCAAATATGTATTTCCCGTCCAGGTTCGCGTTGTTGCCGCTCAGACTGACCGAATAGGCGGTAGTCTTTATTTCGCCGTCCGACCAGGTCTCGGTAACGTTAAACGTCAGCACCCAGACGCGGGAGTTCTTCGCGGTTTCCGCTATGCCGACGAAGCCCTTGGCGGAGGTCGCCGCGCCGACGAGGGTCGCCGGCTCGGGAGTCTCCGGAGGCTCGATGGTATAGGTCGTCTCCGGGGCGGCGTATGATTCGCCGCTTTCTTCATCGACCAGCGTTACTTTGATCACATAATCGTCGGGAGCCAGCGTAGCGAGGAAGTCTTGATACAGGATGATAACGACGCTGCCTCTGTACGCTTCGCCTAAAGCGTCGCCATACAGATCTTCGTTGAAGAGCAGGAATTTAACACCATCTTCGCCCTCGTCTTCGACTAACTGCATCGGATAGGAGACGCCGCCGAAGACCAGGTCGATCTGCTCCAGGTCGTCAAAGGACGCCTGCAGGGTGAAATCCGCGTCCGCTTCCTTGTCGATCACCGGATCCGGCTCGTCGTCAAATTCCGGCTCTTTCACTGTGACGAAGAGATGCGCGGATTTCTCTATGCCGCCTTCGCGATAGAAGACGTCGATGCGCTGCGCGCCGACGGCCATGAGCTTGGCGCCGTCCGCCGGCGTCGTCGTATAGCCGGAGATTTCGGCCCAGGCGCCGTCTGTGTAATGGGCCATGACGACCATGCCGGCGAGATCCAGCGTCTCGCCCTGGGTGTATTTGTCATTGGCGAGCAAGCCCGGCGCGATACTATCAAGAGCGGCCGGCGTGATTTCGCCGCGGTCTCTGACACGGATGCGGGGCAGGGGGTCGCTGCCGCTCAGGTTTTCCCCGACGGAGGCAAGCCCGGTGACAAAGACCCTGGCGCCTTCCGCGACGAAGGAAAGGTCGACGGCAGTGGTGATATAGGCGTTGATGTAGATCAGCGCCTCGCCGCCCAGAGCGTCGGTGAGGGTGAACTGGCTGATCACGCCGGCGTCTGTCTTGCGGACGTCCGATACAATACCGGAAACCTGTACCAGGGACCCGGTATAGGCCGGACTCATGGCGTGCACGGCGAAGAGGTATTCGGGCGTCAGTTGATTGACCGAGGCGTCGACGACCTCGAGCCTGGTCACCGCGATCTGGATCTCGCCCTGATAGCTGCTGACCGTGCCGGCGACGCGGATCTTCTGGCCTTCCCGCACGCCGGAAGCTACGGGGAAAAGGTTGATTCCGCCGGTGGCGTCCTGTACGTAGATGCAGTCGAAGAAGCCGGTGTTAGCCGCGGCGTCGCCGGAGTAGACGTTGGTGGTGGCTATGCCTTCGACGGTGACGGCTGCGCCTTCGGGCAGCGCCTTGACGTCGGCGATGGCCGTGATCTCTGCCGGTGGCAGGAGCGACTTGATCAGATTCAACGCCAGATTGTAATTGCTGTACTGCAGGGTCGAGGCGTTTTCCATGTCGACCTTGACTTCGAAGTTGCTCATGAAGGCGCCGCCGGAGACGATGACCAGGGATTGGCCGCCGTCCGGTCGTCCGATTGACTCCGAAGCGGTATTCAATAAGCGGAAATCGCCGGGGGCGTATTCGTAAGCGGGCGGCGCCGGGAGCTTAAGATTCGATTCGTTGCCGTCCAGGTCGATGGATATGACGTACGCGTCGTTATAGACCAGAGGCGTGACGCTGCCAAGCGGCCGGGACGAAGGATAACCCGAAGCGTCGACGGCGTAGACGGAACTGGATCCGTAGGCGCTGAATGTCTGCGCCGCGACTACGCCGGCAAACAACGGACTTGCCGTGTTGACGGCTGCCGGATAGAAACGCTGGGCGTTGCTGCCGTTAGTGAGCGCGGCTGAGATCGGCTCGTAGGCGTATTGGGGGTTCCAGACGCAGTCGTCCGAAAGCCGCAGGCTGGAGCCGATGGCTTCGAGGAGCTTATTTTGCTCGGCGGACATATGGGTCGATTTGTCGCTGCTGACGTAGGCGTAGCTCTCGTACAGATTGCTCCAGCCGGTGATCACGACCGTGCCGCCCGCGGCCGAGAAGGCGGCGACGGCGTCGATTTCCTGCTGCGTGTAGGAGCGGTGCCCGCCGTAGACTACGCCCGTCGTGGGATTATTTGCCGCCGGGTCGACCCTGCGGGACGGAGCGGTGAGAATCAGGGCCTGATATTTGGGATTGCCGGTAGCGGCAATCAGCGCCTGACTTGTCCAGAGAATCTCCACGCGTACGCCGTAGTCCGCAGCGATGGCGGTGAAATTCGCCATATTGTCTTTGTAGTTTCCGTCTACGTATTCGTTGTAATGGGAGGCGTCGACGCCGATGTAGACCAGTTTATCCGCGTCCCAGACCTCGTAGGCGAGGTCGCAGGTATAGGTCTGCGTCGAAGTGTCCGCGAAGCGGATCACGGCCGTTACGGTCAGACCGACGCTTTCGGCTACAGACGGCTTATAGGTCATGGAATGGCTGAATTCCCCCGCCGGGACGATAGAAGCGTTCAGGTTGTCGAATAACCCGAGGACGTTGCCGAGATGGTCTCTGTACTCCAGGGATAGCAGCGTCACGGTTTGGGGTTCATTGCTGAACAAGGTGGAGGTCAGGCTGAGGTCTTCACCGGTGACGGGCATGACCGAACTCTTCGTCACATCGACGAAGCCTGCGGCTTTGCCCGCGCCCAGCCAGACCGGCGCGGTCACTGCATAGCGGTCGCCAGCCGGCGTCCCGACGACAACACGGAGGTAGTAATATCCGGGGGCCGGATTGACGATGGTTTTATCGTAGCTGTAATTCTGCGCGTTCGGCGTATCCCTCAACAGCTCGACGCCGCCGTTGGTGACGAGGCTTACAGATTTGACATAGTATCCCGCCGTGGGATTGCTGATTTCGGCGGTGAAGTTGGCCGAAGCCGGCACGACGTCCAGGATGGAGCCCAAGGGCTGCCCGTTGACCTTGTAAATGATCTCCAGGTCGTCGACCTCGGTGGCGTATACGCGCATATCCCTCAGCGCCTGGTACAGGCCTTCGACGGACAGGTCGTTAGTCCAGATCGCGGTGCGGCAGGTATTGGAATCCCCCCATTTCCCCAGGTGGTTGTCCTGGTTATTGGTTGGGGCGACATGCCAGCCTTTGTCCAGCGCCATCGTATATTGCTCATAGGAGCGGAAATAACCGCCGGAGCTTACCGCGCCTTCGCCGTTGCCTACCTCAACAAGAGTGACGCGCTGGTCGAGGACGGGGTTGTAATAGTTGAAATTGGCGAAGTTGCCGAAGGTCGGCCCGGGATGATTGAACATGGAGATGGATCCGGGATGCCTGGTCAGCAGTTCATAGTAAGCCCGCAGCCCGGCGTCGGCGGATTTGTTGTTTAACGCGGTATTGTTGCGGCTGACGAAGCCGCCGGTGTTGAAGGTGTTCATATGGCCGGGACCGCCGGACCAGGTCATCTCGTAGCCGTAGACGCTGACGAAGCCGTCCGTGCGGGCGCTGTCGGCGGCGTCGAGCCCGGCCTGCCACTTGGCGCTGTTGATATTATAGACGTCGAGGTCGATGGTTGCGGGATTATCGCTGTTGGAACCGGTCTCGTCAAAGCTGTTGCTATGGTCGGTGACGGCGAAGAAGTCCAGCCGGGCGACGTCTCTGGCATAGGCGAAGGCTTCGCTCAGGCTGCCGGCGCCGTCGGAATTGGTCGTGTGGGAGTGGAGCTGGCCGAAATACACTTTCTCGCCGCCAAGCGCCGCTTTCGTGAAAGCATAGACCGTCTTTTCACCACTGAGATATCCTTCTTTTTCCGCCCAGGTTTCGATCCTGATCGACTCCGGATCTCCGGCGAAGAGATCCTCGCTCAGAGTCAACGCTTCGGCATAGACCTGCTCCGCACCGTCGTTGACGACGTATTTGATCACGGCGCCGGCGACTGCGTTCTCCAACTTGACGGTTGCCCCGGGTATGACCGCGCCGGAGTTTTTGCTTGCCGTGACCCTGGGCAGTTTGCCCTGGGCGAATTCGTAGGTATCTATGCGGCTGTCGTCTTTCCCGGGCGCCGTCGCCTTGACCAGGAGCGTGAGCGGCAGCTCAACGATCACGAATTGGCCGCCGGGCGCTTCCGTCCAGGCCGCGCCGTCTGTGGATACCAATACGGCGTAACCTTCGGCTTCAGCGTCTTCGTCGCAGCCGGGGCTAAAGTTTACGGTCAGCCCCAGGGGGACGTCGCCGCCCGCCGTGTCCGACAGGGGACGGCGCAGTTGGTTCGGGCCGAGCTTGTAGTCGCCGCTCACCGTGATGAAGTTGATCTGATGCGTACCGTTGGAGCCGATGGCGTTGACGCCTCCGGCCGATGTGTCGCTGGACAGCAGCCAGCGCAGATGCAGCATGGGAAGGCCGTATGCGCCTTCAGGGAGGGATTTGGAGTATTGGGTGTTGCCGATAGCGACAGCGCTGGGGACGACGACAGCCGGGTCGTTGGCGTCATACCAGGCCGTCCCGTCGGCGCTGTACTGCAGCCTGAAATCCCGGGGGCCTGTCGCGGAGGAGCGCATATTCCAACATACTTCGATGTTTTTAAAACCGGAGCCTGGTAAGGTCACGTACCACCAGGCGTTGTTGGGGACGCCGTTCAGCCCGCTCAGATTCGCGCCGCCGGAGCTGAAGTTCAGGGTCTGCGCTGCGCCGTTTTTAATAAACTGCAGCGCAGCGTCCGCCATATAGTCGCCGCCGGTGGCTGCGATCGCCGTACCGGATGCGGCGCCTAAGTTCCACTGCGCCAGGACGCCCCAGCCGTCCGTGCCGGAGGTATCGGGGGGCGGGGGCGGCGTGCCGGGGACGATATCAGGCGGCGAATCGCAGAAGACCTGCGGGTTGCCGCTGAACGTATAGACGTAACCTTTATTGATCGTCAGCCAGTCGTCCTTCGCGAATCCCAGGCCGGCCAGGTTGGTGCGCAGCGTGATTTCTACGCTTCCCTTGGCGATCGTATGATTCTGGACGCCGCTGTTAGCGTTATATACGGTAAGGATCACGTCCTCCAGGCTAACGGCCATACATTTATACTTGCCCGCGGCCAGATCCGCAACGGAAACCGTCGTGCAGGCGATATCCCCTTCGCCTTCGACGACGATATCCGGGGCGGCGGCCGAGACGGGAATAATCTCAGGCAAGCCGTTGTACACGGTGAGATAACCGGTGACGGTAACTTCCTTGCCGACCCAGTCCGCCGCCACGAATCCGGCGCCGCTACGGTAGACGCAAAGGCCGTCGTTCTCGCCCGTGCCGTCCTGGATGAGCAGGTTGGTGGCGCTGTACCAATAGGATACGACCCCGGTGACGGAGACCGTCGGCCCGAACTCGTTATTGACAGCGGGGACCAGCGCCCTGGCTTCAGCGATGGAAAGATGCGGGACTTCCGGTTCGGGGTCGGCAGGCCGCTCTTTCTCGTAGACGAAAGCGACGACGCCGCTGGGGTCGAGGTCCTCCGCCAACGCAAAAGCCTTGATGGTGATCGTGTCTTTCTCGCCGAAATCAAGATCGATGGGATTGATGTAGATTGGGGAAGTGGCCGCGTTTGGCGAGCTGCCGTCCGTCGTGTAGTAGATGACCGCGTCCGCCGTCGCGCAGGAGAGCGTAACGGCCGTCCCGTCTTCAACCACGCCGGGCGCCGGGCTGGCGACGGGCGCGGCGGTAGTGTCCGGATCATCCGGGTCGCCGGGCTCGCCGCCTTCGCCGAGGGGGAGGCCGCTGAGCGAGATGTTTTGGATTTGGCTTGTACCGCCGCTCTGGATCATGTCGTCGACAGCGTAAGTCCCTGTACCGGCACGGGCGGAAAAGCTTGAGACGTTGATCAGCCGGATGGACAAGATATCGCTGTCGTCCGTTGGCTCCGGGAGGACAATCGTGTTGTCATTGGTGTAGCCGGCATTGCCGGCTATGTAGTCGACTTCCATGTCGGTAGCCGGGAGGTATTCGTAACCGTCCGTACTGTAGAATGCCTTGAAGTCTCTGGGTCCGGTTCCGGAGCTGCGGGCGTTCAGCTTAAGGATGAGATTCTCGTAGCCGGCAGACGAAAGTCCGTCAAGCTGCCAGTATCCGCCGCCTCCTTCCCATACGCCGTTGCCCGAAGCGTTGTATCCGTTTGAGCTAAAGGTAATGCTGGGGTTTACTGACTGCGAAAGCAGCCCGGCGCCGACTGTCGCCTCGTGCGCAGTCGCCGCAGTACCGCTTGAGGAGGTCCATGCCGCCAGCGTCACCGGTCCGTCCGCTAACGCCGCCGCCGGTGGCGCAAGCAGCCCGAAGACGAAGACAAGGGTAAGCAACAGGGAGAGGCGTTTGTTTGTTTTTCTGTTCATGATTAGCAGCCTCCTGTCAAAGTTTCATTTGGACTCGGCGTGTCTATATTATGCCATCATCTTATCACAAATCCGGAGCCTCCGCCATTTTGTTTTTGTAAAAGGAAGGTAAGAATTAGTGCGAATTAGTGGTTGTCAATATCATTTTTTCAGAGGCGGAGCGTTTTCGTCGCGATCTTATCGCAAAACGCCTGGTCGTGCTCGACAAAGATCATCGTCGGCCGGTAGGCGGCGATCAGGTCTTCGATCTGAATCCTCGACAGGACGTCGATATAATTAAGGGGTTCGTCCCATAGATAGACATGGGCCTGCGTACTCAGACTGGCGGCGACGAGGGCCTTTTTCTTCTGCCCGGCGCTGTAGTCGCGCATATCCTTCTCAAATTGTATTCGCGGAAAATCCAGATGGCGCAGGTTGGTCATCAGCAGCGTTTCGTCTATCCCCAGCCCCCTCGCGAAATCGCGTAAGCTCCCTTTGAGGAAAGAAGCGTCTTGCGGCACATAAGAAATGACCAGTTGGCTGCCGATAGCGATATGACCCGTATAGGGCACGCTTTCGCCGCAAATCAGCTTCAGGACGCTGCTCTTTCCGGCGCCGTTGCCGCCCTGCAGCGCCAGGCGCTCGCCTCTTTCCAGGGTGAAACGCAGATCGCCGGCGACCTCCCTGCCGTCGTAGGCTATCGTCACTTTGTCCAGCGAGATCATACGGGTCGCATGATATGCCAGCGGGTGCATTTTCAGATCGACGGCTGACTCGACGTTTTGCAGAAGGCCCGATTTTTCTTCAATCGCTGCCTGCTGTCTGCGCTCCAGGTTTTTTCTGCGCTGCTGCATACGTCTGGATTTCTCGCCGTAGTAGGCCATCGTGTCCATACCCATATGCCCTTGTTTACGGATTTTCGCCGCGCCTTTTCCCATTTTGGCAGACTCCACCCGGTCGGCCCAGCGGGAGCTTTGCGTCGCGGCTGTTTCCAGACGCCGGATATCCTTCTTCAGCTTTTCGCTTTCCGCCAGCTCGAAGCGGTCCTGGAGTTGCTTATTTGCATACCAGCTGGAAAAATTGCCGCTCCGGATTTCGATGTTTGTTTTATTGATCGACAGGATGTGATCCACGCAGCCGTCCAGGAATCTGCGGTCGTGCGAGACAAGGATAAACCCGGTCTTTCCGCTCAGATAGCGGGATATCGTGTCGCGGGCGGCGGCGTCCAGATGGTCGGTCGGTTCGTCAATCAACATAAAGGAATTTTCCCGGAGAAACAAAGCCGCCAGGAGCGCCTTTGTCTGCTCGCCCCCGGACAGGGTGGAAAACGGGCGGTGAAGCGCGTAGTCCCGCACGGAAAGCTTATACAGCTCCCGCTGAATCTCCCAGGCCTGGGCGTCCGGCGCGATCTCGGTCAGGATATCCTGCGTGACCAGCGATTTGTCTTCGATCATATACGGGAAATATGTGAAATCCACGCTGCAAGCAATCTCGCCGCTATACGGGTACAAACCCATCAGCAGCCTGAGGAAGGTGGTCTTCCCGCGCCCGTTGCGCCCGCAGAAGCCCAACTTCCAGTCCGTATCGATGCGAAAGGAGACGTCGCTGAAAATGTTGTCGTAGCTGCCTTCGTAAGCAAAGGTCAGATTTCTGACGTCGATTTGGGACATAAAAAATCCTTTCCCCGTATGGAAAAGGATCGGGCTCGAATAGCGTACGTATCGCGTCTCAAAGAAACACAAATCCAAAGCGCTTGTTCATCATCAGTCCGTCCTATTCCAACACAGATCAGGCCCGATACCGTACGGGCGGAAAGTATACTCTGTTGGCACAAGGGACTAACGAATCATCAGGATACCTCGTTTCTGTTGTATATGGATCTTTGGGCGAACCGTACAAAGCGGCTGCCCTCGCTAATATATTATGCAAACGCCGCGCGATTGTCAATACGACCGGACGGTTTTTCTTACGCCAGCAGTATCTCGGCGGCGCGGATCGCCACGTCGATGGCCCGTTCGGGGTCGTGGCTCTCCGGATTACTCAGCCCGGCGTTGGCCCGCTCCTGGTTCCATACGGTATTCAGTACGCAGCCGGCCCGGGCGCCAAGGATCTGACAAACGATAAACAGGGCGGCGCTTTCCATCTCGCTGGCGAGGCAGCGCGCCTTGACCCAGGCTTTCCACTTAGCTTCCAGATCGTAGCCCGCCGGCATACGCCCGGGGTCGTGCTGGCCGTAAAAGGAATCCTTACACTGGACGATCCCTGCGTGCCAGGGCAAGCCCTTCTCTTTCGCCGCTGCGATGAGGGCGTTGGACACGTCCAGATGAGCCACGGCGGGGAACTCGATGGGGACGTATTCCTTGGTCGTGCCTTCCATCCGGATCGAGCCGGTGGCGACGACCACGTCCCCGCCCACGACGTTGATATCCATCCCGCCGCAGGTGCCTACGCGGATGAAGGTCTGTACGCCGGTCATGAAAAGCTCCTCGACGCCGATGGCGGTCGACGGCCCGCCCATGCCCGTGGACATGACCATGACGGTATTTCCCGCAAGCTCGCCCAGCCAGATGGTGTACTCGCGGTTTTGGGAATAAAAGCGGGGATTGTCCAGCTTCCGGGCCATCCGCTCCACCCGCCCGGGATCCCCGGGGAGCAGGGCGAGCTTTGCGCCGTGGGAATCGTCAATGGCGATATGATACATTTTCTCCATACTATCGTACTCCTTTATCGTAAGGTATGCCCTCGGCTTTGGGCGCCTGGGAGTTTTTCGACGTAAACGCCAGAACTACAAGAGTGACCACGAAGGGCATCATTTTATAGAAATAGGCCGAAACCGACAGATCCTTTAGTATCGGTAGGCCGGAAGAGCTCGCCGATATGGCTTTCAGCAGCCCGAAGAAGAATGCCGCCCCGAGAATACGGATGGGTTTCCACTGACCGAAGATGAGTACGGCCAGGGCAAGGAAACCGTAGCCGGATACGGTGGCGTTGAACTCCCGCGAGGTGGGGATGACGAAGACCAGGCCGCCTATGCCGGCGAGCAGGCCGGAGATCATCACGCCGATGTAGCGCATTTTGTAGACGTTGATGCCAACCGAGTCCGCCGCCTGGGGATGCTCGCCGCAGGAGCGCAGGCGCAGGCCGAAACGGGTCTTGTTCAGCAATACCCAGGAGACGAGCAGGATCAGGAAGCCGATGTAGGTGGTGAGGTAAGCGTTCTTAAACAACAAGTCGCCGATGAACGGGATTTTACCCAGGACCGGTACGCTTTCCAGGCGGAACCAGTCTTCGAAATGCACTTGCTGCGTACCCCGCGCGCTGATGCGCCTGCCGACGAAGATGGCAAAAGCCGGGGCGAGCATATTGATGGCCGTGCCGCTGATGACCTGGTCCGCTTTGAGGTTGATGGCCGCATAAGCGTGGGTGAGGGAGACGAGGATCCCCACGGCCCCCGCGACCAGCACAGCCAGCAACAGCAAGATTTGGCCATTGATGGCCGCGCCGGAGCTTTGCACGATATTGATGAAGACGACCCCGGTGAAGGCGCCGAAGATCATGACGCCCTCCAAGGCGATGTTGATCACGCCGCCCCGTTCGCTGAACATGCCGCCCAAGGCGACGACCAGCAGGGGGATCGAGAAAAACATGGTCTGCTGAACAAGGAAGTATAATGTGTTCATGCTCATTCGTCTTCACCTCCTTCGCCGCTCTCCTTGCTTGCCTTGTCAGAAACAAAAAATCCTGCGTCACTTGACTTGTCTTTTTCGCTTCCGACCGCGTCCGCATCGTCGTGCGGCTCCGCATCGTCGACCGGCCCGGGTGCAGGATCCGCCGTCGCGTCAGGTTGCTTTCGCTTGCCCAACTTCTGGACATAACCCTTGATCAATAAAGCGGCTGCGCTGAAGTAAATGATGATCGACACGATGATTTCTACAGCCTGGGGGGCGTAATTGTAAAGCTGCATATTGAATCCGCCCACAGTCAGGTAGGCGATGAACAAGCCCGAGAAGATGACGCCGACGGGGTTGTTGAGAGCCAGCAGCGCCACGGGGATGCCGTTGAAGCCTTCCTGTGCCAAGGTGTCTACCACGTCGATGCCTTTGCCCGCGCCGCTGAGGAAGAGCAGCGCTCCGCCCAG
>Ga0082212_10003644_pt1 | contig 21753 bp, 23 predicted proteins | sample TergutNt197P3_FD_71548 | JGI IMG/M metagenome (GOLD analysis project Ga0082212, IMG submission 71548) | Neocapritermes taracua P3 segment gut microbial communities from Petit-Saut dam, French Guiana - Nt197 P3 | ecosystem: Host-associated > Arthropoda: Insects > Digestive system > Gut ...
CCTAAACCTAAGCCTTACGCGCATAAAGAGCCGGCTTTTATTAAACGCAGAAAGACCTTGGATATACTAAAGAAACTAACCGATAGTGAAAATGACTGAAATTTCTCGAAAAATCCCGAAATATTTTTTATAAAAAAACAATTTTTTGACGAAAAAAGGTTGAAATCATCTACATATTGTGATATAATACTCTATATATATGATTAAATGCGAATTTGCTTAATAATATCTTGTAAAAATATCCTTGAAAGGGGAACAAGGCATGGCGGCGTTATTTCAAAACACATCTTTCAGAATAGCCGAGCAGGGCATAAGCGTGATGGCTCAGTCCAACAGAATTATTTCTCAGAATATGTCCAACATTTCTACGCCGGGTTATAAAACCAAGTATTTATACTTTGAGGGTATTTTGAGGGACAAAATTGACGCACGCGCAACTTCAAAATATAAAAAAGAGCTTTCAATCGGCACGGCGATGTATACGGACAAGCTGACCAAGGGACAGCCGGACGGCAACAATGTGGATAACGACGTACAGCAAGCACTTTACGCGAAGAATAAAATCCGTTACGAAGCGTTGATTAACCAAATGAACGCGGAATTTGAACTAATCCGCACTGCAATGCGCAAATAAAGGAGAAGAATAATGGCTTTTTTATCACATCTTGATATATCCGTTTCCGCGCTTTCGGCGCAAAGGCTGCGCGGGGAAATTATAGCCGAAAACGTCGCGAAAGCGCATATCACGCGCACCGAGGACGGCGGACCTTACAGAAGGCAAATCGTTGTGTTCGGGGAACACCGCCCTTTCAGGAATATGAAGCTCGGCGAAAAATACATACAAAATAAGGATTTCGGCAGTTTGCTTGAAATGACGATTGCTCAAAGGCGCGAAAGAAAAATGGCAGGCGTGCGCGTTGTGGAAATCGCGCAAGACCCCACGCCGTTTAAACCTGTGTTCGACCCGACGCACCCCGACGCGGACGAAGAAGGCTATTACTATATGCCGAATGTTGACGAAGCGCAGGAGCAGATGGATATGCTTGCGGCGACAAGGTCATACGAAGCCAACCTCACTATTTTTGACGAAATGAAGAGCATGGCGACAAAAGCACTGTCAATCGGCAGGTAGGTTTGAAAGATAAATCTTTCAAGCGGGATTTGCGCATTGCTTAACGCAAAACCGCACAATTCCGAAAAGGAATGGGTAACTATAAAAAAGGAGAAAAATAATGATTAATTCCGTTAATTCAATTATTCAGCCGCTTCAGCCTTTGTTTGAAGAGCCTAAATCCAATCAGTCCGAAGAACTCGGCGCCGGTGTACCCACGTTTTTGGACGTATTCAAGAATATTGCGGGGCAGGCGGCTTCAACGCAGGAGCAGAAGACGCAGGACATGCTTGACCTCATGCTCGGCGATGTTGACGACCTTGCTGTGATTCAAGCGAATATAACCAAAGCGCAGATTTCCATGGAATTATTAGTGAACGTCACAAATGCAGCAATGGGCGCGTACAACGAAATCATTAAGATGACGGTGTAAGAACGTGTAAACGTGTGAACGTGTATTCAATAACCGGCGCGCATCATATAGTTTGAAAGGTGAGAAGTACATAAGATGGATAAAGCAAAAGAAACGCTTACTAAAGTATTCGGTTCTGTAAAAGGCAAGTGGGAAACCACAAGCAAAAACGCCCGCATCGTAACGATGGCTGTGAGCGCGGCTTTGGTTTTTGCGATTATTATTGTGGTTATTATTTCGGGGCAGACGAATTACGAAGTGCTTTACACAGAAGTGCCGTCTTTAGAAATCGGTGAGATTATCGGTGTTTTGCGCGATGATTTGGGTATGGATTTCAGAACGGAGGGCAATAAAATCCTTGTTCCGAGAGAACAGCTTGAACAAGCGCGTATATCGCTTTCGATTATGGGTTATCCCAAGGGTACTTTTAATTATGATATTTGGGACAACAGCGTAGGCATGTTCTCGACCGATATGGAAAAGAACGTTGCACTCTTGCATACGCTTGAACAAAAAATCAGGGCAACGCTCCTGAATACAACCAATATAGTCACCGCAGACGTAATCATAAGTTTAGCTGAAAAAGACCGGTTTGTTCTGAATCCGCAGTCGGCACCGGCACAGGCGTCTGTCAGGGTTACGCTGAAAGACAGGCTCAGGGACGAAGAAATCGAAGGTATTAAAAAATTAATTATGTTCGCCGTGCCTAATCTTACATTAGAGAATTTAACGCTGACTGACCAGAACGGCGCGGAATTAATCCCGCAGGACGCCAATAACGCAGAAGTTCAGCTTGCGCTTGCGTCACAGAAACTGAAAATGCAGATGGACCTTCAGAACAGCATGGCGAAAAGCCTTGAAGCACGTGTTGAAAAAGTGTTGAACGGCATGGTAAAAAAAGCAAACGTATCGGTAACATTGCAGTTAGACTTCACCAACTGGAGCGAAAAGGAAACCAGTTATTCAGGTACAAATATTGACCCGGAAACGGGTATGCAGACCGGCATTGTTGACTGGGAGCAGTCTAAAGCGGCGGCAAACGGGTACGCGCCGGACGGCGGCTTGGTGGGTGCTCCGGTTGACGCGGATATTTCCCCCGGTTATCCAACATGGCTCGGGGATATTGAGGGTGAATTTTTCTACGAAGCGGTAAAAGAAACCCATTATATGGTAAACGAAGTTATCAGGCAGGTTGAAAACGAAGGTATTGTAATCAATAAATTATCCTGCGGCGTAGCAATCGACAGCAACCCCATGACGCAGGACGAAACAGACCGCATCACCGCCCTTGTGGCGAATACCATAAGCGCGGATGTGGAAAACGTAACGGTATACCCCACGAACTTCCAGCCCGACCAGACCTCCGGACATCAGGATTTCGGAACGGTTGTATCACCGGTCAGAAACTTGCTGGTATTCATTATTATATCGCTCGGCGCGTTGCTGATTATCCTCTTTATGCTTGCGATTATGTCGTCCGGCTCAAAGAAAAGACGCCTTATCAAGGCGCGGGCGGCAATGGCGCACAGCGGCGCGGGCGGGGATATAACCCCCGGCTACGCGGATGAAGGCTTCAGTACGTTCTCGATAGGCAAACAGCATGAGGAAGAGGACGAAAGCCTGAAAATCCAGTCGCTTCTCGGCGGAGAAGGCGAAACACGCGACGCTTTGCTTAAAAACGAAATCCGGGAATTCGCGAAAACCAACCCCGATATTGTCGCGCAGTTAATCCGCACATGGATTCGTGAGGAATAATTAGTTTATAAAAGGAGTCGGAAATGGCTGATAAAGATGCGATTACCCCAATGCAGAAAGCGTCGCTCGTGCTTTCCTCAATCGGCACGGAAAACGCCTCATTGGTATTTAAAAACTTTACCGATGAAGAAATAGAAAAGCTAACGTATGAAGTTGCCAAGAACGACTACTGGCCGATGGACATTGTGGAGGAAGTGCTGAACGACTTCTACGAGCTTTGCTTAACGCAGAAGGTCATTTCGGAGGGCGGCGTGGAATACGCACGCGAAGTGCTTGAAAAGGCGTTCGGACAGCAGCAGGCGGCGGCACTTTTCGAGAAAATTTCCAAACAGCTTAAAACAAAAGCGTTCGGATTTGTACGCAGAGCCGATTATAAAAACCTGCTGGCGATTGTGCAGAACGAGCACCCGCAGACCATTGCACTGATTCTTTCTTATGCGAGAAGCGACCAGGCGTCCGCGATTTTATCGGAGCTTCCGAAAGATACAAGAATAGAGGTTGTTGAAAGAATCGCCAAGATGGACTCTGCCGCACCCGATGTTGTCCGCTCCATAGAGCAGACCTTGGAACGCAAATTCGCCAATCTCGTCACCGCGGAAAGCATGGACGTAGGCGGTATCAACTACATAGCCGATGTTCTGAACTCGGTAGACAGAGGCACGGAAAAGCAGATTTTCGACGAGCTGTCACAGCGCGACCCCAAGCTCGCGGACGAAATCCGTCAGAGAATGTTCGTATTCGAGGATATTGTCATGCTGGACGATATGTCGATTCAGTCTTTCGTCAAGGAAGTAGACCCCAAGGATTTGGCGGTCGCTATCAAGGGCTCAACCTCAGAGGTTGCCGATTCGGTATACAGAAATATGTCACAGCGTGCCAGAGAAACGCTCCAAACCGACGTCGAATACCTGCATAATGTTCGTATGCGCGACGTGGAAGAAGCCCAGCAGCGCATCGTTGCGATTATCAGACGGCTTGAAGAGGACGGCGTAGTCACCATTTCTAAGGGCGGCGGCGACGACATGATAATATAGGTATATAAATAAAACGCAGGGGGACTATGACGCGTGTATTTGCTTAGCAAACACCGGCGTCCCGATATAAACCGCGAAATATCGATGACGGGACGCCGTGGGTGTCGTCCCCTGCAATACACATATATTATATAAAACAGGGCGGAAAAATTGATGTCCCAAAATCAAAGAAACCAATTCGTATTTATCCCCGGACAAAGAAGTGATGATGACGAAATATCGGCAAAACCGCTTTTAGTTGCCGGGGCTAAACACGTGCCCGAAAATCAAATAAACCAATTCATTCCGGACGGAGCGGAACAAGAGCCCGAGCCGGAACAGCCCTTAACGCCGAAAGAACAGCTTGTTCTGCGGGAAGAAATAATCAGGGAATATGACGCGCTCAGGTCACAGTATATCCATGAGGGCGAAAAAGCCCGTTATGACGCGAAGCAATGGGCACAGCGGCTGATTGAAACCACGGAAAACGATATACGCAAGCTTTATCAGAAGAATGTGGAGGAATGTGCGCAGGCAAAAACAAAAGCGGACGAACAGGGTTATAAAGAGGGATATGAACGGGGGTTTTCCGAGGGAAGCCAAAACGGGCATGACAAGGGGTACAGTGAGGGGCTTGGAGAATGTACGGATACGCTGAAAGAATTAACCGCCGCACTCCAAACCTTTGACAAGGAGCATGAAAGATACTTTAAAGAGTATGAAAAAAACTTGTTTGACGTTATTTTTACAATCGCCAATAAAATCACCGTAGACAGCTTGAAGCAGAAAGACAAAGCGGTCATAACCAAAATGCTGAACGAAGCGGCGAAAGGTTTCCGTCATTCGGAATATGTTAAGGTTACGCTTTCCAAGCTTGATACAGAGCAGTATGCGCAGACGGGTCTTGATATACTCAAAGAAGCGTTCAGAGATACCCAGCATATAGAATTTGAAATTGTCAAGGACGCGCCGCAGGGAACATTGATTCTCGACAACGGCAGTGAAATTACCGACGCCGGTGTCGCAACGCAATTGATGATGATTGAAAAGCTCGGGAAAGGTAAATTCCGGGATAAAACGGAAGAAACCGAATAATTATGGATTTAAACGGATTTGTCAAAGAACTGAAAACCTACGAATCTTACCGCAATATGGGTAAGATTGAAAAAATAATCGGCATGACCATTGAAGCGAGCGGTCCGACCTGCAACATCGGCGATGTCTGCCGTATTTTCGGCAAAGATATGCAAAGCTATGTATTTGCCGAGGTTGTGGGCTTCAACTCCGAAAACGTGCTGCTTATGCCCTATACCGACATTGAGGGAATCGGTCCGGGCAGCATTGTCGATAACACCGGCGAAAAGCTGATGGTGAAAACCGGCGAAAATCTCATCGGACGCATAATTGACGCAACGGGAAACCCGCTTGACGACGGACCGGAGGTTGAATATACCGGAACAGTGCCGATTTCGGGAATCCCCGTGAATCCGCTGACCCGCCCGAAAATCGCAGAACCCATAGAACTCGGCGTGAAAGCCATCGACGGTATAATGACGCTTGGGAAAGGGCAGAGAATCGGGATTTTCGCGGGTTCGGGCGTGGGTAAATCCACGCTGATGGGTATGATTGCCAAAAAAGTGAAAGCCGACCTCAACGTCATTGCGCTTGTGGGAGAGCGCGGACGCGAAGTAAGAGAATTCATAGAAAACGACCTTGGAGAAGAAGGCATGGCGCGTTCCGTCGTCGTCGTCGCAACTTCTGACCAACCCGCCATGATGAGAAATAAATGCCCCTTAACGGCAACGGCGATTGCGGAATATTTCATGCAGCAGGGCAAAGATGTTCTTCTGATGATGGATAATCTGACCCGTTTTGCAATGGCGCAAAGGGAAGTCGGCTTATCTATCGGCGAACCGCCGATTGCAAGAGGTTATACGCCGTCCATTTATTCGGCTCTGCCGAAGCTTTTGGAACGGGCGGGGTGCTTTGAAAAAGGCAGTATCACCGGAATTTATGCGGTTTTAGTTGAAGGCGACGATACGAACGAGCCGATTGCGGACACAGTTCGCGGCATTATTGACGGGCATATTGTTTTATCCCGTAAAATAGCGGCAAGGAATCATTATCCGGCGATTGACATTCTGAACAGCGTTTCAAGGCTTATGGTGCTTGTTACGCCGCAGGAACATCAGGATTTAGCGAACAGACTGCGCAATCTGCTGTCCTTGTACGAAACCAACATGGATTTAATCAACATCGGCGCGTATAAAAAAGGAACAAACCCCGCGCTTGACGAAGCAATCAGTAAAATAAACGCGATTAACGGCTTTTTGACACAGTCGATTAAAGAATCCTTTGACCTTGCGGAAACCGTGAAAATGTTAGAGCAGGTAGTCAAGTAATGAAAAAATTCTCATTTTCCTTAGAAAAATTAAAATATTATAAAGAGCAAATGCTTGAAGCCGAAAAAAACAACCTTGGGATTCTGCGCAAAGAGCTTGTGACTTTGCAAACGGAATTACAGGAAATTTATAACATCATTGAGCGAAAAAACATAGAATTTGCCCAAATCATGCAAAAAGGGACGACGCCGGTTGAAATATTAGTGCATAAGCGGTTTGTTGCCGCCCGCAAAAGCGACGCGCAGTTAAAGCAAATCGAAATCGTCCGAAAGGAAGACGAGGTTCAAAAACAGCTTGAAATCGTGTTGGAACTGCAGAAAGAAGTTGCATCGCTTGAAAAATTAGAGGAAGGTCAGCTTGAAGAATACCGCGCCGCCGAGCTTAAAGAAACCGAAATATTTATAGACGAATTCATTAATAATGCGGATTTTCGCAAACAGCAGAATTAAATTTGTAAATATTTGACGAAAAACTATAAATAATTTTGTAAAAAAGATAAGGAAATCTTGACAAAGAGGCGGATTTTGTGTATAATTAAAAGAAGTTGAATAAATACATAATCTTTTGTTTTACGGCTTAATTGGTATTAAGCCCTTTCGGCTTGATATATATATGGTATTTTATACCGCAAAAACATTAAAAATGAAAGGAGGTGTATAGGTTTGATGATGAACACGGGCATCACCCTGAATCAGCTTACGGCTGAACCGGCGCTTGCCCTTTCCCTGCCTGCGGGAAACAAAGAATCAGGCGCAGAGGGTTTTGAAAGCTTCGCGGAATCGCTCGACAAAGAACTGCTCGGCAAACCGGACGAAACGCTTGTAAGCTCCGAATCCGCTTTAAACGGCAAACAGGAGCAACCGGCGGAAGCTTCCGAAGAAGCACAAAACGAACCGGCTGTACCGGTAAAACCCGAAAACCCGCACATTTCGGCAGTCTGCATAAAATTAATGCCGAAAAAAACGGCAAAATCCGCCGAAGAAGCGGAAGAAAACCCCGAAAGCTTCGGAACGCAAATTTTCACGGGCGCGGAAATTCCGTTTGTGAATCTGAATGTTACGGACTTTACGGAAGAAGCGGAAATGCAAGGGTATGCAATTGAGGAACTGCAAATTTTAACAGAAAACAAAGCGCAAACGCAAAAAGTATCCGAAAATCCGGAAAACACGCAAAATCCGCAGGAAAGCACAAGTCAACAGAAGTTTACGGCGGAAAGCAAAAACATTTCGGGCAAAGCCGAAACGGCGGGAACGGAAAAAGCGCAGATAAACCTGAAAGCGCAGATTGCTGAAGCAAACGCAGACCCCGAAAGCAAAAACGCAGGAAACACGGCAAAATTGCAGGTTTTTGCAGACGCTGAAGCTGAAATTAAGCAAACCGCGGCGGCTGAATTGACCGGAAAGCTTGCGGAAAGCAATCCCGAAAGCATAAGCAAGGCGGTAAACGAGCAAAACCTTGTTCCGGGAAACGCGGCGCAAAGCGCGGTGCAAAGCGCAGAAGCGTTTAGAAAGCCTGAAAAATCCGGCAATCATACACAGGTTGTTTCCGAAAATCCGGAAAACGCAAGTGAAACCGAAAAAAGCGTGAATGAATGGCTCGGAAAAATCAAGGTGGTTCACGAAAACAGTTCTCATTCCGAAAGCGGATTGAAGCAAAACCAAAACCAAGGCGGCGGAAAGCTTTTGAAACAGGAAGCCAGCGAAGCGCAGAAAGCCTTTGAAGCCACACCGAAAGCGCATTTGAACATCAAAGCGGAAACCAAGGAATTCGGCGAACTGCTGAAAAACGCAAAGGCAGTGCAGGAAGAAAAAGGCGGTAACGAAAACGCACCGCAGATTGCTTACAAGCCTGAAATGATGGTTTTACCGCAGGTAAACGCGGATTCGGAAGAAGTCTTTTTACCGAACAGCCAAATTGAAAAGTTCACGGCAGAAATCACGGCGCGCTTAGAAACGCTTCAGGACGGCACAACAACCTTTGAAATGACGCTGAACCCCGAAAATCTCGGTAAAATCGCGGTTAAGCTGATTCTGAAAGCGGGAAATCTTTCGGTGCAGATTACGGCTGAAAAGGCAGGAACGGCACTTTTATTGCAAAACACGCACGATAAGCTGACACACGTGCTCGAAAGAAGCGGCGCAAAGCTTGAAAACGTTCAGGTCGTTGTCGAAAACGCGGAAAACAAGGACGATTACAGCGAACAGCGTCAGGGCGGAAGCCAAAAACGCCAATATGAAAACGAAAGCGGCGGAAAAGACGAACAAAGCGACGGCGATACAATCAGCTTCGCGGACATTTTTGAAAGCGCAAGTGCTTGAATCCTTTGAAAGGAGGAATAAAATGGGCGTAAACAGCACGAAAAACATAAACGAAACCTATGAGCGGTATGCGAAGTATTTCGAGAAAAAGGACAAAGACACCTTCTCGATGGATAATTTCTTCACACTGCTGATGGCGGAAATGGCGCACCAAGACCCCTTAGAGCCGATGTCGAACACTGAGTTTATTTCACAGCTTGCGAATTTCACCGCGCTGAAAGCTCAGCAGGACGCGCTTTATTACCAGAACGCCAACTACGCGCAGTCTTTAGTCGGCAAAAGCGTAACAGTCGCGGCAATGAGCGGTTCAAGCTTCAACACGCAAAGCGGCATAGTTACTTCGATGAGCCTTGTTGACGGCGAATTTATGATAAAAGTCAACGGCAAAAACTACGCGCTGTCTAACATCATGGAAGTTCTGCCGACACAGAATCCGTACACGATTTCGGGAAGCGACGGAGCTTACGCAAACTCACTCATTGACAAGCATGTAACTGTTGTAGCGAACAACGCGGCAGGTCAGCAGATTACGGAATCGGGCATTGTAACCCATATCGAAATCCTCGACAACCAAATCAACCTCATTATTGACGGCATGGGATACCCGCTCACAAGCGTAGTTAAGGTTGAAACACCGGCAAATACAGCAAATTACGTCAGCGACACCAACAGAGCCTACGCAACCTCACTCATCGGCAAACAAGTAACAATATCAGACCCCGACAAGTACACGGAAGAATACGGACCTTTTCCGCTTGAAACAGGCATTGTGGAAAGAGTGGAGATTCTCGGCAGTAAAATCAACGTCATTATTGACGGCGTTGCTTATCCGCTTCAGGACGTATTCAAGGTTCAAGATGCCCCTGAGGATTAACAAAAATAATACGAGCCGAGGTTCTCGGCAGGATTGGAGGAGATTTTATGCTGCTGAGCGATTTTCTTAAACTGCGCGGTCAGCAGATAAGCGTTAATAAACCCGATACTTTGCAGAGTATACCGAACCAAGTCCCCGAAACAAACGAAAACGGACAAACATTCGCGGACGCACTTCGGGAAAAGCTTGATAAAACCAGTGCCATCGAGTTCTCAAACCACGCCATCAGACGCCTTGATTCAAGAAGCGTGGACATTGAACTGAACAGCAAGCTTGAACGATTGAACAAAGGCGTCGAAAAAGCCGCCGAAAAAGGAAGCAATGAAGCGTTAGTGTTGGTTGATTCCACCGCGTTCATCGTTAATATCAAGCACAACAAGGTCATCACGGCAATGGATACGGACGAACTCATCGGGAACGTATTCACAAACATTGATTCCACAGTAATCATGTAAAATTAAATTAAACATGTACCGGTAAAAAATATTGAATGAAAGTTTATTTATGCTTCATCAAATATTATGTTGGTCCCTCACGGGAAAACAAAGTTGCTCCGACCGATTGACGAGCAACACTTTGCCGGTAGTAGTTTAAAACAACTACAGCAGTTTAAAACTGCAGGAAAGGAATTTCACTCGTATGATGAAATCACTTTTTTCCGGCGTATCCGGACTGAAAAACCACAACGTCAGAATGGACGTTATCGGTAACAATATCGCAAACGTAAACACCACAGGCTACAAGGCGAACAATGTAACATTCAGAGATGTTTTTTATCAGACAAGAACCTATGCTTCCTCCGGCGACGTTGTTTCCGGCGGTGTGAACCCCAGACAGGTCGGTTACGGCTTGGCGATGGGTTCTATCGGTAAAGTAATGACCCAGTCCGGCTTTACCTTCTCGGACAGCGTTTATGACTGCGCGATTCAGGGCGAAGGTTTCTTTCAGGTCATGGACGCGGCAGGAAACATTTACTACACCCGTAACGGCGTGTTTAACGTAGACAACATAGGCAACTTGGTTGACTCAAACGGTAACATCGTTCTCGGCGTATCGGGCGACCCCAGAGGGATTGGACCGTCCAGCCAGAGAATCAACCTTTACGTACCCGATGTTATGAACGAGGAAGCAAGCGCGCTCAAAGAAATTAAGTACAACAACGACGATTATGAAATTTATTTCCGCGCCGCAAACTACGGCCCGAACGGAAATATCGCAATCAATGTCATTCACGACCCCGTCCCCTTTGCAACCATGAACGGCAACGTACTGACCGTACAACTGCCCTTAGATACAAACTTCGCAAGCCCTGCCGCTTATCAGCAGGCGGTGAACGACGCGATTTTCGCGGGCGGCTTAAGCCGGAACGACTGGTATCCGCTTACCATTGAATTCCCCAGCGGTATTCCGCTTCATACAGCCGCTACAATCGCCGCGCTTCCGGCAGGAATCAACCCCGAAACCGGCTTGGCTTATAACATTAACCCCTTTACAATGGTAGCATACGTGCCGGGCGACCCGAACACAGACAAACAGCCCGCAACAAACTTTATCGACCTCGGCGGCACAGGCACGAACACCATTTCGTTTACCGCCGCGCCCGGTCTTGAGGGCAACCGAATCGAAGTCAACTTAAAATCAACCTCCAACGCAAACGCGCCGCGTGTCGGCATACAGTGGAACCAAAACGTTTGCACCATTACGGTAAATGAAACCGTAGCCTCAACCACTCCTCCGATAGCTGCCGGTACACCGATAACAGCGGCGGAAATTAACGCGGCTTTAGCGGCGGCGGCAGGTACAAACCCCAACAGACTGCTTATCGCGGCAGGTGTAGGCGACGGTAACGCCCTCACGGGAGCTATCGTCGGCGACGCAACCAGAAGAGTACGGCTTGCCAACGGCGCGGATACTTTCTACCGTACAGCTTCTTTCGCCATGAGCACAGTTGTGCTTGACAACGGACGTTTCGCAGGGGCGCAGACCACACGTGACCTTGACTTAGTCTACATCGATTCCGGCGGCGTTATTTACGGCGAACACCCCGTACACGGCACAATACTGCTCGGACGGATAGACATCGTGCTGTTCCAGAACGCGAACGGCTTGCAGGAAGTGGGAACATCTTACTACAAAGAATCGCTTGCTTCCGGTAAACCGGAAGTGAAGCTTCCCGAAAGCGACGGCGCGGGCGAAATTGTTTCAAGCGCGCTTGAAATGGCGAACGTTGACCTCTCGCAGGAATTTTCCGATATGATTATCACGCAGAGAGGATTCCAAGCGAACTCCAGAATCATCACGGTTTCAGACACCATGCTGGAAGAACTGATTAACCTCAAGAGATAATATTTAGTTTACATCTGTAGGGGCGAACATTGTTCGCCCGAAGGACTACCGTCCGCGTAATTTAAGCGGGCGAACAATGTTCGCCCCTACAGTGTAATTAAACAAAGGACAAACACATGATTCTTTTAACCAAAATCGACGGCAAAGAAATTTTAATCAACGAAAATTTAATTGAAGCGGCGTATGAAACGCCGGACACGATTATTCTGATGAATAACGGACATACCTATATTGTTTTAGAAAAGCTGAGCGAAATCATGGAAAAAAGCGCGGATTTCCGCCGGTTGAGCAGACGCGGTTTACCGGGCATCAATATAAAAGAAAAATAAGAATTTAAAATAACGGCGTGCAAAGCCGGTAAATCGGAGGTATTCTCTTGAATTTAAGTTTAATTATAGGCTGGGTCTTATGTATCGGGCTTGTTATGTTCGGGATGCTGACGGGCGGACCCTTAACCTACTTCTGGGACCCTGCGAGTATGGCGATTACGGTCGGCGGCTCGTTCGGCTGTATGGTGGCGTCAGTGCCTTTAAGCCGTCTGTTCAATATGGGGAAATACTTAAAAATAGCGTTTTTCCCGCCGAAATTTGACCCTTCGCTGTACATAAAGGAAATCGTTGAATACGCAACCATCGCAAGAAGCAAGGGCTTGCTCGCGCTTGAAGAAAGCGCGAACAACGCGAAAGACCCTTTTATGAAACAGGCTTTAATGCTGATTGTAGACGCCAATGACCCCGATAAAGTCCGCGAAATGCTTGAAAGCGCGGTTGACCATACCGCGGAAAGGCACGCGAACGGTGCAGATTTTTTCGGTAAAGGCGTATCGCTTGCTCCCGCTTTCGGTATGATTGGTACGCTGATTGGTCTTATCGTAATGCTTTACACCATGTCGGAAGAGCCGGAAAAAATCGGTGAAAACATGGCGATAGCGATTATTACCACGTTCTACGGTTCGCTTGTATCGAATGTTATTTACTCGCCGCTTGAATCCGCAATGAAAAACGCACACGCTTCCGAAGAGCTGTGCATGAATATCGTCATTGAAGGCGTTATGGCAATCGCAGCAGGCTCAAACCCGCGTCTGATACAGGAAAAATTAGAGTTTATGCTGCCGCGTTCGTCGAAAAAAGCGGAAAAATAATGCCGGAATTTACCTAAACCAAAAATTACAAGGCTAAAAAATGCAAAAATAATTGCAAAATCTTTTATTATATGTTATAATTTTATGAAGGGGGAAAAACGATGAGCAAAAAGAAAGGTCCTGTCATTAAAAAAGGGCTTGATGAGTGGATGGCGACATATTCCGATATGATTACGCTCCTGTTTTGCTTTTTCGTTTTGCTTTACGCAACCTCTACGCAGGACGAAACTAAAATGCAGTACATTCTGCAAGCTATTAAACCCGAAGGAAAATATATCAATACCGTAGTCGGCTTAGAGCCGGAGGAAGAACATCACAACAACGATGATAAAGGCAGCGAAGTTCCGATGGAACAAGAGGGCGACAAAGTGGGTTTTTCACCCGGTATAACGGTTTCGGCACATTTAATGGAACTGCTCTATTCGGAATTGGAGCAGGTGATTCAAACCGAAGACCTCAGCGACGCTATGCAGGTCAGCGCAACGCCGGGCATGATAAGGATTGCTTTAACAGGCGATATTTGGTTTGACGCGGACAGCTACATACTGAAAGAAGAGGGCGTGCGCGCCTTAGGATTAGTTTATCCCGCTATAAAAGCCGTACAGGAATACATATTAAATGTGCAGATTCAAGGGCACACCGCCGATGTCGGTTCGGATTCGGGTCAGAATGACTGGGAGCTTTCTTCCATGAGAGCGGTTTCGGTGCTGAAATTCCTTGATTTCAGGGAGATGGTGGAAAGCAGGAAATTCCGCTCGGAAGGCTTTGCGCAGTACAGACCTGCCGGCGATAACCAAACCGAAGAGGGCCGCGCCATGAACAGGCGCGTGGAAATTGTAATCAACCGCGACCCTTCTATGGAGAAGGAAGTCGAAAGATATATAAACGATATAATGACTTATGATTATCATGTGGGGCATAAATCTGTGAATTATCAAGAGGAAGAAAACGCACCCGCAGGGAAACCCATTGATACAATTGTAGAGGGAATTCTTGATGACCTTAACAACAAGTACGCCGATTTCCCCGAAGGAACATTCGGACCGGACGATTCGTCCGGAAGCGGACTTTCAGCCGGCGGGCTCGGATATGTAAGCGAAGACGATTATGAACCCCCCGAAGAAAAAGAAGCCCCCCCGAGAGCAGAAGCGGAAACCGATACAAACGGCGATGAATAAAAAAGTTATACTAATCCCTCATTAAAAGCTTTCTAAAAAATTCGCACAAAAACCCATAAACGTAAGCTTTTTGTACGAATTTTTAAGAGCTTTTATAATCGGTATTAGTATTAAACAAATTTTTAAGTATAAAAGCGAGGTGGTTTGGTTTGGCGGATGTATTAACGCAGGAAGAAATAGATGCCATGCTAAACAGCGCGCAGTCCGGCGGCGTCATCGCACCCGTGGAAAAGGTCGTTGACGTTAAAGAGTATGACTTCCGTTCACCTAAAAAGTTCACCAAGGAACGTATAAAGACGCTTGACAGCATTTTTGATAACTACGCAAGGCTTCTTTCCTCTTACCTTACGGGACTTTTAAGGCTTTACTGCAAGGTGTCGCTTGCGTCTATCGAGGAACAGCGGTACTTTGAATTTAACAACGCGCTTCCCGATTATGTTATGATGGGTATGGCAGAGCTGAGAATAGATGATGATGAAATTGATGATTTAAGCACGATTATGCAGTTTTCAAACTCGCTGACCTATATTATGATTGACCGTCTTCTCGGCGGTAAGGGCGAATACAAGGACACCGACCGCGATTTTACCGAAATAGAAGTTTCCGTGATGGAAAATATTGTGAAAAATTCGCTTGACCTGCTGAAAGAACCGTGGGCGTCCTTTGTGGAAATAGACCCGGTTCTCGAAAACATAGAAACCAACTCAAGGGTTGTTTCAACCGTCGGATATGACGACACCATGATTATCTGTGTGCTTGAAATTATGATTAGCGAAACCAAAGCGTTGGTAACGATTTGTATGCCCGCGCTGGGGTTGGACGAAATCATGCAGAAGTATACGGTGCGGCACGGAAGAGTCGGGCGTAAAATTGACGCAAACAGAGAAAAAGAACGCAAAAACAATATTTTCGACGGCGTTTCTTATACCGCGCTTGACGTAAAAGCCGTTCTCGGCGAGGTAGACCTTGATATGCTTGATGTCGTCAGACTGCAGGCAGGGGATATAATCCCGCTCGGAAAGAGCATTGACAGCAACATCACCTTGAACGTCGGCGGTAAAAAATGGTTTGACGGCAAGATGGGTGTATATAATAATAAAAAAGCTGTAAAAATAGAAAATGTCTTTACTGCGGATTTATAAAATTTATAAAACAAAAATTCAAGGAAATAACCGCGCAGGACAAAAAGCCGTAAAGCTTCAAGGAAAGGAAATTCTCTGAATATGGCAATAGAATTTAACGAAATGCAGAAGGACGCAATTGCGGAAGTTATGAATATCAGCATGGGCAACGCCGCAACAGCCGCATCCGAACTGCTGAGTGCCAAGGTATGGATAACGACGCCCCGTGTTACGATTCAAAAAGCCGTGGAACTTCGCAACGAATCCCTTGAACCGGCTATTTGCGTAAAAATAGTTTATATCAAGGGGATTACCGGCACGAACATGATGATTCTTAAGCAGGACGACGTTCAGTTGATTTTGAATCAGCTGATGGGTCAGCCGCTTGAGCTTCAGCCGGATTTTGAGTTTGACGAACTGAACATCAGCGCGGTCAGCGAGGTTATGAACCAGATGATGGGGAGCTCGGCAACCGCTTTGTCAAACTTTCTGGGGATGCATGTTGATATTTCGGTGCCTACTCCTTATATAATGAACGAAATTAAGCTTTCCGATATTCACGATTATGATATTGAAGAAGATGTCGTAGCCATTACTTTTGATATAACGATAGAAGGGGTTATTAAATCTGAGTTTGTGTCGGTTATGAGCTTGGAATTGGCAGAACTTATTTCCAAGAAAATGCTTGAACCCCCAGAGGAGGAACCCGTTATGGAAGCACAAGCACCGGCGGCGTCCGCTCCCCAGCCTGCAATGGCAGGTGCAATGCCGCCTCCCGGATACCCGCAGCAGCAACCCATGCCGAATTATCAGCAGCCCATGATGCCTCAGCCGGGCGCGTACGGCGCGCCGCCGGTCGGTATGCCGCAGCCGTACGGATACCCGCCGCCGGGATACGGCGCATATCCTCAGCCCATTAATATACAAAGCGCGCAGCTTCATCAATTTGAAGTGCCGCAGTTCAACTTAGCGAGCGACCAAGGGGACAACTTACAGCTTTTGATGGGCGTTCCCTTGCAAATATCCGTAGAAATCGGAACGGCAAAACGCAAGGTTAAGGAAATATTGGATTTCGCACAGGGTACAATCATCGAACTCGAAAGGCAGGCGGGCGCGCCTGTGGATGTAGTGGTCAACGGCAACTTGATTGCAAGAGGGGACGTCGTGGTTATAGACGATAACTTCGCGGTCAGGATAACCGAGATTTTAAAATCAAAATTTATGGATTCATTAGGTAAGGAGTAATCACAGATGGATAAGAAAATTTTACTTGTTGACGACGCCGCTTTTATGAGAATGCTCATTAAAGACACTTTAACCAAGAACGGTTATACGTCGATTCTTGAAGCGGCGGACGGCGAAATCGCCTGTCAGGTGTATGACGCGGAAAAACCCGACCTCGTCATCATGGACATCACCATGCCCAACAAAACAGGCATTGAAGCGCTTGCGGAAATCAAGGGCAAAGCCCCCGACGCTAAAATCATCATGTGCTCAGCGATGGGTCAGGAAGCCATGGTTGTTGAAGCGATTAAGCTCGGCGCGCTTGACTTTATCGTAAAGCCGTTTAAGCCGGACAGAATCCTGCAAACCGTCGGTAAAATTCTCGGTACGTGATTTCTCCTTTACATAACGTAAGGAGAAAAAAATGGACTGGTTTCAGCTGATTATTTCCTTAGCGGGCGTATTGGGGCTTATTTTCTTTATGTTCTTTATGCTCCGCAAGGTAAACAAATTCTCGTCTGCCTCAAGCGGCAGCAGGCTGCGGATAATCGACAGAGCCAACACAGGAAGAGATTCTTCGCTGCTTGTCGTCAGCGTGAGCGGAAAACTTATGCTGGTGGGCGTAAGCACGGGCAAAATAGAAAAGCTCTGCGATTTGGAACTTAGCGAGGAGGAATACTTCGGACCGGCAGGAAACACGGACAAGCCCGGTATTAAATTTTCGGATATACTCGGCAATATGGTCGGTTTAGGCGGAAAAAACAAGCCGAAGGCAGAAAACCCGGAAGTTTTATATGATTTACAAAATGAACAAAGCATAAAAAGCACAGAAAACACGGAAAACAGCCCGCAAGGCGAAGGAGATGGAAACACCGTTGAACCGGATAATCAAAAAAGCAATGAAGGAGAAAGGTTCTAATCGAATTGTAAAACTGAAAAAGATTAGAACAAGGCTTCTTATCCGTTTTTTTGCGTCTCTTGCCTTAACGGCGGCATTATTTTCCGTCGTTTTTGCTTTAAATGCACTTGCGTTTGATACGGGACTGAACGAGGACGATATTTCAAACAATTCCGAAACGGCGGTTATACAGACGAACCCCGACGCGGAGCTTGCGAACGAAACACGGGACTTGCTCGGGCTTATCGGGGTAGACACTTCCAACTCTCTTGAAATACTATTATTAATAACCGTCATCTCAATCGCCCCGTCCCTTTTATTGATGATGACCTGCTTTACAAGAATCGTCATTGTTATCAGTTTTCTGCGCAACGCCATGCAAACACAGCAAGCCCCGCCCAATCAGGTGATTGTAGGGCTGTCGTTATTTTTAACCATGTTTTTGATGTGGCCTATATTTATGCAAATCAATGAAATTGCGTACCAGCCGTACGCGGACGGCGAAATTACCACATGGGAAGCCGTAGAGAGAGCGGGAGAACCGCTGAAGGATTTCATGCTCCGGCAGACAAGTCCGGAGGTAATGGGGTTTTTCATTGACGTTGCGAACGCGACGATATACGCGCCCGAAAGCGTTGACACGGACAATCCGGTCGAGGTTAATATAAAAGAGCAGATTAATTTAGAAAATTATCAGGAACAGCTTGAATTCAGAACGGTGATTCCGGCGTTCATGGTCAGTGAGCTTTCAAGGGCGTTTCAAATGGGTTTTATGCTGTTTATACCATTTTTAATAATAGACATTGTTGTAGCGAGTACGACGATGTCGATGGGTATGATGATGCTCCCGCCGGCGATGATTTCCATGCCGTTCAAGATTATGCTGTTTGTGCTGTGCGACGGGTGGACAATGCTTATCGGAAGCATATTGGCATCATTTAACTAACCGGCGAACCGCCGGTCGTAATTCCGCCTTACCGGCGGTTGTTGAGCAATATTACAATGTAATATATTATTTACATAAAAAGGATGTTCGTTATGTCAAATGAACAAGTAATGACAATCTTTCAGGCGGCAGTATCGCTTGGTTTGAAATTAGCACTGCCGATTCTCATCATGGCAATGATTATAGGGCTTACGATTTCGATATTGCAGGCGGCGACGCAGGTTCAGGAACAAACGCTGACCTTCGCGCCTAAAGCTATCGGGATTACGCTTGCTCTGCTTGCGGCAGGACCGTGGATGACGAACGAAATCTTAGATTTTATGCGCCTTATATTCAATACAATGGCAGGAACGCCGGTGCGGTAGCGCAGACGGCTGATAAATTAAATTATGGAACAATTATGGGATTTAATCGTTTATAATTTTATCGGGTGCTTCATTGTCTTTATACGGGTTGCGGGGATTTTTACATTCAACCCTATTTTCGGACGGCAGAACGTACCGGTCAGAATCAGAGTAATGGGCGCAATGGTGCTTGCCGTATGTATGCTGGCGGGTATGGGCAATACCACGGGATATATCATACGAAGTGTACCGGATTTTTTCTTTATCGTCATCAGCGAAGCGTTTTTAGGGTTTGTTTTCGGGTTTATCACCAACATGTTCCTTTCCACGCTGATTTTAGCGGGCGGGATTATGGATAATCAGGCGGGGCTGATGATGGCAAATGTTTTCGACCCCGGAACAGGCATACAAATGCCGATTTTCTCAAACTTTTATTACTACCTTTTTATATTTTACTTCTTTCTGACGAACAGCCACCTCGAATATATCAGGCTCTTCAACGTTTCATATGAAATTATCCCTGTCGGTTTTCAGTTCACGGGCAGTACGATTATCGCAATCAGGGGTATAGTGGAATTTTTCGGGATTATTTTAACCCTTGCGGTAAGGCTGGCGATGCCGATTATCGCGGCGGAAATCATTTCACAGGCGTGCGTAGGGATTATTATGAAGGCTGTTCCTACGATTCAGGTGTTCATTATTAACATACAAATGAAAATCGTTATCGGGCTTTTTATTATTTTTACGCTGACCGGTCCTATGGCGGACTATACGGCAAACTTAGTCAATCTGATGATGCAAAGCATGGGCGGTGTATTGCGAGATTTAATTTAGCTTAATTTTATATAACATAAAATTTTATTGATAATAAAGCGTGGTGAGTGATTTGGCGGGGCAGGAGAAAACCGAAAAAGCCACACCGAAGAAGCGCCGTGATGCGCGCAACAAGGAAGGAAACGTCCTTCAAAGCAAAGAAATCAATACCGCTATTTCCGTTTTGGGCATTTTCTGCACCATGGCGATTTTTGTGAAATACATGATTGCGTTTATTCAGAACGCAATGACGTTTTTCCTCTCCCGCATAGGCGAAACGAAAACCGTTAATAACGAGTTTTTTTCCGAAATTGCGTTAAATGTTGTAAAATATGTTGTTATTGCCGTTGGACCGCTTCTTGTAGCCGCACTGTTTCTCGGCGTTCTGCCATCCATGTTCCAAACCAAGGGGCTTTTCACGATGAAGCCGCTGAAGCCTAAATTTTCCAAGCTGAATCCCATTACGGGGATGAAAAAGTTTTTCTCGGCTACTTCGTTTGTCAATGTACTGAAAGGGATTGTCACCATTGCGGCAATTGTCACGGTTGTATATTTCCGCATTATGTCGCTTCTCCCTCAGTTCAGCAAGCTGCCCGACATGGAGATTACGCAGGGTCTTGTTTTCATAGGCTCAAACATCTTTTCCATTGTCGTTAATATCGTTATCATCTTTGCGTTTGTATCCGCTTTGGATTATATTTTTCAATGGTGGCAGTATGAAAAAAAGCTGAAAATGTCTAAACAGGAAGTTAAAGACGAATATAAGCAAATCGAAGGCGACCCGAAAATCAAGGCAAAAATTAAGCAGAAACAGCGCGAAATCGCGCAGAGCCGCATGATGCAGGAAGTGCCGGGCGCGGACGTGGTGGTCAGAAACCCCACGCATTACGCGGTTGCTTTAAGATATGACGCGGGAACATCTTTTGCCGCGCCGAAGGTTATTGCAAAGGGTCAGGATTATATCGCGCTTAAAATCATCGCAATCGCGGAAGAGCATGAAATTGCAATTGTTGAAGACAGACCGCTTGCGCGGAGTCTGCATGACGCGGTTGAGGTCGGGCGGGAAATCCCGCATACGCTTTATACGGCGGTTGCCGGAATCTTCGCCGAGCTTGAATCGGTCAGACAGAAAATTAATATAGAATAAATCGTAGGGAACGGATTTATCCGTTCCGTGATTAGCGTTATTTCGTATACCGTTTCGGAACGCATAAATGCGTTCCCTACAAATATCGTATAAATGTAGCGCATTAAATCAACGAAAGGAGACGCGTAAACCATGGTCAAACGTATGCTTAACAACGTATTCGCGGTATTTGTCATTGTTATCGTGTTTTCTCTCGTTATTCCGATGAATGATTTTATGGGCGGCGCGCTCATTGACTTTCTCATCGCGGTGAATATTTCGCTCTCTGTTATTATATTGCTGATTACTATGTACATAAAGGAAACATTGGAATTTTCCATATTCCCGACCATTCTGCTGATTACCACGGTTTTCCGGCTCGCCTTGAACGTTTCTACGACGAGAGGTATTCTCAGCAAGGGTGAAGCGGGGCAGATTATCAAGACATTCGGTACGTTCGTTATGGGCGGCGACGCGATTGTCGGATTTATCATTTTCGTTATTTTAGTTTTGGTAAACTTTTTGGTTATCACCAAGGGTGCGGAACGTGTATCGGAAGTTGCGGCGCGTTTCACCTTGGACGCTATGCCGGGTAAGCAGATGGCGATTGATGCGGATTTAGCCGCGGGTGCGATAGACGACGAAGTTGCTAAGGTCAGGCGTTTGAATATTCAGCGCGAAGCCGACTTCTTCGGCGCGATGGACGGTGCTGTTAAGTTCGTCAAGGGTGA
>Ga0082212_10003645_pt1 | contig 21752 bp, 20 predicted proteins | sample TergutNt197P3_FD_71548 | JGI IMG/M metagenome (GOLD analysis project Ga0082212, IMG submission 71548) | Neocapritermes taracua P3 segment gut microbial communities from Petit-Saut dam, French Guiana - Nt197 P3 | ecosystem: Host-associated > Arthropoda: Insects > Digestive system > Gut ...
ACGACTTCGCAAAGTTCCAGTGTCAGGGTAACCGCTTCCTTGAGAGACAGTTCTTTGTTTTGTTTCACGTAGTCATGGAGGGTGACGCCTTCGATGTATTCCTCAATAAGAGCGATTTTGCCGGCCAATTGATAGCTGCCATACATGTGCGGTAAGGCGGCGTGGGTAAGGCGCGACAAATCATGGATGGTGTACTGCTCTTCCTGATAGTATTTGCGGACGTAAACGCTTCCGTCTTTGCGTACTTTCTCAACACGTGAGCAGTCGCCGTCCTTAAGGACTTCCAGAACCTCATATTGGTTATCTTCTTCGGTGCTGTCCAGTATTTTTGACAGATCTTCCGCAAACTTCTCCATGATTACATTCCTCTCGGCAATGATGACATATGATAATTCAGCATGATGGCATAAGATCCCTTTTTGTTTTTGGAAATGTGAAAAATTCCACCAGGATTCCACCAAGTCAAAATCACGCAAATGGGTTGTTTGACGACCGATTTAGCTGTTCATGGAAACATATCCCAAAGGGTTAACATCCTGACCGTTTACACGCACTTCAAAATGAAGGTGCTCGCCGGTAGAATTACCGGTCGACCCTATCGTTGCAATCTCCTGACCTCTCTTGACCTCGCCCGTTACTCTGGGCGAGTTGTACAGACAATGAGCATAGAGTGTGCTGATGCCGCTGTGATGCATGATTTCAATATAGGTGCCATAACCTGTATTGCCATTATCGTTGACGACTTTTATAACCTTTCCGGCAGCTGCCGCAACGATCGGTCGGTTTTTTGGCGCGGTTGGGGAGATATCTATTCCCGCATGATGCTTGCCGTTTCGCATACCATAGGGAGAATAGACGCTTCTATGGCTTGGCACTGGCCAGGTCCAGATTCCGCTCGCCGCGCCGGTCGCTGTCCCTGACGTGTTCATTGCGAAATTTCCTGCCGATGATGCCGGACTGGAATTTGCGCCGGCCGGGCCTATCTTTTTCAACTGCGCCCGCGTCTGTGGGCCGACTACGCCATCGGCGGAAAGCCCTTTCGATCTTTGGAAATTGCGTACCGCGGCATCTGTCAGCAAACCGAAATCACCATCCACCGTCAGGCTCGCGCCGTGTTGATTGAGATACCATTGTACCCAACACACGCCGTTGCCTTTGCTGCCTCTTAAAATGCTACCTGTGGGTTCCGGATATGAACATGTTGCCATTGTCAAAACGCCTCCTTTGTTTTTGCATCAGGTCTGTTGAATCCTGCGGCTTTTATTCATACATTCTCCGCTCATATGGGTGCACCCAAAAGCGTACAATGTCCGAATACGGATTTATTTATTGATAGATTCAGTGTATATCATAAGTCTTTGTGATTCATTAACTGCCAGTTAAGCGGCTGCAAACATTTTCAGAGAGGTGAGCTTTCAAGATATCGCTCAATAATGACGATCCTATCCGCTAATCTATAGCTATCATATATTTGAGGCAAAGGGGCACAGTTAATAAGCGGCAAATCGTTGGCCGGATTCTGCTCTTCCTGAAAATATCGGCGAATATAAACCTTGCCGTCTTTGCTCACTTTTTCAACCCGCGAAACCTTGTCGTCCTTAAGAACCTTGAGAACACGGTATTGATTATCAGCTTCAGTGTTTTCCAGTATTTTCGACAGATCCTCCGCGAATTTTCCCATAATTTTCTCCTGCCCAGGATGATAGCGCTTGATAACTCAGATTGCGAGGCGTGGCTATCCTTTTCCCTTAGCGAATGAATTCTGTTCTGATTCTTCCCATAATAATTTTCTCAAGAAACCCGTAACATCCGATGAACAGTGCTCCGGCGAGGAATACGCTTATAGTTATTGGAATCAGCTCATCGTTTGTTGCGGTCAGATCGGGGCCCATCGGCTTCTTGGCGTCAACGGGGGTAAGGGCGGCAGACAGGGTGTCCGGCCGGCCTTGAGTCATTTGGCGGTTCATGAGATCGTTCAAGGTGTTTGTTTGATGTCCAAGTTCTTCCTGTATTTCTTCCAGGTTTCGTTCTTCGGCAAAGGCTGCGGTGGGGAGGGCGAGGAAGCAAATCAGAGTGAGAGCGAGAAGGGCGCTCTGACACAAGCGTAACGGGGCACACAAGCGTAACGGTGCACACCGGCGTAACGGAGTTGGCGGTTTCAGAATTATGTTCATGATTTATTTTCTCCTTTTGCTATGAGATCTGTTGATATTCTGACCTTCCTTTTTCAAGCCAAGATTAGGATGATAATCGAGGTCAAGCGGAACCGGCTCTTTTCATATCTTCGATGAGCTTGATGACATCGTCCAGCTGATTTGTCAGCTGCCGGCGCAGGTCTGGGTTCTTCTCGTTTGCTTGCACATAGTCCCTCTGCTGTTTGTAGGATTCGAGCATAAGATCGGGGTCGCCCAATCCTCTCAGGATTCTCTGGACTTTGTCGTATTGATTGAGGTCGGCGTAGACTCTGGCCAGAAGGATCTGGGCTCTGGCGTCGAATTTCAGGTCGTGAACGCTTTCCACCAGGGAAATGGCGCGATGGTGATCTTTGGCATAGAAGGCTTGATACAGCTGAGCCAGATGATTGTCCGAGGTAAGACCGGCTATGATGTCGGTGTTTTGTAAGTCAATGAGGATCTCGATAACCTCCACCTGCCGGGTTGTGTCAAGGTAGAACGCCCGTTCCAGGTTGTTAGGATCCCTTGTCGCGATCAGGGCGTCGGCCACAACTCTTTTGAGGTTGGGTTCCATATCCGGGTCTTGGAGTCTGTTGGCGTATGTGACCACGGCTTGGACATTGCGGCTGTGATAGGCGTCATAGATATGCAGTTTGATGTTGTCATGGGCCCGGGTTATGTTGGTATAGAGAAATAAGCCTGCGGCGGTTGTGAGGACCGCCAGGAGAAGGGAAAAGAAAAACGTCGTAACCTTAACGGCTTTGGGGCTGAAGGCGAGGTTTTTCTTGGCGCCGGTGTAGGTTTCGATATAGGCGTCATGGAGGAGTTTTTTCAGGTCTTCCCGTGTTTGTGCTTCGATAATTTCGGCGCACAGGGGAAGTTTGTTTATGGGTTGGGTGCCGTTTCGCAGGATCTGCTCAAAGGTGAGCTTGTCCTGCAGAACGGAGAGGACGAGGGCTCTGTATTCGGTGAATTCTTCATGATAGGCCCGGTGGATGGGGGCGTCCGACAGGATGCGCAACAGGAAGACAGCGTCAAAGGTTGGGGTGAAGACGATGTTGCGGGGGTCGAAGGTGGTGCTGTAATGCCGTTTGGGCGCCGAGGTGAAGAATTCGCCGATTCTGAGCAGGAGCAGGAGTTTCTCGGTTTGGGTCAAGTCTTCAATCTGGGTGAGGGGCCGGTGGTCTGCGGTTTTCTCAAAGGAGAGAATGATGTCGGTTTCGGAGCGGAAGACGCCGGCGCAGGGGAGAAACATGGGACATGGTTGTTGGAGCAGCTGGATGTGTTGCTGCCGGAGGCGGCCCATGTCCTCACGGGAGACGGAGATGTCTATTTTGGTGGGGTCTGTTTTGATGCTTGTGAATAGGTTGGTTTTCATGTTCTACCTCGCTTCTTTTGGAGCTATTTAGGCGTCTTAGTTATTGGTGGTAAGGTTTTTATAATGATCTTCAATTTTTTCCAGAAGCTTATTCTTATCTACTTTCCCCCCAAACATTAATACTTCTATTGCTTCTTGCTCTTTAATATCTTTTTTCAGAAGAATATCTATATTATCTCTATACCTCTCAGTAGGAACAGTTCCAATTAATTCAAGGCCGTTTGGCGTTTCAACATAGATTACTGCTCCGCCAAGCAGGTTTACAGCTTGGCCAGTCAAATAATATGCTATGGTCTTTTGTTCTTCACTCATTATTGAACTTGACCCAATGGTATTAATAAAATCATTCAACAATCCAAATGAAGACAAAGTTACATCCAAGATACTACCAATGTCAGTCAAGCCAAATACACTATAAAGCAACTCAAGAAAATCTTTGCCTAAATCCGGATCAGCGCCAATGCTTTTGAGATATTTGTCAATAACAGAATTTTGATAATGACTAAATCCATTGGACACAAATAAATCAGAGATGTCGGATGAATCATATTTTACGCCCTTATATTTCAATACACCTTCAAGGCGGAATTTTTCAAAGTCAAAATCGCCGATTTTGTATCTATACTTATCATTTATTTTAAAATGCTCGTTCAAATTACTTTCGACAACATCACCCAAAAAAATCACAAGCTGTGTACATCTCATTAGATCATGCAAATGCAGCCGATCCTCTGTTGTATAGTTACCTTTCAATAAATCCTCACATTTTTCTATGGTGAGTTTTGAAAGCTCCTGGCCCAATTCTTTTACACGATCACTTCTGTTTGTCATTTGAAAAAGCTGAAGGATTTCATCATAATCGAGCCAGCTACCATTAGGTTTTCTCTCAACAAGCAACCTAGCGATAGCTTGAGTTTCATATTTTGAGAGACCATTCTTTCGGCTACGATCTAAATACTTACATCTGAACGCAGAGACATCTACATCACCATATTCGTTATAGTATCTCTGTTGAACTGAGTTAATAATCAATTCAATGGTGTCATCAGATAATGTGGCAGAATCAAGTTTTTCATAGAAGAATAGCGGAAGATGATACCCTCCTAGATATCCTCCTACCTTTGATTTCGAATAATAATCATATATATCCTTTGGCATAATTAAAAAAACAAGAGCTAGCTCAACAGCAGTTTTATCGCTAATGCTATCTGGATTTTTTCTATATTCGTCAAGAACCTCATCCATAGCATCAAAGTCATAAGTCACAGACCCGTCTGGATTTACGGTGAAGAACCTGTAGGTAATACTGCCATCAGAGTTAATACTTATAATCTCAAAAGCTTCAAATCTTCCCTCCAAATTCACTAGCTTTGCGCACTCACTTACTATATTCCTGAAATTAGGACCTGTTGGATTTTCCTCGCAGTATTGGAGGAAATAGTTTCTGCTTTTCTCGTTTTCGCTTTCAGCGTCTTCAAATTTACCGGCTGTTTCTTTGGTCTTCTCTGCTACAACTGTCATATCACCGGTATCTATGGCTAGGATTTTCGTCAAACGTGTCACTTGGTCGGGAGTTAAATCATCATCATCAGATAGAGAATCTAAGAGCATTCCGGCTCTTTTCTTAGCAAAACCGGTTTTGCCGACTACATTGTTGATGCGATTTGATATGAGGCTGAGCTGGTTGATTTGAATTTTTATAATGCCTTCTGATCCTGAAGGTCTTGCTTCTGAATAATTATGTCTGACATTTGCAATCACATCTTGGTAGATTGCTATACCCTTATTAATATGTTCGATTTCAGAGTCACTGCTTACGGCAATTCTGAACCACATCTTTTGATACATGTCTGCGTCAACACCAGCCCAGACCATCTCTGAGACACCGGTGTTCATGTTGGCGATGGCCTTGTCGTGGGCGCTCCTGGTTTCAACAATTTGCTTTTTAAGGCTGTCTAATTCGTCAAGATCTGCCTTGATCATAATGCCATGATCAGACATGAGATCATTTTTACCTGTAGGAACTCCTGACCTGGCTATGCCGCTTCCATCCCGGTATTGACCCTGATATCCGTCTAAGATAGCTGCGTATCTGTCTTGATGTATACCCATGAAATCTTCATTAAGTTCACAGGAAATTGCCTCAAGTTTATCCGCGAGAACGAGCATTTCTTTGTTGATGATATTATACTCGCTCTGCTTTGACGCCATGATTTACCTCCTTTCTCAGCCCCATAGGGCGCCATGTTCGGCTAGGGCAACATTTGAGTATTCACCTTCAGCACAGTTCGCTGCTGCGAGCCCTAAAATCACCGCATAGGATTTCAGGTTCGTGTCGGCAGGGATGCAATATCGGGCGAAGAACATATTGTAGTAGTCAGAGAGCAGGTTCTCCGCCAAAGGTCCCTGCCAGACGCCTCTATCAATCATATCACCGTGGGTCGTATGGACTAGCCCTAGTCTTCTGTGACGATCGGGATTTTCATTATTGATTATTTTGGCGGCGTTATTCATCGTACAGGTATCGAATCCGTCACATTGGTCACTATGACTTTGTGGCATATGTCTGTCCTTTCATCTTCATTCCAAACCGCTTCTTGGTGAACCCGCCGGGGATAGCGGCGATTGGCGCTATCCCCGTGAGGTTTCTGTTTGTCGCCGATTATTTGACCCCTAGATTGTTTTGCGCTAATTCTTCATTAACTTTTTCCGCCCAAGCATATCCGTTCAAAACAGTATCCTCTAAGAAATCGACATACTCGTTCATTTGATTGTAATAGTGATCGAAATACTCAGCGGCGAATTTTTCATACCCGCCGAGTGTTGCGTTGGCAGCGGCTCCTTCCCATGTTTTTCTAAGGCTTGCCATGTTCTCTGCGCTTTCGTCCAATGTTTGCCTTAGTTTGGTGTTTTGCGTTCCAATTTTCCCTGCTATTTGACTAACTTGCCAGGGTTTGAGACTGCATTGAGTATCCTCTCCACCCATTTGTATTTCTCCTTTCAATTAGCGGTAAGATGTGGGCAGTGATTTAGCATGTTCAATGTTGTTTTTCTGATTCGTCACATAATTTCCCTTCTGGAGTTTGAGGGTCCCTCCGGACGTCCACAGCCGGTTGGACATGGATTGTAAGGCTTCACCGCAGCTGTTGAGCTGCTTGACAAACTCAATGTTGTCAGGGGCTTTCCAGGCGTTTCCCATGGTTGATCCTACTTCAAGAAGTTCTCTGTAAATCTTTTGGTAATCGCTGGAAAGATCTTCCATGTACTCTCCGACTCGCTCCATGTCATGGGGGTCAAATGCAGTTTCTCCCATTTCCATACATTTTCACCTCCTTTCGCGAATATTTGAATGCTACATCAGCAGGATTCTGCTGCCATTCTTGAGGTCATAATTGGCGGCGGTTTTGTTCTTGTCAAAAGGGTCTCCGGTTTCAGTGTCGCAGAGCAGTGTGTTGGCGGTGGGCATGTATTTGCCTCTGGCTAGATCGCTGAAGAGTGCGCAAAGTAGATTGACGATTTCGCCGATTTCACTTTCCAGGGGTAGATAGACGTCGTAGGTCTGTTCCGCCGCGGGTAGGGTGAGTTCTACAAGAATTTTATTCATGGTTCCTCCTTTGTTTTAGTCGGCTATCTATGAGTTCAGTATAAGGCAATAGTTTCCGCGACTCATTAACTGACAGTTAAATTTGAGAAAAATTCAGGGTGCTAGAAATTTCCGAGATTCTTGTTCATTTATGAGGCCTCCTTTATTTCCGAGCAGAGCAGCTTGACTCTGGTGGGATTGCCGTTGTGTACGCTGTAACCAAATCCGGGCGGCAGATCTGCTCTGGTTTCTTTGGTACGCTGAGAGAGTTCCAAGTCATACTGTTCGCCTAATCTTCCGCCTATCCAGATGTAATCTTTGATCTTCTCGGATATATGGGTTTGAAACCATTTCTTGAACGAAGTGCTTTTCAGGTTCTGGCTTTGCTCGCTGAGTATGATGAGGAGGTTGTATGCGGGTGATCCTTTTTCCAGCATAATGGCCAGCTTGTTCTGACCTTCTTCTGAAAGAAGTTCGTGAAGTGCGTTGAAGGCGGTTATAAGAATGATAGTAGGGGGGTAGGGCATCGGGATTTCACCAAGGTCCAAAGTATCTTTGTAAGTGTTGTTGCGGTCGCGAAAGATATCAAAGTGTGTGTCAACTGCTGCTATGCAATCCTTCTGTGTTGTGGCACAGGTTAAGCCTATCAAACAGTTGAGGGAGGTTGTGATGTCTAAAGTGAAGGTTCCCAGAGGGTCAATAAGGATGACCTCAAAGCCACACTGGTCGGCAAACATACGCGCCAAGTCGTAGAGAAAGAGCCGGCTCTCTTTGCCGGAGCCCAGAACCAAGCTAATATAGGACTCTCCGAAGGGATAGAGATGCGTTTTCAGACCGCTGGTTTCCACACCTATGGGGAAGGTCAGTTTCGCCAAGTCTGTGAGTGCGGGATCCTGATCGTGGGGAAGTAGCCGGATATCTCCGCTCAGGAATTGGGCGTCAACGATTTCGGGAAGAATGGGAATCGCAGGGGCGCGGGGGCCTGTCCACTCCTGCCGCAGTTTTAAGCTCTGGGATCTGATAAAATCGAAGGTAGCAAGATCGGACGTGACGCGGGAAATTTGAAACTCCTTAACGCCCTCATGGTTCACCAACCCTCTGCCAATGTGTTTGGCGGGCGAAAGTCCGTCTGTCTTGCCGACGATACTATAATAATCGTCTGGGTTATTCATTTGTAGAATGAAGTGCTGTTTGAAATTGGTTTGCAAATAGGAGCGCACGGTGCTGGTACTGAGGCATGTCAAGATAAGATGGACGCCATATTTGGTTCCTTCTCGGCTAAGGATGGAGAGCTCCTGGCTTTTTTCCTCATACATATCCTGGAACGCCGCGAAGTTGTGAATGACGACAATGATGTTGGGAGGGGTCGATTGAGGCTTAGTTCTTGCATAAGTTACATAGCTGCCGCCATAGTCGGCAAAGAGTTTTTTGCGGCGGGAGGTTTCTTCCTGGAGCATTTTAAAGAGATTGGTGATTTTTTCTTTCTCGTAGTTTAGGACGACATCTCCAACATGGGGAGATGGGGAGAAGGCGCGCAGGGTCTCGGTGGAGAAGTCAAGGAGATAGAGGGCGACCTCGTCGGGAGTGTGATCCTGGGTCAGGGAGGTGACAAGAGCGTTGATAAACGATGTTTTGCCGCTTCCGGCGGATCCATAGACAATAACGTTGCCGTCCGCGGAAAGAGGAAGGGCCAGGGGTTCTTGGCGCTGTCGTGCGGGATCATCATATTCGCCGATGATGGGATTCAAGATGAAGGGTTCTTGTCTTACCATGGCATATTTTGCCTTCGTGTCGCTCAGCAGAATTTCCGGGTCTAACGGCGGGAGCCAAAGCGAACGGACTTTGACCCCGGCTTCTTTGGCTTCTTCTATCAGATAATCCGTGATGGCGTCGAGCTGTTTGGGCGGGTTGGCTTGTTGGGCTTTCTTCCGGCTGGGTTTGGCGGCCCGGAGGGGGCGCCCGTTTCTGTCGATAACCACGACTGAGTCGTCTTTCTCAACTGTGACTTTGTCAGCGGGATGGTAGGGCGCCCCGGCCCAGGCGGATTGACCGATTTCAAAGAGTTCGTTGTACCCCACTTGCAGATAGAACCGGCCTGTGTGAATAAGCTCGGCGGCGTCGGGACGTTTGATCATGTCCTGGCTGTCGGTTTTGTCCTGAACTTTCAGGCAGATCTTGAACCGGCTGTTGGACCAGATCTGATCGGTGACGATGCCGGAGGGTTTCTGGGTGGCCAGGATGAGATGGACGCCGAGAGAGCGCCCAATACGGGCGGCGGAGACGATCTGGGTCATAAATTCGGGTTCCTGTGTTTTCAGCTCGGCGAATTCGTCGGCGATGAGGATGAGATGTTGAAGGGGTTCCCTGACGGCGCCTTCCCGGTAGAGTTGTTGGTAGCTGTAGATGTCTATGTTGCTGATGTTAAGGGCCAGGCTGGTTTCGGCAAAAACAGCCTGGCGGCGCTTAAGTTCGCTTTGGATGGAGACGAGGGAGCGGCTGAGGGCGGCGCCGTCCAGGTTGGTGATGACGCCGGTGGTGTGGGGAAGGTTCTCAAAGGCTTTGGCCATGCCGCCGCCTTTGTAGTCTATCAGGATGAAGGCGACTTCATGGGGGTGATAGTTGATGGCCATGGCGAGGATATAAGTCATAAGAAATTCGCTTTTGCCGGATCCGGTCATGCCGGCGACCAGGCCATGGGGACCATGGAATTTTTCATGGATATCGAGCTTGAAATGCCCGCCTAGGGTATCTATGCCCACGGAGGCTTCTAGGCTCTTGGTGGGATCGTTTTCTTTCCAACGGGTACGAGAATTCAGGTGCTCGATTTTGCCTACGCCAAAGAGTTCGAGAAAGGAGACCTTTGAGGGCAGGTTGAAAGCGTCTGACAAGGTGTCGAGACGGATGTTGGCGAGTTGGATGCTGAGTTCTTGAGGGTCCGCGTCCAACCGGATGTCGGGGGTGAAAGGGGTTATGGCGGTGCTGGGGTTGTCCCGGTAGTAGAGTTTTCCTGTGACGGGGATACCGGGATAATATTCGACAACGGGTGTGTCCGCGGCGATCTCGTCTGAGAGTTCTCCTGACGTGCCTTGGTCGTCAAGCTCAACAACCAGGGTGCATTCTTTGGGGAGATTCTTGAGTTTGTCGTAGAAGGTCAGCACGCTCATACACAGGTTCTTTTTTTGCAGATAGATCTGTTTGAGGATATCGGCTCTTTGAGAGAGATCGTGACTGAGAGAGAAAATAATATAGTAAGGCACCATATCCTCTGTGTTTCTTTCGCCGGCACGGTGTTCGATTTCTTTCTCAAGATGGGCGGAGACTTCTTTGACTTCTCTGGGGGTTGTGGCAAGAAAACGGAAGCTATGGTTGTCGTCCCAGACATGGGGAAGCCATTTCGTAAAGCCAAAATATTGCTCATCTTCGGGGGCGTAGACTATAACGAGTTTGACTTCGTCACAGCTGTACAGGGCGGCAATCTGGATGATTAGTCCCTGGGCGATTTCCATGGCTTGTTTCCTGTCGCCGATGACGCCGCTGATATAGTCTTCGTATAGGGACAGGGTGATGGGGACGCTGCGCAGGGGCTTGGCGGATTCGCCCAAGGCGTGAAGCTTATCTTGAAGGTTGTCGTCTTCTAAAGTGAAGCGGCGCTCGGGGTATTTGACGTCGGCGTCAAGTTCGCTTTCTCCGACGCCGAGGCGGAATTGCAGGAAGTCGTCTTGTTTGGGGCCGCGTTCCCAAAGGGTTCTTTCCATGTTGCGGATACGGCTGACGCAGGCGTCTATGGGAATAAAATTTTCCCGCAAAAGGGTTTCCTGCCGGGTGCATTCTTGCGAAATGGTGTTTCTGAGGTTCCGGATATAGTCTGTATATTTCTCTTGCCGCAGAAGCTCTTTTTTCTTTCGGCGCTTTCGTTCCATTTTTCTGTTGACGGTGGGCCATAGGGCGATGCTGCCCAGCATGCTGATGGCTATGCCCATTGAGGGAATGGCTGAAATCATGTTGCCGCGGGTTATGGCGCTGCTGACGGAGAAGGATGCCATGGTGAGCATGCCTATACCCATTGTCAGTGAGGGGCCCAAGGTCTGCATAAGGGAGGTTTTCTCACCTTCCTGATTGTTGGGGGGCGCTTCTATGTTGAAAACAGGTTTGACAAAGGGATTCTTGAAGCGAGGGGAACGGGAAAAGGGGGTGAGGTAGGTGTCTAAATCGAATTGACTTTCTTCGTCTTCGTCGGCGGTTCTTTGATAGGGGAGGGGTTCTAAGGGTTCAATGGATTTTGTGTTTATAAGCATTTTCTGATCGGGATTGTTGCAAACAAAATAATCACTGCCAATTATTATTTTGAGTCCGGCCACAATCGTAACGATGTGGCCGGGTTTCAAATGGTGTTGATGACCGCGGGTAATGCGAGTCCCATTGACGTAGGTTCCATTGGAACTGTCAAGGTCTGTAACGCTCCATTGTCTTTGTTGATAGATGAGCCGCGCGTGGTGTCCGGATACGCAACTTTGGGAGATGACAATATGATTATCCTCATGGCGGCCAATGGGAATATCCGCGTCTTCATTGACTTTGTATTTGTTGAATTGCTGCCGGTCCCGGGTGATAGGTTCAGTATAGATATACAGGTTTGTTTGGTTTTCCTGGCTGCGCAGGGTATATAAATGACAAGGCTGTAGGGTTATGGTTTTGAGAGGCGTTTCTCCGTCCATGAGTACGGTTTTATGATTGGATTTCATGATCCACTGACCTTCAAACCCCTCAATGCTTATGAGCTGAGAGGCCTCTGTGCTGGGGGCCGCGTTATGGAGCCAGTAGCGGCCTTTGGCCTCTTTAGGCAAAGTGGTGACGAGCAGTTTTGTTTTGGTAATGAGAGATACGATCATGGTCTTTTCCCCACTCAAAAGTGTCTTTCTATAAGGATCAATTGTCAAAGATTACAGATATCCAGCTTGTTACATTCCCTTTTGCGTCATAGGCCCTTACCTTCAGGGGGCTGCCCTCCAACCAGGGGCCGCTTGCCACATCGATGACCCAGGTCTTCTTGTCGGAGTTAATCGTAATAGGATTCGGGGAGGTTGAGTAGATAAGATCCGTGGATCCATCGCTTCTAAGGTATGGTGTTTTGCCGGACTGGTCTTGAAATTCGAGCTTGTCTGCGGCAACACTGGTTTTGATTCTGTATTTGATAATATGCTTGGCGCCGTTGTATAAATAGACGCCCTCAGCCGATACAATCTCGATCGCCGGGGTTACAGGCTGCTGGGGCTGTTGCTGGGGTTGCTGGGGTTGCTGGGGTTGCTGGGGTTGCTGGGGTTGCTGGGGTTGCTGCTGGGGTTGCTGGGGTTGCTGTTGGGGCTGTTGGGGTTGCTGCTGGGGCTGTTCTGTCCGTTCTGATCCGGATCCTATTTCTGGGGCGAGTCCCTGTCCAGGAGCCCAAACCGAATCGGTTTCATATTCCGATATTACATCCATAGGTGTTGTCTGTTCCGATTGAAACAGATAGGATTCTTCGTTTGCCGACATATCGGCTTTGGATCCATAGATAATGATTGGTGATAAGAGGATTATCAAGGCGGCAAGAGTGCAGAGAGCTGCGATAAGCACTTTTTTTCTTTTGTCCATAAGCCGGAGCGTCTTGTTTCCGAGCGGTTGGATCTCTTCCGTAATTAGCGGATCCGTCGGGGTCGGTTCATCGGCCGGGTTCGGCGTATCTGCCGGGTTCGGCGAATATGTTGGGATTCTTGCCTCTGTTTGCCCTTCATCATAACGATGGCCGATTTCTGTCTGATGGTTGTCTTTTACCAGTGTGTCGAACATCTCGTTTGTTTGATTCCCGGTTCCCTCTGATTTGTTGTAGCGTTCCCTGTTGATTTCAGGCATCTCCATTCCTCCTTATACTCTTTGAGTAATTCATTCTTCGCCAATGTGTGTATCCGTCATGTATGGGTAGAGTATAAAATATGGCTCCATGTGATTCTTCAACTGTCAGTTAAATATCGCAAGATTATTTAATGATTAAAATTTATTGAAGTGGGTGAGATTCATCAAACTGTCAGCAGGGAATTTGACGTTCCATACTCAAGCCGAACGGTGCTTAGACTAACAAAGAAATAGCCAATCTTGGTTGGTGACCATGACTGACTATTTCCTGAAAGTCTGTGTAATTCTGATCTCAGAATGGCTGGCTGCTTGCGGGACCTCATATGCGGTGGCGGGGGGGCGTCTACTCAGCCAATGGATAGCCTTTTGCCCGATAATTCTTCATTGTAGCCAATCCTTTACTCTTTGCCAGAGTCATTGCTCCAACAATGCCGTCAGCCAAGAGGCCATTCCTACTTTGAAATTTGCGTACCGCTATTTCCGTCAGCACTCCAAAAATGCCGTCAATAATAAGATCTGCCCCATTCTGATTGAGAAAACATTGCAGCCAAGATACATCCTTCCCTTCGGAACCTATTCTTAATTCATGGGTCGGTTCAGGGTACGGGCATACTGTGTCAGGCAATGAAACGGTTAGATCATTTGAACTGGTCATCTGCAATTCCTCCAAAATTGTCTTTCATTCGTCAGATTTCGAACTGCCATTTGCACAACTCTAAGCTTACGGTGAATAAGGTATTTTCGGTACTGTGCTACTCAATAAGGAGTAGTTTGATGTTTGAAAACAGCCTGACTTCAATTGGCTGGAATTAATCCATGTTGCCGCAGAAGAGGGACGGCCTCCACAACCAGGGGCAGAATCTAGCACCAAAACTTTATCCGCGCTTGCGTTATAGGCAACCATCGCGACAAAGTGGTTCGGAACCACTGCCGTAGCAACGCCTCCGGATTTTAGATGGCCAATAAGATCGGCGTCGTATGCTGTCTCTTTTATATATTTGAAACTATTTGTCGCTCCGTATTGCTGAGCGACAAAACTTGTAAAAGCCCAAGTGGTTCCATCGCCGTTAATACGATAGCCGTTACTAACGGAAAGCTCAGCCAGCATTCTCGGCTCAAGAAACTTTCCGGTCAAATAATACACAGCGTTTGTAACCGCCAGTAAACCACATCCGGAGCCGGGATCACCTGGAACATCTGCTCTCTTTCCGATATAAGCTTGTTCTTTGCATGCTTTATCGCGATATCCGTATGGAACATCTTTCCAGCGATTATCCGTTTGCAAATATACAGTTGTTGAGCCAGTCGCTGAGCCAGTCGCCGAACCAGTCGCTGAGCCAGTCGCCGAACCAGCCTCTTTTTTTATAGAAATCTCTGACGCCGATTTTGGCAAAACCGGATTTGAGTTGATTGGATTTACCTTTTTCAGCTGCGCCCGTGTCAATATCCCGACAATGCCATCAACAGAAAGTCCCTTTGATTTTTGGAAATTTCGTGTCGCTGTATCCGTCAGCGGGCCGAAATCCCCGTCTACTGCCAAGTTTGAACCGTATTGGTTAAGATGCCATTGAACCCAACGCACACCATTTCCTTTGCTACCTCTGGACAGGTTAACAGTGGGTTCTGAATACGGACATGTTGCCATCATTCATTCCTCCTAGAAATTATTGATTATTCGAGCATTCTCCGTAAGCGTGTGCACCCATAAACGTACAATGTTTGAATAATTTATAGATAAAGTATAAATCATGGTTTTCGACAATTCGTTAACTGTCAGTTAAATATAACAGAATAATTTTGGGGACATGAGAAGCTCTCGTTTCCATGGGAGCGAAGCAAAAAAAGAGCGATGCCGGCAGCATCACTCTTCTCTCTCAAAAACCTCGTTCGGCGTTCGTACCCGCAGCTTTCTTAGCCCGGTTTATTTTGTATGAAGATTACCGCTCCACAGAAAAACCCCGCTGTTTCTTTGAGCATAAAAATCCTCGTCACTCATGGAACGCAGTTTATTAAGCGGCGCGGCTAAATAATATATTTCTACGGGAGGTGGTGTAGGAGGTTCTATTGGGGGCAAAGCAACATTAGCGGGAGGAGGCGCAACCTTCACGTCAAGAAAACGATGAACCCGCTGACCGCTAAGATCAGGCCACCACTTTGTAGCCAATGTTTCACCTAGACAAAGATACATAATTTCGGTTTCCACACCATTGATGCTTATCATCCTGCTCGCGATGTGTAAGCCGTGAAAACTTTTGGTTGATGTTATGATATCCATAATAGAAGCGCCGGCGGCCATACCGTCAACCTCTAAAGATACCTCAACGAAAAGTCTTTGAACCATGATATCTCCTTCCACATATGCCATAGGCGTGTCTCTGTGAAAGATACTCCAATAGCTGATGAAAGCAATCAATAGGGCCAAAGCGCTCGCGGCGGCGGCAATCATGATGTTTTTTTTGAAAAGCTTTCTTTTGACAGACTTCAAAACGCCGATTTTTACAGAAGTGTTTTCCTGAATATGCACTTCTATTTCTCCGTTTTGCATTTTCGCTAGCTCCTTACTGCAAGCAGGACAGGATTGGGTATGCTCTTCAACCAATTCCTGGCTTTGATCGCTGCAGGCACCGTCCGCATAAAGCGGCAGCAAATCCTGAATGATTTCGCATTTAATCATTTTTGATTGCCTCCCTAATCTTATTTTTGGCGCGGTAAAATGTTACCCTTGCCCAGCTCTCAGACTTGCCAAAAAGCTCTCCAATTTCCGAAAAAGACAGCTCCGAAAACACTCGAAGGGAAAAGATTTCCTTGTAGGGTTCGTCCAAAAGGTGCAGGATTTTGTGGATTTCATAGGCATCTGATTTATCAATATAATTGAGCTCAAAACAGGCGCTAGATGGCGGTTCTTCAGGTGTTTCGGATAGCGGCTTTTTGCGCTTCACATAATTGTAATACGTATTTTTTGCAATCTGGCAAAGCCAAACACGCATACTGCACTCGCCTTTGAATTTATCTATCGCTTTAATCCCTTTGACGAATGTTTCGCTTGTCACATCTTCGGCTATGTGTGAATTCCCACAAAGCGAGAGAATGTAACGGTAAACATCGTGTACATATTCGCTATAGATTTCCTCAAAATCCACGTGCTTTCACCTCCTCGTCAATAAGACAATTGAGATAGCGGTTCGTTACAAATATGCTAAAAAAAGTATACACGGCGTCCTTCTTGACATATACCAACAAGTACTATATTATACTAGTATAATATAGAGCGAGTTGGTATTGTGTTTTTTACCGGACAGGTACGCAACCAAATGAAGGAGGAATTAAGATGACGATTCAGGAAGCCATTCAAAACAGACACGCGGTGAGAAGCTATCTGGACAAGGCCGTCGAACCGGAGATCCTTTCAAAGCTAACGGCGGAAATCGAGGTGTGCAATGCGGAAAGCGGTCTGAACTTCCAATTGATTGTCAATGAGCCCTTGGCTTTCACGGGATTTCTGGCGCGCTACGGCAAGTTTTCCGGCATCAAGACCTATGTGGCCCTCGTTGGCAGGCCGAGGCCCGGTTTTCTGGAAAAAATCGGCTACTACGGCCAGCGTATTGTCTTGAAAATCCAGCAATTGGGGTTGAACAGCTGTTGGGTTGCCTCCTCTTACCGTAAGGGTAAGTGCGGAGCTGTTATGAGCCGGGAAGAGGAATTGGTGTGCGTCCTTGCCCTTGGTTATGGGGTTACCCAAGGAAAACCTCATAAAAGCAAACCCATGGAATCCTTGTGTCATGTGGAGGCTGCCGGCGGTGATGGGGAAAAGACCATGCCTGAATGGTTCCGCAAAGGTATGGAAGCGGTGATGCTGGCGCCGACGGCGATGAATCAACAGAAATTCCTGTTTACGCTGACGAAAGAGGGAGTGCTTGCTCAGACCACAGGCCGGGGAACCGGCTATACCCCCATTGATCTGGGCATTGCCAAATATCATTTCGAGGTGGGAGCGGGGAAGGCAATGGACAATGGACAATGGACAATGGACAATGGACAATGGACAATGGACAAGGCTGATATCCTTCAGCCTGTGGACCAATGGACAATGGAAGGCAATGAACCGGTAACCCCCCGCGGTTACAGATCAGACCCCAGCCGGAGGGACAGGAGGGGGCGGTGAGGCAGGAGGGCGGCCGAGGCATTGTCCCCAAGCCGTTCTCCAGGCTGGGGAATCTCTATGCTCCGTTCGCTGCAAACCCAAAACTCGCTTCACTGCGTTTCGCTCAGACAGTTGGGTTTGCGGGCGCTCCCGTTCGCCAAGAGTTTCATCCAGCCTTCCGCAAAGGCTTGGGGACAATGCCTCGGCCGCCCTCCTGCCTCACCGCCCCCTCCTGCCCCTCCGGCTGGGGTCTGATCTGTAACTTGCGGTTCAGGCCCCCGCCCATTTACATCACCAGATCCATAATCCAATAATTTGACAAGAAAGAACATGTGTTCTATAATACTTTTGGCAAGAGAAAACGACAAAAGGCTTGGACTTTGGGCAGGCGGTGTGATATGCTCATTCAGAGGTGCCGTTAACATTTTCCGATTGTGGTCATGATCGAACGGATAATGGTGCTTCATGGAAACGATTTCTCATGTGAATGGAACGGATGCCTTGTCTGTTCTATATGATGATATCAGCAATGAGTAGTAAGAATCAAGGAGCGAGCGGGGTCATGAGTTATACGTTCAAAGTGGCGCCTTTGTGCGACAGGCAAAAACGCGATATCAATGAACGCAATATTCTCGATAACGGCTTATACCGTAAATGCAATGTCTATAAAGGCGGGGGAGGGTACGACAGGTTTCCCGCGATATGCAAAAAACGGCTGGGGTACGCCTACCAGGATCAGTTTGTCGTCCAATTGTATGGATGTCCGTTGCGTTGTCCTTACTGTTATGTGACGCCGGAGGGCGTGTTCGGAAATTATGTCGAGGTCAGCGATGCTGACCTGGCGGAAGCGTTTATTGAATCCCGGCAGGATATTTTTCATCTTATGGGGGGGGCGCCGGCTTTGTATATCGAAGGCTGGGGGTCGGTTATTGAGGGGCTAAGCCCTGAGAAGATTTTTCATAGTGATTTGCTTCTGGTGGAGAAGGAATACTCTGACGATGTTTTGCGGGCCATCAAGAGAGAAAACACCCTTTATGCCGTCAGTATAAAAGGTCTTGGTGATGAGTTCAAGGCAAACACCGGCGTCCCCTTGAACGCCGCCTTGTTTTGGCGCAACTTGAGCCGGGTGGTGGAGAGTGGTATTAACTTCTACTTGACTTTTACCGGACTTTCGCCGCGGTCGGTGCAGGTGTTTCGGGATGAATGTGAAAGAAGGGGGTATCCGGAGAGGATTTTTGCCGACAGTTTTTCAATAGAGATTGTACAGTATAAAGCGTTGATAAGCTGAAGGATCTGCAATGAGGAGGGAAAACATGGATGTGAAAGAGATCAAATCAGATGCCGACTTTATTCGTTATGCCGAAACTGTTCTGCCGGGAAACACTGAAGAAGCCGCGCGGCGGTTTGCAGAGTACAAGGACAAGGATCCGTATCCGAACATCCAGCCCGCGTTGCTGAACTCCGGCGATATTTTCAAGTACGTCAACGCCACCGGTATGATTTATCCGTTCTATGTGAACACGGAATTGTTTTCGGGTGCTTCCTATGAAGCCAGAATTAACGGCGAGGTTATTTATTGGGATAAACATAACAACGAAGTTCGTAAAGACCTTTCCCAACCCGGTTCGTTTTTTGAGTTGGAATCGAATTCGATTGCCTTTGTGACCCTTGAACCGGAGTTCAGGATTCCGAGTTACATGGCGCTGCGGTTTAACTTGAAGATAAGGCACATTTACAAAGGATTGTTATTGGGGACAGGCCCTTTGGTTGATCCCGGCTTTGAGGGCAGGCTTTCGATTCCCCTGCACAACCTTACCAACAACAAATATACCTTTAGTCACAATGACAGCTTGATCCAAATCGAGTTTACCAAACTAAGCCCCAATGAAAGATGGGCAGCCTCCGGTGTCCAGGCGGCTTCCGGACCCGAACCCGGACCCGAATCCGAGCCCGAGCCCGCGCATTATATTGATACGCAAATACCGAAATTCAGGGGCGTCAAAGAGTATATCGCCAAAGCGATCCACCCTAAAAAAACCGTGAGCTGTTCAATACCTCTTGAGATCCAAAAATCCGAGGAAACGGTCCGAAAATCCGAGGAAGCGGCCGAGCATGCCAAGAAGGAAGCCCAGAAAGCGTCTGAAAACGCGGAGACCTCCGGCAAACTGGCGGTAGAGGCCCGCGAATCAGCTGACAAAGCGGAGAAAACATTGAAGAGATGGACGGCAATCGGCGGATTGGCTATGGTTGCTTCGGTTTGCGGTCTCATAATCTCTTTGTCGAATTTGGTTCAAGGCGCTAACACACGTATAGACAACATCTATAATAAGGTGGATTCCCACGTGCAGAAGATTCTTGAACTTGAGAAGATCAATAAGGACTTGACAGATGAGATCGATAAGCTCAAACAGGAGATTGATGACTTGCAGCATCCGGCAGGGGATATTTGAAGAGGGGATATTTGAAGGTTGATTCCTGGTGAATCACGGGGTATAATGAAAATATGATGCAATCAATTTCGGGCTCGGCAGGAAAGGATTTAACAAATAAAGAGGCGGCGGAAAAAGAGCGAACCCTTACCTCTGATGTGTTGTATTGGGTTGAGCCGGTTTCACTTCTTGGCGCCGGCTATAATCTTGTGACGGCTTCTGTTGAATCTTCTGCCGGTTCTGATGGTTCCGTAAGCAGGCATGTTGTGTATTGCGCGTTAAGAAAACCGGTTCCCCGAGAGAACACCGCCGGTTCGGGGCAAGAACATAGGGAATACCTGAAGGAACTGACATACTGCCTGAAGCACGCCGGAACGGTTCGGCTCACACCGGATTATGGGGCCAATCTCGAGACTGTAAAACAAGTTTTGGAGTATTTAGCCGGGCACCGGCGGAACTTTGACCTGGAGCTAAGGCTTTTTGGCACGATTTTTCAGCAGCAGGTCTGGCGGGCTTTGCGGGCGATCCCATACGGAGCGACCCAATGTTATGGAGATATTGCCAACGCTGTAGACAACCCCCGCGGCGCGCGGGCCGTCGGCATGGCCAACAATCGCAATCCGGTGTCGCTGATTGTGCCTTGTCACCGTGTTATCGGCAAAGACGGCCGGCTTGTGGGCTATGGTGGGGGGCTGGATATTAAGGAGAAACTGCTGGCCCTGGAGAAGGCGGTCGGATGGCGCTAGAGATGGGTTATATCGCCGGTAACTGTACCGATAACGGTTTTGAGCGTTGGGGCGGCAAACGCTATAACGGGTTGGCGGCTTTTTTGCGCCGCCGATTCGGCGGCAAAATTGTCAAGGTTGGTTTGGATGCCGGGTGTTCCTGTCCTAACCGGGACGGCAGTGTGGGCACAGGAGGATGTCTCTTTTGCAGCCCGGGCGGATCCGGCGATTTTGCCGGCGACGGCCACGTCGGAATCGCCGGGCAATTTGCCGACGTGCGGCGGCGCACTTTGAAAAAATGGCCCTATGCCCGTTACATAGCTTATTTTCAATCCTATACGTCCACATATGGCGACCCTGAAAGATTGGCCGCGCTGGTGCGTGAAGCCAAGTGTTTGCCTGATGTGGTGGGGACGGTTCTCTCCACGCGGCCTGACTGCCTCGGTGACGATGTCATGGCTGTATTGGCGGAGCCGGCGACGAGACCTCTTTGGCTTGAGGTCGGACTGCAGTCGGTTCATGATGCCAGCCTTGTGACGATGAACCGCGGCCATGATTTCCCTTGTTTTCTTGGCGCGCTGGAACGCCTGCGAGGTCATGATATTCCGGTTTGTGCTCACATTATTATGGGGTTGCCCTGGGAAACCCGGGAGATGATGCTTGAAACCGCTCGTCGGGTTGCCCAAATGCCTTTGCAGGGCATCAAAATCCACGCCCTCTACATTGTCAAAGGGTCGCCTCTGGGGCGGATCTGGGAGGAGCGGGAGGAAGGGGAGGAAGGAGGGGTAGGAGCGATATGGGATGGAAGAGGAGAGAGGGGAGCGGGATCCCATATCCCACATCCTACAGCGCCCTTCTCCCTGCTCAGTCGGCAGGAGTATGTTGAATTGATCGCCGACATTCTGGAAATCATGCCACAAGAGTTCCTCATTCATCGGCTGACTGGTGACGGCAGATACAGGGATGTTTTAGCGCCCGCTTGGACTCTGGCCAAGTGGGAAGTCCTGAATGCCATCGATCGGGAGATGGAGAAGCGAGGGAGTTGGCAGGGCGCGTACGCAACGAAGCTATAGCCGAGGTTAGGATCAACCATCTTCCGGCAACAATCGTCCAATGTGTCGTTTCTCAAACTTGCCTGATAGACATATCGTTACAGAACAGACCGATCAGACCCCTCCCGCCCCTCCGGCTAGGGTCTGATCGGTCTGTTCTGTAACAACATATCAGCATCAGTCTGGTATTTTCCGGCGTGGGGGTGCATATTTTAAAAGTGCAGGAAGCGATAAAAAAATAAATAGAAATATCTACTGCGGGGTTCTCCCGCAACCGAATGGTGAATGGAGATGGATATTATGTGGGCTCGTAACAGTCCCAAGGTAGGGTTTGGTGAGCGGGAGACTCCAAAAGCCCGCGAACTCTTTTCGCCTTTTGAGGTT
>Ga0082212_10003646_pt1 | contig 21741 bp, 16 predicted proteins | sample TergutNt197P3_FD_71548 | JGI IMG/M metagenome (GOLD analysis project Ga0082212, IMG submission 71548) | Neocapritermes taracua P3 segment gut microbial communities from Petit-Saut dam, French Guiana - Nt197 P3 | ecosystem: Host-associated > Arthropoda: Insects > Digestive system > Gut ...
CCGGTCTTTTTGCCGCCAGGCGGCGCGGGAAAACCTTGAAAGGCAACAAGCATTCCTGCGGTTTTCCCGCACCACCTGACGACAAAAATCCTCGGCGGATTAATAGAAAATGTTTTCGTTCTCGGGTATAACCTCATTAAATACAAAACCAAAATGAAATCACAAAATAGACACCTGAAATATTATGTAAACTAAAATGCTTTTCCAAAGCATTTTAGTTTACATAATATATATTATCAGAAGATAATCACTGATTTATAAAATTGAGGCTCGATCCCTGGCGGAGATATTCGCATTTTTATTCCAAAGGGATATATAAGACTTCTCCCGGGTTGATTATTGCCGTTTGCAAATTATTGATTTTCTGCACCTCATAAATTGCTTTGCGAATATCTCCGCTATAGGAATAATTTTCTTCAATCAAGCCCCACAAAGTATCGCCTTGATTCACGATTACTCTCTTGATAATTCTGCTTTGCTGACCGGCTTCATACCCCGGATTTGTATATGCCCGCAATGATACACCGAAAGTTAAACCCAAAAACAAACTTAATAATAGTAAACATACAATCCGTCCCAGCGCTTTTTTCTTATAAGTCATTTTCCCAACCTCCGTTCAATTTATCTATCCATTTATATACCCGCAATGAAATTTTAAAAAACAATCTTAAGAAAGACAGGCAAAATATTCGTCCAAGTGTTCTTTTTCTATAAGTCATTTTACTTTCCTCCAAGCGCTTAAACAGAACATGTGTCCATATACTTATAATATATACCAAACAAATATTCTTGTCAAGTAGTTTTTAAAAAATTTTCAAAACAAATGTTTGACAAAGTCTCCAACCCGTGTTATAATTGAAAAAAAGGAGGTGTGCCAATGACATATTGGGATTTATCAAAAAGACAAGCAACTATTTTAGATTTCATAAAAAAAGAAATTCGGGCAAAAGGTTACCCGCCCTCAGTACGGGAAATTGCTCTGGCTTGTGGCTTAAACTCCCCGTCAACAGTCCATGCCCATCTAAATACCCTGGAGGAAAGGGGTTATTTACGCCGCGATCAATCCAAACCAAGGGCTTTGGAAATTCTTCATAATGAACTGCAGCCTGTTTCATCCTATCAGGAATTAGTAGATGTGCCAATTTTAGGAGAGGTTGCTGCCGGCGAACCTATGTTTGCCGAAGAGAATTGGGAGGACATTTTCCCTTTACCTCTAAACTATTTTTCCAGCAAAAATGAGCTGTTTATGCTGAAAATCAAAGGTGAGAGCATGGTTGAAGCAGGCATTTTAAATGGAGATTTTGTTATTGTCGAAAAATGTCCTTCAGCCCGCAGCGGAGAAATTGTGGTAGCGCTGATTGATGATGACGCTACAGTAAAAACATATTATAAATATGCAAATTATGTACGCCTGCAGCCGGAAAACTCTACTATGGAGCCTCTCATAATCAGAGGCGACCTCAAGATATTAGGACGGGTCATCGGTTTAGTCAGACGATATTAAACAGTAGTTGCCAGTTGCCGGTTAATTATGATACAAAAAATCCCGCCTATGATAGAGCGGGGTTAAAGGGTGAAAAGGTTTAAGGTTGTAGACAATAGCTCGATTGTTTTCCATTCTGCAACTGTACCGTTATTTGTTGTTGGCATTGTCAAAAAAAACAAGAAGATTTTTTACTTCCTAACCCCTACCCTTTGACGGCGAAACAGCACTTCCCAGTAGATTCCAGGTTTTTGCTGAAACTATTTCTATATCAATAAACTGTCCGGTCATATCGCTATCGCCGGGGAAGTTGACTATTTTATTGCTTTCAGTACGCCCGCTATACATATCAGGGTTATTTTTACTTTTGCCTTCCACAAGAACCGGGAGATGTCTACCAATAAGCTTGCAGTTGATTGCCAGGCTGATTGGTTCTTGCATAGCTATAAGTCTTTGGATGCGTTCTTTTTTGATCTCTTCATTAATCTGATCAGGTATTTCCGCCGCCGGGGTACCGCTGCGCTGCGAATATATAAAAGTATAGGCGGCATCGAATTTACAAGCTGAGACAAAATCTAAAGTGGCTGCAAAATCTTCATCGGTTTCTCCCGGAAATCCGACTATCAAGTCGCTGGTAATAGCACAGTCCGGAAATACCCGGCGGATATAATTTATTAATTGCAGATAATAATCACAGTTATAGCCTCTATTCATAGCTGATAATGTTTTATCGCAGCCGGCTTGCAAGGGCAAATGAAAATGACGGCAAACCTTAGGCAGTCCGGCAATGGTATCTACTAATTCCCGGCTAAAATCTTTGGGATGAGAGGTCATGTAGCGGATGCGAGCTAAATTGGGGATAGAGCTCATTTCCTGTAATAGGCGGGCAAAACTCCAATTATCAGCCAAATCCCTGCCATATGAGTTGACATTTTGCCCCAAAAGCTGTATTTCCCGGCAGCCGTCATTGACCAATGAGCTGATCTCTGAGAGGATTATTTGAGGATCACGGCTCTTTTCCCTGCCGCGGACATAGGGGACTATACAATAAGAACAAAAATTATCACAGCCATAAATGATACTGACCTGGGCGCGAGAATCAGAAGATCTTTTTACCGGATAACTTTCAGTTAAGGGCAGGTAACTTTTTTCGCCTTCTGCAACATCAATAATAGTTTCTTTCACCCCTGCAAGCTTTTCTGCTATATAAAGGGGCAGCTTGCTTATGGCAAATGTGCCAATTAGAATATCTATATGTCGGGCAGTTCGCAAAAAACGCTGCACAGAGCCTTCTTTTTGAACCATGCAACCGCAAACAGCAATTATAGCGCCCGGATTCATGGTTTTGATTTTCTTGAGGCTGCCAATAAAGCCGTTTATTCTATTTTCTGCACTTTGACGAACACAACAGGTATTAACAACTATGATATCAGCCTGCTCTTTAGTTTCTGCTTCCTGATAGCCGGAGCTTTCCAATAAGCCGGCCATTGTCCGGGAATCGTTTTCATTCATTTGGCAGCCAAAAGTTTCAAGATAATAACAGTGCATATCAATACCCCTTTATTTCTCCGGGAAGCGGAAATCAACCAGTTTGAGCTGCAAAGATTTTGACCCGTTATATTCATTGACTTCAATAGTATATATCAAATCCCAAACAACCTTCTCTTCCCTGCCATCCAGCAGCCTCTGCCAGGTTCCCAGGCCATAATTTTGCTCTAAGGCCTGCTCCAATTGCAGCCTGTGTTCGAAGGAAATTATTGCCATTGCCCCCCCTCCCCTGCTCCGGCAAGTAAGGCGCATTGTTTGCTGATTTTGTCCCATCAAGCGGATTTTTAAGAGATGTACATCCTTATCGGCAAAATAAGGAGGGTAATTGCCCTTACCAAATGGTTCAAATATTTTCAACTGCAAAGCCAGTCGCAAATTTGCCTGATGGAGCGGCAACTGTTTATCAATTCTGTAGCAGGGGATCATATCTTCCCAAGTCATTTGGCAAGTCTCATTTAATCGCTTGCGCAGCAGCCCTATATTGTTCCTCTGTATGGTCAATCCCACTGCCATGGGGTGACCGCCATATTGGATTATTATATCCTCGCAGAGGGAAAGTGCCAGGGCCATATTATAAACATCTATAGAACGGCCTGATCCGTGGAGAATATCCTGGCCGCCGCCAAAAACCAATGTCGGACGGTTATAACGTTCGCGTACCTTGCCGGCAATTATCCCGGCCACACTCTCTTGTATCCGCTCGGAAGAAATCACAATTACCTTATCCTCTTGGTATCCCCCATCCTCTACTTCTTTGATGGCCTCCATTGTTCCGGAATTGGTGATTTCTTTGCGGGAATTATTAAGGCTGATAAGATGGCTGGCCAAGAGCATGGCCTGGGCCGGATCGCAGGTAGTGAATAGATCCACCGCCATATCAGCCATACCCAAGCGGCCGCAAGCATTGATACAGGGTCCTATAATATAGCCAATATGAAAAGTATTGATTTCCTGCTCAAGAAGGCCTGTTGCACTGAGCAAAGCCGATAAGCCCGGATTATTACAGGTAGTTATTTGAGGTAAACCCTGTTTTACCAGAGTACGGTTTTCACCGGTCAATTCCACTAAGTCGCAAATTGTGGCGATAGTGGCAAGAGCCAGCAATTGCGGCTTAATGTCCTGCCAGGGGGCATTAAAATGGCGGAACAGCTCTTCGGCAAAACGGTAAGAAAGCCCGCCGGCACAATAGTATTTAAAAGGATAAGCACAATCTTGCCGGTGAGGGTTAACAACGGCATGGGCAAAAGGAATATTATCCTGCCCCTCTTTTTGAGGTACACTGTGATGATCCAAAATAAGCAGACAAATCCCTAAGGAATTGGCATATTCTACCTGTTGATGGCAAGAAATACCGTTATCGCAAGCCAGGATAAGCTCAACCCCCCGGCTATGTAGAAGATGTATTGCCTCATTGTTGAGACCGTACCCCTCCTTACTGCGCTCCGGTATATAATATGAAATATTACCGCCAAGCTTTTTGATAGCCAGATACAAAATAGCAGTACTCGTCAAACCATCTGCATCATAATCGCCAAAAATAGCAATCAGTTTTTGGTCGCAAATGGCTTTTGCCAGATAATCTACAGCCTTCCCCATATCCCGGAAAAGATTGGCTGAAGCAAAAGGAAGGTTCTCAGCGTTGAGAAAACTCTTAATTGCCTCTGGATTTCGATAGCCATGTACCGCTAAAATATGAACGATCACGGGGTCTATCCCGGTTTCCCGGCTCAGCATATCAATATTGCAAGTACTTTGTCTGAGCAGCCATTTAGACATCATTTTTATTTATATCCTTCCCCTGATCTGTTACTATACCCGAGAACGAAAACATTTTCTATTAATCCGCCGAGGATTTTTGTCGTCAGGTGGTGCGGGAAAACCGCAGGCCTACCTTGACTTTACCTTCGGCAAAGTCTAAGGTATGCACGTAGGTAAAACTCAAAATCAAAGATTTTGGCTTTACCTCAGGAATGCTTGTTGCCTTTCAAGGTTTTCCCGCGCCGCCTGGCGGCAAAAAGACCGGAAGAGGGATGGAAAATGTTTTCGTTCTTGGGTATAGTATTAAGTTGTTTAAATCATACCATTTTCAACGGATTAAAGCAAGTTTTTCTACTCCCTTCTCCCTACCCCAGATAAACTGGAAAAGCAATAAAAACAAATTGGACACGGATTTACACAGATTAAAACGGATTAGCACGGATTTTTTTTATTATAAAAAGTATTAAATTATTTTTTTTCTCAATCAACAGCACTTAAGTTCATCATATCCTCAGGCAACAGCGAAAATCCGTTAAAATCCTAAAAATCCGTGTCTAATTATTTCATGCATCATTTTAAGTCTACATCATTTCAGGTAAAACCAAAGATAAAGTGTATTTTGTGACTTTTTTGTTCGAATTTGAGTGCTTAGTTCCTAATCCCTTACGGCGCCGCCGTTTTTAAAAATCTTCGTCAATCTGCTCATCAAGAGTGTCTTCAATCTCATCCGGCTCTTTATTCAACAGTTCATATATTTCATCTATCGGTTTGCTGAGCTGAAAAGAAGATATCATAGCTTCAAAAACCTTCTGATATTGCTGAAAATCACTGCCCCCGGCCAATAAAAAGACATAATAGCGTAAACTGTCATAGGGATGAAAAGTGTAGGCCAGGGCCTGAGCTAAATAACCGTCCTCGTCCTGTCCCTGCCAGAGCTGAAGCCGGCTTTTGGCCTTATCACGAACAGGCAAATCTTCTACCAGGCTCAGTTCTGTCAGGCTCTGATCCAGCATCTGCCGGGCAAATCCGGCGCATTCATCCAAAGAATAATAATCCATTCCTCCGATCTCACTGACGATTTGCAGAGCCATGCTGCCTTCAGGATCCAGAAAAACAGCCGTAGTACCGGTTTCCTCCTCCAAATTCCAATCCTCCGGTACCGATATGCTATAGCCGGTAAGATGACTATAGGTTTGCGGGTTCAGTTCGTTTAAAGCCGGGTTATTATACAAATCACAGCCGTTCAGCACCAGCACTATTATCAGGGCAATAATGACTGTCAAGAGCTTTCTATGCATTAGTCTTTTCTCCTTTTTTTAGTTCAAGTTCCTTTACCAATTCTTCCGCCCAAAGCAAAGCCTCTTTTAATGTTTGCCGTCGAATTTCTTCCCTATTGCCCCGGAATTGATACCGGCGGCATTGATTGCCATCATCCCAAGCAAAAGCAATAAAAACCAAACCAACCGGTTTTTCCTCGCTGCCCCCTTCCGGCCCGGCAATACCGCTGACCGCCAGCGCCAGATCCGCCCCGGAAAAAACCAAAGCCCCCTGGGCCATAGCCAAAGCCACCGGTTCACTAACTGCCCCATGCCGCTCCAAAAGACCTTCCGGCACCCCCAGAAGCCTGGTTTTGGCCTCATTACTATAAGTGACAAAACCATAAGCAAAACAAGCAGAACTACCGGAAACATCAGTAAGCATCTTACTAATCAAACCACCGGTACAAGACTCAGCCGTAGCAATAAAAAACTTATTTTCCCGAAGCAAAGCCACCAAATTCCCCGCATCCAAACCAAAAACCACCTAATCAAGTCTTTTTAATTCAATAAACAAAAACCCGAAGGGTTTTTTCAATAACTCCTAATTCCTAACTCCTAACTCCTAATTCTTCCTAAACATTCCCCGGCATTTAAGCAAATAATCCACTCCGGAATAAACTGTGCTGACCAGCGCCATATATACCAAAATCAGAGAAACAGTTGGCGCAACACTAAAGGGAATCACATAGTTTAACAGGGGATAATCATAAATCAAAAGACCTATAACAGCAGAGATCTGGATAATAGTCTTTACTTTACCTAAATCCGAAGCAGCAACCACCCTGCCTTCCACCGCGGCCAGCATCCGCAGGCAATCTACCAAAAATTCCCTGCTAATGATGACAATAGCAATCCAAGCGGGAAGGCGGCCCAACTGAACTAAGGCAATCAAAGCAGAGGCAACAAGCAATTTGTCGGCAAAAGGGTCAAGAAACTTGCCCAAAGAGGTAATTTCCCCCCTGCTGCGAGCCAAATAGCCGTCAAGCATATCGGTAAGAGAAGCCAAAAGAAAAACCAAAGCCGCTAAAGGCAGAGCGTTGTTAATACGCCCGCTTAAAAGTATGAAGAGAAAAATAGGAATAAAGAAAATTCTGATTATGGTTATCCTATTGGCAATATTCATATTATTTCTCCAATCAGATCATAAATATCGGTTGCAGTGACTTTCACCTTGACCACCTGGCCCGGTATCAGATCCGGCCCCGGGAAAAAAGTGCTGCCATCTACTTCCGGGGCTTGATATTGAGTACGCCCCCGACACCAACCCGGCTTATCGCTTACTGCCTCTTCTACCAAAACCTGCAATTCTTGACCCAGCCAGCGCTTTTGCTTTTCCGCCGAAAGACGGCTGAGCAGTTCCAAAGTCTGCTCCCGGCGGTGCATCTTTGTTTTTTCTGCCACTTGCAGGGGCAAAAGAGCCGCCGCTGTGTCCTGCTCCCGGCAATAGGCAAAAACCCCTACCCAATCAAAACCGGCTCCCCGAAGGAAATCCAGCAAAGCCAGCCAGTTTTTTTCCTCTTCACCGGGGAAACCTACCATAACAGTAGTGCGCAGGGCCAAATCGGGCAAGTATTTTCGCGATAGGGCCAAACTTTTATCAATGGCAGTCCGGCCCCCGGGGCGGTTCATGGCCTGTAATATCCCCTCATCCCCATGCTGAATGGGAATATCCAAATAATGGCAAATATTCTCATGGGCAGCCATAACCTGAAGCAAATTCTCATCGATCCGGCCGGGATAGGAATACAAGAGGCGAATCCAGAGAAAGGGTAAGGCAGCAAGTTCCTCCAAAAGCCGGGATATACTCATTTTGCCATAAATATCCAGACCATAAGAGGTGGTATCCTGAGCGATCAGAATCAGTTCCTTGACCCCTCTTGCCAGCAAATGCCGGGCCTCTTCCAGCAGTTCTGCCAAAGGGCGGCTGCGATAAGGGCCCCGCAATTGAGGGATCAGGCAATAGCTGCAATGATTATCACAGCCCTCAGCTATTTTTAAATAGGCGCTATAAGGAGGTGTAGCCAAGCGCCGCAGCAAATAGGGCTTTTCTGTAACCAAAACCTGACCTTTTGGCAGTAAATCAAGGATTTTTTCATATTCTCCCGTACCGAGAAAAGCATCAATTTCCGGCATACTTGCCGCCATTTCCCCGGCATATTTCTCTGCCATGCAGCCTACAGCCAGCAAAAGATTACAGACGCCTTCCTTTTTATAGCGGGCCAGTTCCAAGATATGGGCTATGGCTTCCTCCTTGGCTGCCTGAATGAAACCGCAAGTATTAACAATGATTATCTCTGCCAGAGCAGGATCGCCGCTGATTTCATAGCCGTTTTCCAATAAGAGTCCGGTCATCATTTCGCTGTCTACCAAATTCTTGGCACAGCCTAAACTTAATAAATAAAAACGCAAGTCCATCCTCCGCTACTCGTCTAAATTATACTCTTTAGTCACCACTTGGCCTGCTTTACCTATCGGTTCTTGGAGCTGACCATTTAGATATACTTCCACAGCCCCGGCATTGCCAAAACGGACTTTAATATATTTATCAGCTTCTAAGGTAACTGTTTGGCCTTTTTGCAGATTATGATCCTGACTCTTTTGATCAAGGGTGACGCCCATCCAGCAGTTTCCGTCTACTGCCCGTACTTCCAGTACTAAGCCCTGAAAGATTGGAATTTCCGGCTCAATTACCATCCGGTCATTTTCTTTTGGATCAGTTTGGGTTACCGGCGGCTGCACCGGCGTTCCCAATACAGGCGGCTGCTCCTGAACCTCGCCCGGATCACTTTGACTGCCGATAAAATACAAAGCTCCTAAAAACACTCCAGTTATAACAACCAGGGCGATTAGCAGGATTTTCCAGGCTTGGAGAGGGTTACGATTGGCCTGGGCCAAGGCTGCGGTAGAAATAGGGCCGCTTTGCACCGGCAGAGCCATTTCCTTATCCGGGAAATGCTCTTTATAAACCTCCACCAAGGTATCATCATCCAGTCCCAGATATTTACTGTAGGCGCGCAGGAAACCAATGGCATAAGTCCGGCCGGGCAAAGCTGTAAAATCTCCCTTTTCCATAGCTTGCAAATAGCGAATGGATATTTTTGTGCTGTCTTCTACTTTGTAAAGGCTGATCTCTGCTTTTTCCCGTACCTGCCGCAAATAAGCGCCCAGCTCCACCAAGGTTTCAGCCACATCTCTCACCCCTTAAAGCGGTCTTCGACCGCAAGTATCCATCCAGGATTCAGTATTCAGAAGTCAGAATGGTTTGGATAGATTTTCGCGTTATAAAAACACTTAATTCAGATAATCAGATAGATCCCGAATGGCTTTTTCTTCATTATCGCTGCAGAGTGAAATCTCATAAGCGCTATCAGCTTTGTCAGGATAATTATATAGCGGATCGTAATAATATTCAAGTAAATATTCTACCACAGGGAGAAAATTCCCTGTTTTTACCAAATCAATTAGCCAGAGTATTTTTTCTTTACCCAGGCGCTCTTTGATTTTTTGCAATGCTTCAACTATTTCCTCTTTTCTCTCCCCGGGCCGGTATTCCTCAACGATTCGACTGGTACGGGCAGCCAGGCTGCCATAAATCAGGAAATGACGGCCCTCTTGCATCGCCTGATAAAAAGTGGGAGGCAAGAGCAATTTGCCGATCCGTTTGCTTTCGCATTCCACAATCAAGGGGCAAGCGGGATCATAGGCGGTCATAGCTTCAAAGAGCCGGGATTCAAAGCGCTTTTGTGAAGGTTGCTCTTTTAGTCCCACTCCGCCAAAAACCGAGCCGCGATTTTGGGCCAATCCTTCCAAGTCGATGACTTGAACCTGTTTTTCACTTTGAAGCATTTGCAAAATCCTGGTTTTGCCGCAGCCGGTCAAGCCATGAAGAACAACTATCCGGAAGGGACAAAGAGCGGCAAAATAATTATTTACCTCCTGGCGATATGCTTTATAACCGCCTAAAAGGCGATGGCAAGGGATTTGGAGCAAGCGGGCCATTTGATAAAGCGCCTTGGAGCGCATTCCGCCCCGCCAGCAATAAATCACCGGCTGCCCCTCAGTCAATAAACCCTCCAACTGCCTCAATAAGGAAACCAGTTTTGGTGTAATTATTTCCAATCCCAGGTAACGGGCTTGTTTTTGGTCCAGTTGACGATAAACCGTACCGATCCTCTCCCTTTCCTCGTCACTGAAAAGGGGCAAATTAAGAGCCCCGGGAATATGATCCTGGGCATATTCGCCGGGAGATCGTACATCAATATAGAGGGTCTGCTTTAAATTTTGGGCCGTGTTAAAATCCATCTCTGTCATTTCTATAGTACCTAACCCGGACAAGCCGGAGTGTTGAGTGTTGAGTTTTGAGTAGGAGCAGGAATACAGCGGCACGAAAATCTTGCCATTTTAGGCAGAATTTCGAGAGTAAGAGCCTAACATAATGCATAATTTATAATTATGCATTATGAATTGCATTTAACACTACAACGTAAAATTCATACATTATATACAATATATAGTGTTTCTCGATAACGACTACCATCAATAAATTCTATATATTGTAGGAAAAAACTGATTTTACGTTGTTGTATTAAAGTCTTCAGATTTAAAATTTGCATAATAACGCCCGGTTTGAGCCGTAAACTTCAAAACGCAATAATCGGGATCATTAACGCCCAAGGGATAATACATGGTATCGCCATCACGCCAAATCATCTCTTTGCTGGCAATATCTTCTAGCACCTCCATAGTTCCTTGCAACATGACTCCCCGGAAAAACCTCTTATCAAAAAAATAAATACAAGCATTAGGATCAAGTCGGTATTGAGCCACCCGCCGGGAAGAAGTATTGGTAGTAAACCAAAACAAGCCGATCCCCTCCCGCTTCCGGGGCGGCAGCATAGCCTTGGTGCAAGGAAACCCATTCTCATCCACCGAACCGAGCAAAGCAACACTCTGCTTATCAATCAAATTACCAACAGTATTCTCCGAATCCCTCATCATAGCTTACTCCTCACTCTCCACTCCCAACACTCCACTCTTCACACTCCACTCTCCACTCTCCACACTCCACTCTCCACACTTCACACTCCACTCTCCACACTCCACTCTCCACACTTCACACTCCACTCTCCAAACTCCGTCCCACCCCAAATATATTCTCCAATTGCTCCATACTGACCAAAACCCGGCGGGGTTTGGAGCCTTCCGGGCCGCTTACAATGCCCTTTTGCTCCAGGATATCAATCAAGCGGGAGGCCCTCGGATTGCCTATCCGCAGCCGCCGCTGCAAAAAGGAAGCCGAAGCTTGTCCGGTACGGATCACCAGCTGGGCTGCTTCCCAAAAGAGAGCATCCTCCCCATCATCCTCCACTACTTTTACCTCATCTGCCACACTGTTGACAAATTCCTGGGAAAAACGGGGTATGGCCTGGTCAGCGCAGTATTTAACCAGTTTTTGAATATCTTTTTCATCTATATAGGAACCCTGGATCCGCAAAGGCCTGTTAATACCCAAAGGCAAATAGAGCATATCTCCCCGGCCTAAAAGCTTGTCCGCCCCTGCCATATCTATAATGGTCCTGGAATCCGTATAGGAAGAAACAGCAAAAGCCACCCGGGAAGGAATATTAGCTTTGATCAAGCCGGTGATCACATCCACGGAAGGCCGTTGAGTAGCCACCACCATATGGATGCCCGCCGCCCGGGCCATTTGAGCAATGCGGCAGATGGCCTCCTCCACATCATCAGGAGCTACCAGCATCAAATCAGCCAACTCATCGATAATTACCACGATTTGGGGCAAAACTTCTTCCGGCTCCTCCTTTTTTTTCTCATTATAGCGGGTAAAATCCCGCACCCCGTTATCGGCAAAAAGGCTGTAGCGTCGCTCCATCTCTTTAACAACGCCTTTTAGGGATGCGGCAGCCTCTTTGACATCCGTAACCACCTTGGTCAATAAATGTGGTAAATTTTGGTAATTTGTCATTTCCACCTTTTTGGGATCGATCAGCATCAGCTTAACCTGATCCGGTTTGGCTTTATATAAAATACTGCAAATTATTGTGTTCAGACAAATACTCTTACCGGAACCGGTGGAGCCGGCTATCAGCAGATGCGGCATTTTTGCCAAATCCCCGACAATAGTATCACCGCCGATATTTTTCCCCAGGCCAAAGGAAAGGAGTGAAGGGGAATTGAGGAAGTCCGGGCTCTCTACTATATCCCGGAAATGAACGGTGGCTGTTTCCCGCCGGGGCACCTCAATACCCACTACGGATCTGCCGGGAATAGGGGCTTCGATCCGCACATCGGTAGCAGCCAAAGACAAAGCGATATCATCGGACAGGCTGGTTATTTTGCTTACTTTAACACCTGGAGCCGGTTGCAGCTCAAAACGGGTGACTGAAGGTCCGGCTACTACCTGGGTTACCTTAGCATTAACGCCAAAACTTTCCAAGGTTTTTTCCAGCACCCCGACAGAATCGGTAAGTTCCTTATTAGCGCGGGGATTCTTGACTTTTAAACCTAAAGGCAATAATTCGGGGGAGGGCAAAATATATTCACGGGGTTCTTCCAAGAGATCTTCCGCCGGTAGCTCCCAGGGGATGATCTCAGACTGATCCATGGGAATGATGTACTCCTCTTGAGCTGCCGGCTCCGGCTCTTCCCGGTTGTTTTTCCTGATCTGGGGCAGATATTCCTGGGAAAATATGGTAGGATCCGGAGAAATCACAGGCCGGTCTGCACCGGGAGCCTCGGTGATAAGGGGTGCAGCTGGGCCTTCCTCATGGGAGATGATGATAGGAGGCCCCTCCGGTAATCCTGTCTTCACTTTTTTGGCAGGAGCGGCTTTGACCTGTTTCGCTTCTTTCTCCGGGCGTAAAACATCCCCAAGAGCGGCAAAGAGAGCAGCTATTTTGCCAAAGAGGCTGCGCAAAGACACATTGGTCAGTAAAATCAAGCCGATAATAGCCAGAGCGGTAAATATGATTATGCTGCCCAGCTGGCCAAAAAGCAAGCGCAAAAAATAGGAGAAAAAGGCTCCGAAAAGACCGCCCCCCTGCCCCAGCCAGCCGGATTCAATATATTTTGCAAAGGGTATGCGGGGCAGGCGCAAATGAATCAAGGAAAGGATACTGCAAAAGGCCAGCAAAAAACCGGCAAAGCGGCCTTTCCAGAGTACAGCGTGGCGATTGAGGAAAAGCAATAAACCGAAAATAAAGATAAAAAGGGGTAAAAGCCAGGCAACCTGGCCTGCAACAACTTGCATAAAGCGAAGTAAAAAACCACTGGCAGCCCCGCCCTCACCCGGAGAAGAAAAAAGCAAACTGGCCATAAGCAAACAAGCCAAGGCAACAAAAATGATCCCGGCAATCTCCCTTTCCCAAGGAGCAGGTTTTTTGGCTTTTTTCTTGACTTTTCTCTTGGCAGGCATTGATTTTCCTCCAAATGATAATCCAGGCATTCAATGATGAGGAGTTAGGAGTTAGGAGTTAGGAGTTAGGAGTTAGGAGTTAGGAGTTGTTGTAAAAATGCTTCGCATTTTATTTATTTAATAAGACTTTAATTTGCCTACAGTAATGGTGTTATTACTTGACTAAATGCTTTTTGCTTCAATTGTTTTTGTGGAACAAAAACTTCAACAATTCCTAACTCCTAATTCCTCACTCCTAATTGAAGATAAGCCAGATGAGGCTGATCGCCGCGAAGGTCCAGCAGTAATAGGCAAAACCTTTCAGATTTTTCTTTTCTAAAAGCTTCAGTAAAAATTTGATGGCAAAAAATCCTACAACAGCTGCTGCTAAAGTGCCGACCAGATAGCTGAATGGCAGTATCAGAGAATGGCCTTCCTTAAGTATATCGCGGAATTGCAGCACTGTCGCTCCTAAAATTGCCGGGATGGAGAGCAAAAAGGAATACTTGGCAGCGCTTTTGCGATCTAGTCCGGCCAGCAGGGAACCGAAAATAGTAGAGCCGGAGCGGGAAAGACCGGGAGTCAGGGCCAAAGCCTGAAAGCAGCCCACCAGCAAGGCAGCGGGATAGCTCAGCTCCTTCATCTGTTTGCGGCCCTCCAGACGGTCGGATATGAACAGCAAGGTACCGGTTATTACCAAAGCCAGGCAAACCGCTAGCACAGAGGAAAAGAGCTTTTCTAAATTATCTTGAAATAGGAATCCCGCAATAACCACCGGGATGGTACCCGCAATCAAAAGGCCCATCTCCTTGCAGACCGGACGCCGCAAAATAGCCCAGATATCCCGCCAAAAAAAGATAAAAACAGCAGCCAAACTGCCAATATGCAGGCAAGTATCAAATAGCAATACCGGCTCTTCGATGCCGAAAAAAGACTGAAAAATCACCAGATGACCGGAGCTGGAAACCGGTAAAAACTCCGTCAAGCCCTGTAAAATCCCTAAAAAAAGCGCCTGCCAAAAAGAAATCATTTTTCCTCCCACCGCAGCCCGTAGCCGCTATAGTCTGTTAAGTTTCTATCTAAACAATATTAGGCATTTGCCTCTCATATTCCTGCATCTGGGAGTCATTTATATATTTTTCTCTTCTATTCGCTTTGCAGGATATATAAATTGATCGAGGGCTTGTTTAAAAAACGGAAATTAATGGTAGATGTTCCTATTCCGTTGGAAATAAAGATATCCGTTTCTCCTATCCGGTAATAGGAGTCAAAATATTTGCGGCCAAAGGGCGGTTTGACTACTGCCCCAATAAAAGGTAAGCGTACTTGACCGTTATGGGAATGGCCGCCTAAGATCAAATCCAGGTCGCAAGAGGGCAAAATCGCATCCACTGCATCCCCTTCATGAATCAAAAAAATCCGGTAATCCCGCTCCCCGGCAGCTGTCAGATATTGACTGATTTCTTTTAAATCAAGGTGATCATAGGAATAATTGGCAATGCCGCCGAGAAAAAGCTGCCTTTCCGGCTCATCCCCCAGGACAACATAGTTGTTTGCCAAAACATGGAAACCTGCGGCTTCCATTACGGGGAAATAATCCCGATTATAATAATCATGATTCCCGACCACAGCAAATTTGCCGGAAGGGGCTATGATTTCGCTCAATAGCCCTGTGATCAGCAAAATTTCCTCTTTGCTATGTTGATAATCATTATCGATCAGATCCCCGGTAAAAGTCACTAAATCCGGGTTTAGAGCATTGATTTTATCCACCAGGGTACGCAAATAAGCCTCATTTACCGTACGGCCGTAATGAATATCACTGATATGGACAATGCGCAAGCCCTGCCAATTGCTGCTGATATTGGGATTAGTTATGATATAGTCATTGATAACCAAGCCGGAAGTACTGATATAGCGAGCCCAAAACAACAAAAAAGCTAAACCCAACACAATCAGAAAAAACACTTTTCTGCCTCTTCTTTTTTTCTTTGCTTTAGATACTTTTCTCAATTTTTCTCACCTGCAAAATTATACCACAAAAATTGCCGGGAGGCAATGCCAATACTGAATCATAGTTATAGACATAATTTGTCGATAAATTTGTAAAAATGTTGAAAAATAGCGATTTTCGCGTTGACAAACAAATGCTAACCTGTTTATAATTACCATGTAACATAAATCATTTATTAAGAAACAGTTGGAAAAATATGGCATTCTAAAAGGGAGGTGAAATCGACCTTAGTCTGGACAAGCTTAAACTAAGAAATATAAAAAAGAAAAGGAGCTAAAGAAATGAAAAAAAGATCAGGAATTATGATAATGTTGCTTGTATTAACATTATCGGTATTTATTGTTACACCAACTGCTATCTATGCAGCCCCCCTGAATGATCTCGGAGTCGTCAACGGCAAGATAAATGCTCTTTTGCCTGACATAACTGCCCAACCGGAAAGCACCGGGATTGAATTGGGTATGCTGCATACTCTTAGTGTTGAGGCAACTTCCTCGGATGGAGGAACATTGAGTTATCAATGGTACAAGAATAGCATTGCTTCCCATTTCGGCGCCTCGGCCATCAGCGGCGAAGTCTTTCCGGACTTCTATCCGCCTACCGATACAACAGGTATCTATTTCTATTATGTAGCGGTTACCAATACCATCTCAAATAATAAAGATGGCGGCAACAAATCGGCTACTACCGTCAGTAATCTGGTTACTCTAACAATAAATGAACCGTCAATAGAGGAAACGGAAACAGATGAATCGGTAATAGAGGAATCGGAAGAGATAGTATTTGAAAGCATAGAAGCAGCTTTCGCTGCGGATCTGCCAGTGGCGCCGACGCCGGGGCTGCCGCCGTCAGGTTTTGCGGACAAAATAGCTATCGGCGATGCCCATTCACTGGTGATCATGGCCGATAAAAGCCTCTGGGCCTGGGGAACAAATACCAATGGCCGCCTGGGCGACGGTACTACTACCAGAAGTAAATTGCCGAAAAAAATTATGGATGACGTAGTCCAAGTCGCAGCCGGGAGCGCCCATTCTGCCGCTATTAAAACAGATGGCACCCTTTGGACCTGGGGTTTGAATACCAACGGCCGCTTAGGCGACGGCACTACCACCCAAAGACTTTCACCGGTACAAATCATGGAAAATGTCAAAGCAGTTGCCTTGAGAGGCGCCTTCACGGCAGCCATTAAAACAGATGGCACCCTTTGGACCTGGGGTTTGAATACCAACGGCCGCTTGGGCGACGGCACTACCGCTCAAAAAACTTCACCGGTACAAATCATGGAAAATGTCAAAGCAGTTGCCTGCGGCACTGCTCACGGAGCAGCTATTAAAACCGACGGCAGCCTTTGGACCTGGGGCTATAATGGCAGCAGCCAGTCGCCGGACGGCAGGCTGGGGGACGGTACCAGCAGCCAAAAAACCAAACCCGTATTTATTATGAACGATGTGGCAGCCGTTGCCTGCGGGGATACTCATACCGTAGCCCTGAAAACAGATGGCAGCCTTTGGACCTGGGGTTCAAATACCAATGGCCGCCTGGGGAACGGCACTACCACCAGATCAAGAGTGCCGATAAAAATCATGGATAATGTAGCGAAAATTTCAGCCGGTACCAGCCATACAGCTGTTCTGAAAACAGATGGCAGTCTTTGGACCTGGGGTTCAAATGCCAATGGCCGCCTGGGCGACGGTACTACTACCCAAAGACTTTCACCTGTCAAGGTTATGGATAATATGGTAATGATTTCCTGCGGCTATTCCATGACTGCATCTGTAAAAATGGATGGCAGCCTTTGGACCTTTGGCTATAATGGCAGCAGCCAGTCCGGGGACAGCAGGCTGGGAGACGGCACTACTACCAGTAAGAGCAGCCCTATCAACATTATGCCCGCAAATAGCATTGTCTCCTATACCCCCACTACCTATAACGTTAATTTTAACTCAGCTGGCGGCAGTTCCACACCACCTACTCAGAGCATTTCCTTTGAAAATTTGGTTACAAAACCCGATCCTGCTCCTACTCGAGCCGGCTACATGTTCGCCGGGTGGTATATAGAACCCCAAACTTCACGCTATGATTTTAGTTATAAAGTTGGGGAAAGTTTTACATTGACAGCACATTGGGTTCCCTTTAGCTCGGAACGAAGAAACAGAATAGCAGGCGGCGATGCCCATACCTTGGCAATCAGGGACGACAACAGCCTCTGGGGCTGGGGCTTGAATACCTATGGCCGGCTGGGGGATGGCAGTACCAGTCAAAGGACCACCTCGGTAAAAATCATGGATAATGTAGCGGAAGTAGCAGCCGGCAGTACCCATTCCGCTGCCATTACCACTGACCGTACCCTTTGGACCTGGGGATATAATAATGCCGGGCAGCTGGGAGATAATACCACCGCCCAAAAGACCACCCCTATAAAAGTAATGGAATATGTTATGCAGGTAGACTGCGGGGGCAGTTTTACCGCAGCTATTCAGGCGGACGGTAGCCTTTGGACCTGGGGTTCGAATGCCAATGGCCGGCTGGGCGACGGCACTACAGTCAGCAAAAGGATACCGGTAAAAGTCATGGACAATGTGAAGCAGGTTTCCTGCGGAACAGCCCACACGGCAGCTATTCAAAACGACGGCAGCCTTTGGGCCTGGGGATCTAATGGAACTTCCCAGTCGCCCGACGGCAGGTTGGGCGATGGTACAGCCACCCAAAGAACCAGGCCGGTAAAAATCATGGATGATGTTAAGCAAGTCGCCTGCGGCAGTACTCATACCGTTGCCCTTAAAAACGATGGCAGCCTTTGGGCCTGGGGTTCCAATACCAACGGCCGGTTGGGCGACGGTACTACTACCAGAAGCAGATTGCCGAAAAAAATCATGGATAATGTAAAAGAAATCTCTGTAGGATCTACATTTACTATCGCCTTGAAAACCGACAACAGTGTTTGGACCTGGGGATATAATAATTACGGACAATTAGGAAACGGAACCGTAACCCAAAGCCTGGTCCCGATCAAGATCCTGGACCATGTGGTTATGATCAAAGCCGGAGCTACGATGAGTGCAGCTGTCAAATTGGATGGTACTCTTTGGACCTGGGGATATAATGCCAATGGCAGGCTCGGCGACGGCACGACTGCCAATAAAAATATCCCGGTAAGGATTTTTACCCCGGGCACTATTATTCCGAATACTACCGGTACCTACACCATCACTTTTGATGCCGATGGCGGCTCTCCCACACCTTCTAATCAAATTCTTCTCTTTGATGAAAGGGTTACAAAACCTAATGATCCATCAAAAACTAATTTCCTTTTTGGAGGCTGGTATCAGGTACCGACTACCGCGTTATATGACTTTGATAAGACAGTGGCGTCCAGCTTCACCCTGAAGGCGATTTGGGTACCTAAATTTTCGGGACTAGATAGCAGAATGTCGCCCGGCTCAGCTCATACCTTGATGATTGCAGCCGCAGACACGCTGTTATCCTGGGGTTATAGTTCCAATGGCCGTCTGGGCGACGGTACGACGGTCCAAAGAAGATCAGCTGTAACAGTTATGGGAGATGTAACGAAAGTTGCAGCAGGGGGCGCCCATTCTACTGCCATTAAGAATGACCTCTCTCTTTGGGCTTGGGGTTCGAATTCCAGCGGCCAGCTGGGTGACGGTACCACTGCTCAAAGAAATTCACCGAAGAAAATAATGGATTATGTGGTGGATGTAGCCTGCGGAGTCAGTTACACTGCTGTTATCAGAGCAGACGGCAGCCTTTGGACCTGGGGTTTGAATACCAATGGCCGGCTGGGCGACGGCACTACCGTCAATAAAAATAAACCTGTAAAAATCATGGATGATGTCAAGGCTATTTCCTGCGGAACTGCTCATATGGCGGCTGTTAAGAAGGATGGCAGTCTTTGGACCTGGGGACTAAATACCAATGGCCGGTTGGGCGACGGTACCACTATCCAAAGCACGGTCCCTGTCAAAATCATGGATGGCGTGGCAGCGGTCTCCTGCGCCGATGCGCATACTATTGCCCTGAAAACCGATGGCAGCTTATGGGCTTGGGGTTCCAATGCCAATGGCCGCCTGGGCGACGGCACCACAGTCAGCACATCCTCACCGAAAAAAATTATGGATGGGGTTAAAAGGATCGCGACCGGGTCGACTCATAACCTCGTTATCAAGAGCGACGACACCGTTTGGACCTGGGGCTATAATAATTACGGACAGCTTGGAGACGGAACCACCACCAGCAGAACCTCGCCGATACAAATCATGGAAAACGGGCTGATCGTTGAGGCCGGATATTCGATGAACGCTGTAGTTAAGACTGATGGAAGTGTTTGGACCTGGGGACTCAATAACTACGGCAGACTGGGAGACGGCTCAACGACCAACAGAAAGAGCCCCGTCATGATCGCAGCCGGCGCATCTCCGGCGCCCTTCGAGCTGTTTATTGACGGTACGCTTGACGGTGGTGATTATGACGAATTTGATGAAGCAGAGGACAGCGATGAACTTGTACCCTGCGAAGACGAAGATGATCCGGACAACGAACTTGTGCCCTGCGAAGACGAAGACGACCCTGATGATGAACTTGTGCTTTGCGAAAATGAGGATGATCCGGATGACGAGCTTGTGCTTTGCGAGGATGAGGATGGCCCTGATGACGAACTTGTGCTTTACGAAGATGAGGAGGAACCGGGCGATGAACTTGTGCTTTGCGAGGATGAGGAGGAAGTAAACAACGGACTTGTGCTTTAGATCGACAGCTTCCCAGCAAGCAACGAACTTGTGCCTTGCTTGAATAAAAACAAAAGTTAACACGAACTTTGTTGCAACGAACAAGTGCTAAAGCGGGCTTTGCCCGCAAGAGGCCAGAAGTCAGAGGACAGAGTGTGTAGAAAAGCGCGAAAAAGACGCTTTTCATTTATTAAATTTTTTTTATTGACACTTTGCGTCCCATAGGTACTAATAGAAGAGAGCGGCCAAATGACCGCTCTCTTTTATGTTTTAGTAGATTACGGATAAAGCAAGCAAAAATAAAACAAGAATTTTATTCAATAGTTTTCGTAGAGCGAAAACCTACCAACATTCTGAATACTGAATTCTGAATTCTGAATACTTGCGATCGAAGATCGCTTTAGAGAATAATACAAATCAGCCCGCCGCCGCCTTCATTGACTATCCTTTGCAAGGTCTCCTGCAATTTTAACTGAGCATTTTCCGGCATCCGGTAAAGCTTACCCTGTATACCCTCCTGCACCAGTTCGTGAAGGGATTTGCCAAAGATATTGGTATTCCAGATTTTTTGCGGATCATCTTCGAACTCATTAAGTATATAGCGGACCAATTCCTCACACTGTTTTTCCGTACCGATCAACGGGGTAATTTCCGTAGAGATATTCGCTTTGATAATATGGAAGCTGGGGGCGGAGGCTTTTAGCTTGACACCGAAGCGGCCGCCTTGCTTGATCAGTTCCGGCTCCTCCAGATACATTTCCTCGGTACGGGGCGTCACTACCCCATAGCCGCCCTGTTTGACATCTTCCATGGCCTCCGCCATTTTGCTCCATTCCCGGTGAGCATGGCTATAATCCCGGATCAATCGCAGCATAGTATGGTCGCCCTCAATTTCGCAGCCGGCATATTCGGCCAGAACTTTATAATAAAGCTCTTGGGGTGTGGTGACGTTGATATTGGCAGTGCCGGTACCCAGGTTCATTTCCAATAACTGGATTTCCTCGGCGGTCATTGTTTCCGCTAAGAGTCTCACCATTTGGTTGATATCCCGCACCCGGCGGACTGCTGAGACTGCCTGCTGGATCGCTTCTTCATATTCATTACGCAGCCAATGATCGTCCTCCAGCTCTTCCACCCAGCGAGGCAAGTTGATATTGACCTCTGTCACCGGGAACTCAAAGAGGGCTTCCCGCAGCACCATCATAATATCATCCTGGGTCATGCGGGCTACGTTCAAGAGCAGGACTGTTACCCCGTGCTTCTCCTCGATTTGTGCTGCAAGCTGCCGGGCCGAGGAGCTGTGGGGATCCAAGGTATTGAGGACGATCAGGAATGGTTTGCCCAAGCCTTTCAGTTCTTCAATGACTCTTTCTTCCGCTTCCTGATAGCTTTCCGCCGGGATATCGGTTATAGTACCGTCGGTCAGCATAACCAAGCCTAAAGTGGAATGATCAAAAATAACTTTG
>Ga0082212_10003647_pt1 | contig 21739 bp, 18 predicted proteins | sample TergutNt197P3_FD_71548 | JGI IMG/M metagenome (GOLD analysis project Ga0082212, IMG submission 71548) | Neocapritermes taracua P3 segment gut microbial communities from Petit-Saut dam, French Guiana - Nt197 P3 | ecosystem: Host-associated > Arthropoda: Insects > Digestive system > Gut ...
CGCAGGAGTTCGACTATGCGGCGCATTACAAGCGAATGGAAGAACGCTAATCATGCATTCTGTAGCACATCCGTTTGATCCGATTTCAGACGAACACTCCAGGATTCTGATACTTGGAACTATGCCAAGCGCGCAATCACGCGCAGATAATTTTTATTATGCGCATCCGCGCAATCGTTTCTGGACTGTCATCGCCGGGGTTTTCGGGCAATCCCGGCCAGAATCTATTACGGATAAAACGCGGTTACTGCTGGAAAATTGCGTCGCATTGTGGGATGTGCTTGCAGCGTGCGACATCTCAGGCTCAGACGATTCATCCATACGCAACCCGGTCTGCAACGATATAGCTTCGCTTATCAGCCGCAGCCCAATAGTGAAAATACTATGTAACGGTACAAAGGCATTTTATCTTTACCGAAAGCATTTTGACTTACCCCAACCCGCGCTTTGTATGCCCTCAACCAGCCCCGCAAATGCCGCATGGAGCGCAGAGCGGTTGTTAGAGGTGTGGCGGGCGGAGATGCTGTATGCAGCAGTAAAAAAATAACGTCTATAATATTTGACAATAACATTGATGTCGTCTATAATTATAAACGTTAAGGGGGTGGCGGATTGGGAAAGAAATCTGTAGTTCTGATGCCTCAAGCAATAGAGATTTTAGAAACTGTTGGAGAACAGATCAAGATGGCGAGATTGCGCCGTAGAATTTCCGCCGAGCTTGCTGCGGAAAGAGCCGGAGTAAGCAGAGCGACGCTTTGGGCAGTCGAGAAGGGATCGCCATCTGTTTCTATGGGCATATATGCCGCAGTACTGCATTCCTTGAATGGCATGGATAAAGACTTGTTGCTTATTGCAAAAGATGATGAATTAGGACGCAAGCTGCAGGACTTGGAGTTGCCTATACGAAAACGCGCTCCGCAGAAAAGAGGCAAAAAATAGTGGCAAACGATGAAAAAGCCATATATGTATATGCTGACTGTACCAACCAGCCGCCCTTACTGATGGGCAGGCTATTTGTGAGCGTCAGTCGCGGAAAAGAGCTCTTTTCTTTCGAATACAATAAAGATTGGATTCGCGAAGCCGACGCCAGTATATTATTTGACCCGGATTTACAGTTATATGAAGGACGCCAATACACATCAGAAAAGCCGTTATTTGGCGCCATAGCAGATTCCTGTCCTGATAGATGGGGCAGGTTATTATTAAAACGCAAGGAAGAAATACTCGCAAGAAAAGAAAATCGTAAACCAAAGGCATTAACGGAAAGCGACTTTCTGCTTGGCGTCTATGACGAAACCCGCACAGGCGCGCTGCGGTTTTCTTTGGAGGAAAACGGATCGTTTTTGTCTGCGGGAAAAGACATGGCAGCCCCCCCATGGACGACACTCAGGGCTCTGGAATCGGCGTCATTGTCGTTTGAAAGAGACGAGAGCGGTCATGAAGAAAAATGGTTGAATCAACTGCTGGCGCCCGGTTCTTCGTTAGGCGGCGCTCGCCCGAAAGCGTCCGTACTGGCGCCTGATAACTCTCTTTGGATTGCGAAGTTTCCATCAAAAAACGATGAATGGGATACCGGTGCATGGGAAGCAGTAGTCCATGATCTCGCCGTTAAGTGCGATTTATGTGTTCCAGAGGCAAAGCTTGAGGCTTTTTCCGACACGGGTAGTACATTTCTGGTCAAACGCTTTGACAGGGATGGAAACCGCAGAATTCACTTTTCCTCCGCAATGGCTTTGCTCGGGAAAACAGACGGCGCAGGAGCAGAAGGAACAAGCTATTTGGATATTGCTTCTTTTATCCGTTCAAATGGCGCTTCGCCAAAGCGTGACCTATATGAGTTGTGGAAGAGAGTCGTGTTCAGCATGGCTGTTTCAAATACAGACGACCATTTGCGCAACCACGGTTTTCTGCTGACAGATAACGGATGGATTTTATCCCCTATGTTTGACGTTAATCCTGATATCTACGGAACCGCGCTTTCGTTGAGCGTTAGTCAAAATGACAACTCTATCAATTTTGAACTGATAGTAGAGATGTCAGAGTATTATGATATCAGCATCCATGACGCGAGAATCATTGTTGAGAAAATAAAAAAAGCAGTCAGCGAAAACTGGCGTACGCTTGCTGCTCGCAGGGGTCTGAGCAAAGCCTCCATCAAACGCATGGAACCGGCTTTTATGATGGTATAATCAGCACAGATATATGGCTCTTGACTAGAACAATTTTGAGACGTGGAGAAAAGACCGTGATAGCCACAAAGGAGGTTTCGCATGGATTTTAAGTACCGCGATATTTTGATGAACGATGCGCAGTTAGGCCCGTATCCGCTGGAGAAGCTAAAGCGCGTTGACAGGCCGACTACCGAATATGTAGGGGAGATCAAACGCCGGTCCAGGCGCGAGAGCGGGATGACGAAAGCTCTTGCTTCGGAGGCGGGGAAAAAGATGATGGAAAGCGGCATGATGTTCTTTGACCGCGACCCGTTATGTTCGTCTCTTTCATCATTTCAATCTTACCTTGCGAAATTTCCGTTGCCGGAAGTCTGCGCGGAAAAAGCGCCGCTGCCGGATGATCCGCGAGTTTTGGCAAGGCATATCAAGTCGCTTGGGTACTTCCTCGGCGCGGATATGATCGGTATATGTAGAATGCCGGGATCCGCTGTTTTTGCGGAAGAGTCTGACTGCAACTATCCGTATGCAATCGTTCTCTTGAACGCGAAGCAGGCATATATAACAAGACAATCATACGGGCGCGAATGGATCGACGACCCGTGCAGCTTCCAGTCATATCAGCGATGCGCTTGTCAGGCGCAAGTTATGACCTCGTATTTACGGCGGCTTGGCTTCAATGCTGACTCGTCAATAGTCGATAAGTATCCGACTCTAATGCCGCAGCTTGTAATTGAGGCGGGATTAGGCGAAGGCAGCCGTCTTGGCATTGCGCTCAATCCCTTTGTCGGCGCTTCATTTAAAGTGTCAGCAGTACTGACTGATTTGCCGCTGGAAGTCGATAAACCTATTGACTTCGGACTTCAGAAGTACTGCGCAGAGTGTAAAATCTGCGCGGAGCAATGTCCTACGCAGTCGATTTCGTATGGAGAAAAAGAGGAGCATAACGGCTACATGAAATGGCCGCACAACGGCGTTAGATGCGCGACAGGCGTGATAACCAACAAAGTCGGGAACATATGCCAGCGCTGCACAAAGGTATGCCCATGGAATAGGCGCGACAGTTCACCTGAATGCTTTGCCGATTGGGATGGCAGCATTCAATCGCTGCATGATTCAGCAAATGCGCAAGCTTCACTCCGTCGGGAAAGTAAATTTGTCGAACCGGAGGAGCACAGCGAAAAATGGTGGTTCCCGTTAGTCCTCGAGGGCGGCAGGCTGGTCGAGGCGCAGGAGTTCGACTATGCGGCGCATTATAAGCGAATGGAAAACACTGACCTATGACAATACACTGAGATGTTACTATCGTAATGCTCAAGCTAAAATACCCCGTAAAAATGTCTGGTGAATTGTCTTAGTTTTCAGCCATGATATGAGCTAACATCATATAACCCGCATCCAATGCTTAACGCAGATGCCGTCCGGCCTTGCATAAAAGGTTTCGATGTTTTCGGCGTCTGCGTCATATATCTCTCTTGAAACATATACGGGTCCGGAACCACTGCGTTTGTGAGTCTCGACGATGATGTAAGCTGTGCTTGTATCCAGTTCAATAGTCTCAGGCATCGCGCCGGGGTCGTACTCCGTCCGGGAAAGGATCATGCTATCCGGATCCATTTCCAGAATGGCGACACGTTCCGGCGCGAACATAATGCTGATTGAGGTCTTTACTGATGAACTGTCAGATTTTGTTACGCCGTTTTCCGTTGTAGTCACTGCTGCGTCCAGCGTTTGTGAAAAGACCACCCCCTCTTCGCTATATGTATCATAGTCAAACCTGAATGCATCCCCGGTCAGAGCGTACACATCACCATCTGCGCACTGATAGACAGGGTTGAAATGAAACGTGCGATTGCTCCCTAGCGAAGTGACATAGATCGTTGCTTCCAGAGACATAGTTTTCTCATCGTCACTGTAATTCAGGCTCATATGACCGTCGCTGATTACGGCGTCCGACATACTGGAGACATAGCTGTTTTCGTCAGCTGCAGAAGGTATCGTAGGAGCAAAGTATGATATACCTTCGATACCTTCAAACACATATTCATGCGTAACGGATGTTTCGCCGGTTTCTTCATTTTTAAGCGTCCTGGGCGCCAGAACCGCATAGAGGCGGCCCTGATATTTTTGCGAATTTCCATTCGCCGATATTTCACCGCCTTGAAAACTTTTCAGGTTGTCACTGAGATAGCTCTCAAAGTCGAAAAGATCAAGATGTTCCGTTGTGATAAAAACGCCGATCAGCCTGTCATCTTGCGTCTGTGCGTTTGTGCCCGCGCTTTCCTTAGCTAGTTGGCATCCGGTTAATGTCCATAATAACAAAACACAGCATAAAGCAGCGAATATTTTACGTTCCATAATTATGACCATACCCTTCCACAGTATACAACCACATGAGTTATTATTAACTTTGTCATTCTTCGTCACTCTCCTGATTTCCGTCAAATTTGAGTATATCCCCGACGTCGCAGCCCAAGTGCCAGCAGATTTTATTGATCGTTCCGAAACGGACGCCTTTTGCCTTGCCGCTGCGAAGGATGGATAGATTAGCCTCCGTTATGCCCACAAGGGTGCAGAGTTCTTTCGACGTCATTTTTCTGTCCTTTAGAACATCCTCAAGAAAGACTCGTATAGCCATGCCGGCGAAGTCCTTTCTTTGTAATTCCTGTATTGCAGCTTTATGCTATGGTTCGCCAGACAAAACCGCCGGAAAGCGGTAGTCGTGTTTTATGTGCGAACTATGCAACACCTCTCAAATAAAACTATCATTGTCGTCTTTAAGCTGCTTATTCTCCGTTACAAGCCTTGAAAGAAGCAGCGCGGCGAGCACGAACGCAATTGAGAATACAGGGATTTGCACTGAGCTGTTGATCACAGCGAGCGACTTGGCAAACACCAGTTGCAGCAAGTTGAATCCGATACCGGATAGTACCGTTGCCACCAGCGCCGCCGTGCAGAGCCGCGAAGTTCTGGCCGCCGCTGCAGCAGTTTCTGCGGAATAGCGGTCTATTCGCATTTCTGTGAACAGGTCCAAAGCCGCAAAGACAATAATTACGTTGAAAACATAAGGCAGCGCGTCCACAATGAACTGCATCGCAAGGAACACATAACTTGCGCCCAGAAGGTGCTCGTTTCCTGCATTGCCCGTCCGCAGTGTGTCTATCGAGTTGAGCAGCCCGCTAAAACAAGCGCCAAAAAGCAAATAAACAAAAATCACGTTTAGAAATCCGAGCGTAATCGTTATATATCGAGCCAGCTCTTCGGTTTTGCTTTCAGAAAACAAACGCACAATCCTCAGAATCAGATAGCCGCATAACACTGAGTACACCATGCCGCCTAGTACCGCTTTTCCAACTGCCTGCCCGGCTGCACCGCCAATCAATGAACCTATATCACCGGGATTAATCATAATGTATAAAACTGCAAAAAGCACAGCAGCAAGTAGCCCCAGCAGCCCATCTTCCGCAAAAAGCTTTCGCCTTATCCGAAAAAACAGCAAAGCTACTGCAGGGAGCAGACTTAACGCGATATACACAGCAATAGCCGCCGCGTTCCCAACTCCGCTAGATAACGACAACGAACGCAGTGCGCGCCCAACCTGCTCAAATGGGAAAGCCATCGCAACCGCTACACTGCCCGCAAATGATGTTTGAAAAACGCAGAACAAAACACACGCCGCTGCTTCTGCGCTTAATAATCCCACGAAAACTTTGCGTTTCATACCCGCCTCCGTTCGCTAGTAAATTATTGTATTACGATAATATATCAATAATATAGCGCAACAATTATCGTTTGTCAATAATTATTTCGCTAAGTGTATACTTTTCTTTTGATATACTGCGCATCGCCATACACTAGAAATACAAGGCATCATATTACAACAAAACATAGCATAACGCCACGCTTGTCACGTCCGTCGTTGCGTGCTACAATTATGGGCATGTAAACAGTAAAAGATAGGACTTTATCTGAAGTGATTCGCTATTTTTCCAATAAGTTTTGGATCGCCTTGATTGGGGGCGTTCTAATACTATCCGCAATTGCGGCTCTTGCGCCGGGGCGTGTGCCGGCAACGTATGCGCAGTTGTATCAAGACGGTGTTCTTATTGCTACATTTACTCTTCCTGATTACGATGAGCCATTTTTTTATGAGGTTATAAACGATGCGGGAACCAACTTAATACAAATCGAACGAGGCCGCATATGCATTGCGGAAGCAAGCTGCCCCGATGGGCTTTGCGTACGGCAGGGGTGGGTGAGCAGCGGAGTTACGCCTATTGTATGCCTGCCGCACGGGCTTGTAATAACGCTTGATAATCGCGCGAACCCAGATATCGATGCTATTGTCGGGTGAAGTTAGGGGTCAGGGGTGACGCGCCCGCGGCGCGATTTAATCAGCGGTTACCTAGGGGCTAGGATTTAGGAGCTAGTGAGGACGGGGGATGCGAAGGAGTGGCTAGTGGTAATGGCAACGATTTAGCGGTTGCAATTGATATTGCGTAAAATAGGTATTGCGAAAACCGAGGTTAAACAATGTCAGCTAGAAAACTTGCGTTAATGTCGATACTGACCGCAGCGGCGCTTATTGTGTTTATCATTGAAGCGCAAGTTCCGATACCTGTTCCGATACCGGGAGCCAAGCTAGGGCTTGCAAACGCAGTGACGCTTTTCGCGCTTTTCCTTAACCCAAAAGAGGGCTTCAAGAAAAGCCCTGTAAAAGCTTCAATAAAAGACTCTGAGAAAGATCAAAAAAAAGAAAACGCTGCGCCTGCTTTAACTGTTGCCGACGTTTTTATGATACTCGTCTGCCGCATAATACTCGGGGCGGTGTTTTCCGGCAGGTTTGTCGCGTTTATCTACAGCATTTCAGGCGGTTTACTCGGGTTCGCTGCGGTCGCCCTGCTTAAAGGTTTTGTGGCAGACAAGCAGATTTGGGTTTGCGGGGTAGCAGGAGCTGTATTTCACAACATAGGTCAAATAGTTGCGGCAATGCTTGTAATGGGAACGCCTGCAATAGCGGCTCTGCTGCCTGCGATGACGATAATAGCCATTATTACGGGCGCCATTACAGGCCTTGCGGCGCAATATACAGCGGCGCGCCTCAATAGGGTAAAACATCTGCCGTAGAAAAACATGGGATCGCTTATCATTGCCGCCCCTGTGCTGTTTCGCATATTTACTGTATAAAGCGGGAGAAAACATGCCATGACATATGTAATGTCCGATATTCATGGGTGCTATGATGAGTATTTGAGCATGCTGGAAAAAATCAGCTTCTCAGATAGCGACACGCTGTATATAGTCGGCGACGTCATAGATCGCGGGAAAGAGCCTGTTATGTGCCTCCTTGAGGTTATGGCCGCTCCGAATATACATATGCTGATCGGCAACCATGAGCATATGATGCTCACAGCGTTCGCGTCTGATTTTGCGGCTGACGATCTTGAGCATTGGTGCGAACAAAACGGCGGAACGATCACGCTGACACAGCTTCATAGCGCTTTCGAACCGTCGCCTGAAAAACTTGGCAAGACCATCAGCTATGTAGCTGATTTACCATACTATCTGGAAGTAGAGGTCAACGATAAAAAATACCTGCTGGTACACGCAGGAATACGAATTAACAAGTCCAGAGGCAAGAGCCAGCAGACGCTAGAAGAAATACTGAAGGTTCAAACGCAAATGGACATGGTATGGATGCGCGAGGAGTTTTACGACCGGAAAGCGCTGCCTACCCACACGATTATCTTTGGGCATACCCCCAGCATATACCTCAATAGAAGCTCATTCGGGATATGGCATGATAAAAGGCATAAGGATAAAATATGCATAGACGGCGGATGCGTATACGGAGGAAAGCTCAATTGCTTGCGTCTGGATGACATGGAAGAGTTCTCCGTAGACAGCTCCGGCAGAAGATAAACGAGTAAACAGGAAGAAAAGAGGAAACGTTCTTATGAAGAGGCTAATAGCAAGTGTTTTAATTACATTATTGATAATAATGACTCTGACTTCATGCGGATCGTCAGCAGATTTTTTCGAAAGAATCAGGGAAGCGCGCAACGAATCGAGCGCGGAGACTGAGCCGCCTGACCCTTCCGGAGAGGCGTCCCCCGCTACTCCCGCAGACCCTTCTGGTACAACTCCAGTCACACCGACAGTTACGCCGCCTGCTGAGCCCGGAGCCGTTATCCCTATCCCAGATGGCAGAGAGCTTGCACCACTCTGGCCGCGCATTGATGGTTCGACCGCGACCATACCTCTCACTGCCGCATTGGTTGACTTTATCGCCTTCGCGTTGGATCACCAGCCTCCGGAGCATTCGACCACTCCGTATGCTTACTACAAGCTGATCAACGGCTTAGCCGACCTTATTTTCGTCACCTACCCGTCAGAAAACGAGTTCAAAATGGCGAGTGACGAGGGTATTGAACTGGAAATCATCCCGGTTGTCAAGGATGCGCTGGTTTTTCTGGTGAATGTGGAAAATCCCGTGAATAATGTCTCGCTTTCAGATCTGCGTGACATATATACGGGTAAAATAACCTCATGGGACGCCGTTGGGGGGGCGAGAGAAAGCATTGTACCTTACCAGCGTAACGCGGATTCCGGCAGTCAGACGCTTTTCCTTAAGCTCTTGATGGATGGGCGCACGCCCATGACTCCTCCGACCGAATGGATACCTGAAACGATGGGCGGCCTTGTCGAATCGGTATCATATTACGACAACGCAAAGAGCGCGCTGGGCTACTCAGTGTTCTATTTTGTCAACGATATGTACAAAAACGACCAATTCAAGCTGCTCGGCATAGACGGCGTCGCTCCAACGCGCGATTCGATAATGAGCGGCGAATACCCGCTTGATGATTGCTATTATGCCGTTATGAGGAAAGATACACCCGCAGACAGCCCTCTTCGAAGCATCGTAGACTGGCTGCTTTCAGACGCGGGGCAGGACCTCGCGGTAAGCGCCGGGTACATACCTCTTAAACCATATAACAGCGTCGATACGTTTCCGTACGGCAGCGCAATAGATCCAATCTATCTTGGTGACGTAAACAATTCATCGGGCACAGGCGGGACTGCCCTGAAATCGAGCGTTGACGACTTGGACGCCCGGAAGCCTTTGTCCGACTTGTTCTTCAACGGGTTTAACTATATCCGTTACATCAATGACGAGATCATGGCATATCTGAACAAGACGGACAACGAAGATTTTCGCTTTACGTGGGGGGACGAGTACCTTATCCGCCCTTTTACCGGGATACCAAACGACTACCCATACTATGACGTCTGGAACACGGGGTATCTATACATACGTTTCCCCAACGGCAATCCGTTCTTCAAGCCCTCAAGCTATTCGGACGTTTCGTTGTCTGTCTATATCCGGTTGACTGAGGACATAAGCCCGTACGGTACGGGAATGCCGGATTTCTCGGTAAAATACTATAACAGCGGGCGGTTTATGCAAAACGTCGACTTATACACGGTGAGTGTTAACCTCCCGGCGTCACCTGAAGTTACAGCGAGTATCAACAGTCAGTTGCAGTCATGGTTCGAGGCTCTGCCGAAAAGCGGCGAAGCAGTAAAACTGCTCAACGATTTCCTCGTCTGGTATGCGCCGCCTCCGCATCATCCTTACGAACTGCAGCCTACAGCCAGCAGGTGGGAAAACTATTTATCGGTCACATACATCCTTCAGACATACGACGGCCCCGCGTTCTACCCTCATATGATTTTTGCGAAATGCTTCGATTTGAACACGGGCGTCAGCGTTGATTTTCTTGAGGCGCTGCAAAATGATTTTGGGCTCCCTGATTATTCTGACTATTCACGGGCTACGGTTGTTACGCTTGTTGAATTTAACGGACGTGATCAACCAAGCCAGGATTATCTTCCGGAGGGATATATTCCGGAGCCCGGCTCTGCAATCACCGACGCGTGGGTTATGTGGGGCGGAGTTTTTATGTACATTACTGAACCGGACGGACGTGTGCTGCAAGTCGGCTTCTGGAACTAAGCTAAGGATAGATAAGGCGATATTACAGGGGAGAGCATTATGGACGCAAAAGAACAAGAAACAGGCGCCCATACTCAGGCACGGACGTCGATCTGGAGCCGTTCTTTCATTATCTTGTTTTTCGCTAACATGGCTTTCAATATGGGGATGAATATGAACAGCGCGCTCCTCGCGTTATTTGCCGATCATCTCGGAGCATCAGCCGCAACTGTGGGCTTTGTCGTCAGTTCTTTCGGCATTACTGCAATAGTGTTCAGATTGATAGCTGCGCCGATAATGGACACATATAATCGGAAATACCTCGTCATCTTCGCTGCACTTACAGTGTCAGCTTCGTTTTTGGGCCTAAGCGTTTCAACGAGCATACCGATGCTGGTGGGGTTCAGGATGCTGCAAGGCTGCGGAATGGCGTTTGGTAATGCGTGTTGTTTGGCAATGGTCGCAGATATGCTTCCAAAGGAGAGATACACCAGCGGGCTCGGGTATTACTCACTTGCCCAAGTGGTTTGCAGCGCGATCGCACCTACCGTGGGGATAGAGCTGCTAAACCGTACGAGTTTTCGCGCGACTTATACGATTGCTGCTTGTCTAATGCTGCTTGCTGCTGTTCTGATCTGCCTGATCAAAACCAGCTTTTCGCGCACTAAAAAGCTCAAGCTCTCCATTAACAATATGGTTGCAAAGGAAGCGTTTTTCCCCGCGTCTTTACAGTTTATGACAAGCTGCGCTATCGCAAGCCTGTCCGCATTCCTGTTTCTCTACGCTGCGGAGCAGTCGGTCACAGGCAATGTCGGGTTATACTTTACGGTCACGGCTGTTACAATGCTTGCGACAAGGCCGGTCACCGGCAGGCTTGTGGATAAGTACGGGCTGATAAGAGTATCTGTTCCCGCGTTGCTATGCAGTATTATCTCAGTTTTTGTGATCAGCGGGTCAAAGACGCTTGCTGGATTTCTTATTGCAGCATTTATTGCTGCGTTCGGGCAAGGCACGCTGGGGCCGGCTGTTCAGGCATTGTCTATGAAAGCCGTTTCTACGCAGCGCCGCGGCGCTGCGAGCAGCACGAACTACATAGCTCTGGATGCAGGAGCATTGCTTGGCCCGTTTGTAGCAGGCCATATCGTGCAGATAGCCGGGTATGTACCGATGTGGCGCATTATGACCATCCCATATGCTGTTTGCGCGGCAGCCCTCATATTATTCAGAGGAGTAATAACGCGTATTGAGAAAAACTTCGCCGATTAGGAAGCGCATTTAGCAAAATGTCATACCAAACTCGAAGCGGCGCTGATACAAAGCAGCACAACAAGCAGGGGAGCGGTTTTTGCTGCTCCCCTGCTGCTATTACCGGATAATCAGCGGTTACCTAATAGTTAAGCTTGCATTTGCCGTGATGCAGCGCGGACGTTTTACGCGGTGACGGAATCGCGTTTTTTGTAGAAGACAAACCCCACTGCGGTCAGAACTACTGCAATTATCGTTAGTATTATGAGCGGTGTGAAGGTCATTTCGTCGAGCGGCAGTTGGGGGATGTGTTTCACCGGCGATATATTCCGCAGCCATTCCGGCAGCAAGTCAGGCATACCGCCGAGGAACGCAACCAGGAAAACAAATCCGTAGAACCCCCAAACAGCGCCTGTCGCCTTTGGGAACACCCCTATCATCATTATGCACAGCCCTATCATCACCCATATGGCGGGTATGTATACAAAGTGCGACTGTATCAATCCGCCCATTGTGAACGGGTTGTTTTCCAGCATGGACGTAGCTGAGAACAACCCCGCCGCTGTGAAGAACGGAACCGCAATGCTCGCAATAAATGCCAGAATGACATAGCTCCTCAAGTATTTCAGCCGCGGCACAGCAAGGGCATAAATGCCTTCTGTACGGCCTTCGCGTTCTTCGGAGCGTATTTTTAGAGCAGCGTTGATAACAGGGATCATGCATACCAGAGTCATAGTAGATATGACAAACAACCCGAAGTAATCAACGATGATCTGCGCTTTATCCGCTTCCGTCATGCTCTCGACTATCTCCGCAGGTATACCGATCACTTGCAGGTATTCCGGGCTGTCGCCGACAAAAGAGGGGATGTCTGCGATAACGGAACCGTAGGACGCCGCAAGCACGAACATTACGATTATCCAGATTATCAGCATGTTGCGCGTCAGCCTGTGCGCAAGGCCAAACGGGGACAGTAGATTCTTTGAAGCTTCCTTCCTGCCCGGGCGCGCCGGAATAAAGCCTTGATCCATATCCCTGATGGAGTTGAGCGCAAATGCGACAACCGTTAATGCTGCGGCTTCAAGGAGAAGGACTATCGTTGGCCAGACATAGTTTTCCACGCATATCTGCGAGCGCTGCGCGAGTCCCAGTGTGCTTATGCACGCAATAAAGTCGTTTCCCTGCGTGTCGCCCGCGGCGCGCACCATATAGCATATACCAAGCACTAAAAACGACAAGCCTGTTGCGCCGCTTCTGTTTGAAGAAAGCTGTGAAAACACCGCAGCGATTGCTGCAAACACAAGACCTGCCGCGCCTAAGACGCAGCCGTACAGCATGCAGTCTGCTATGCCCATACTTTCAACGCCTGTGGCTGCAAGTGCGAGCCCTGTAAGGACAGCGAGAACCGCGTTGACTATTACTGCGCTGACCATTGTAGCGTTAAGGACTGCAAGCCGCCCGGTCGGAAGCGAACGCACGACCTCGGCACGGCCTTGCTCCTCATCTGCGCGCGTGTGCCGCACCACAAGAAAGATGTTCATTACCGCTACGGCTATGATGACCCAAATAAGCATCATACCGGTATACATAACGCCGGTCGTGTAATTATCAATGCCATAAACGGGCCCCATTATCGCCACCATAACAGGATTGTCAAACGACTCAGCGAACTGCTGCCTTGCTTCCGGCTCGGAGAACATTGCGTCCATGGCTGGAGCCAGCGCTGCAGAGAAGAGCACAAGGATCACGATCCACACAACAGCCACGACTCGCTCACGCCTGAGCATGAAGCGGATGAGCCTGCCGGAGTTGTCAAAGTTTCCGCGCATGGTTAAACACCTCCGCCTTCATTGTTGTAGTGGCGCATGAACATATCTTCCAGCGTGGGCGGCATGCTTTCGAGCTTCTTCACTCCATACTTGGAGATATGGGCAACAACACTGCCGACTTCTTCCGAGTCGACCTGGAACGACAGCCCGCCCTGTTGCTCCCGGATGCCATGGACGCCGCCGAGGCTGTCAAGCCCTTCTATGGTTTTTTCTGTTTCCACGCTCATTGTGACACGCGTTAAATGGCGCAGCTCGCTCAGCGTACCCGTTTCCACAAGCTTGCCCTCGCGTATGATGCCGACCCTGTCGCAAAGCCGCTCAACTTCGGAGAGGATATGGCTTGATAGGAATATGCCCTTTCCTTTGCTTTTTTGCTCAAGCACACACTCCTGAAACACCTGCTCCATGAGCGGGTCAAGGCCGCTTGTCGGCTCGTCCAGGATGAACAAGTCCGCGTCGGAAGCGAACGCTGCCACCAGCGCTACTTTTTGCCTGTTCCCCTTTGAATATGTCCTGCATTTTTTTGACGGGTCGAGGTCGAACTTTCCCAGAAGCTCTTCGCGCCTTGCTTTGTTGTGCTCCCCGCGCAGGCTGACAAACAGGTCTATGACCTCGCCGCCTGTCAGGTTTGGCCATAGGTTTACGTCACCCGGCACATACGCTATCCTCTTATGTATTTCGACAGCTTCCTTCCATGCATCGAGCCCAAAAACTTTCGCGCTCCCATCCGTCGCCTGAAGGATTCCCAGAAGCACGCGGATGGTAGTTGTTTTGCCCGCCCCGTTCGGGCCGATATAGCCGAATACTTCTCCCTCGTTTACCTTGAGATCGATGCCGTCAAGAGCGGTAAACTTGCCGAATTTCTTCGACATCTTAACGGTTTCGAGGTTCAATGCTGCCATGTTATCTTCCCCCTAAAAATGTTTTTATTATTCCTTCAATACCGAACGCTCTACGAAAGCAATGAGTTCCATAATGGTGAAGTCGCGATTCTCATTTGGTACGCCGTGCGCTACAAGTTTTACTGTTATTTCGTTAACTAGTGTACTAATAAAGGAGGCAACAAGCGGAATGTTTATACCTTCGCGCAGCTCGCCTTTATCATTTGCGTTTTCCAAGAACTTCAAATACAAGTCCAGTGCCAAGGGGTTGTACTTTTCTGTGAACTCCTTTATAAACGGCGGCTGCTTGCTAGCAAAGTCTTCTCCCAGTAAATAATACTTGGGCTTTGAATCCGCAAATGCCAGGCCGAGCCTGAACGTTTCACGGAAATTGTGTGAAAATGAGTTCTGCTCGCATGTGCTGACAAACGGCTCCAACGCTGTTATCTTCTGCGTCACTATGAGGTCGATGAGGTGAAAGTACAGGTCTTTCTTATCCTCGAAATACTGGTAGAAGCTGCCTTTTGCGATTTTGCTCTGCGCGACTATCCGGTTCATGTTGGAGTTGTCGAATCCATACTCCGCAAACTCGTCAAGCGCAGCCTGCTCTATCATTGCGCGCTTCTCCTGCGGCAGGTTGAAGAATGTTTTTTTGGGCATATGCGCCTCCGTTTTTCGAGTGACCTCTGAGTCATGTGACTTTAGGGTCATTGTAGCATGGATACTTTTTCGTTGTCAAGTGATTTTTCTGTGAGAATGGAAATGTGCGCAGCACCGGAAAAAAGCTTTGTACAGCACTGGAAAAAAGCTGTGTACTCCTTTATTGAATTACTTTCCAAAAGAGAGTACAATGATTATTAATTTGAAAGAAGTCGCAGCGCTTGAAACAATAAGACGAGGAGATGCTTTAATGTCAATCAACGAACGTCTGTTGGAAATAGAGGATTTAAAGATTACGGAAACTTTACAGCAGCTTACCCATCAGCAGTTAGATGAATATATTGAAACATTGAATGGCTTCATTGAAGACTTCCCCCGGCTCGAAGCAGAGATAAAAGAGACGTCGGAGAAGAAGGATTATGAATCTATGCACGCTAAAGTGCTTGCCTTGGGTGATAAATTAGCTGAAATCGGTGCTGACGATATAGCGGCGGAATGCCGGAAGTATGCCGGCAGCATACAGAGCAACAAGCTTGCCAGATTTGAAGCGTATGTACATTTTTTACTGACGCAGCTAGCCGCACTGTCAATAGATATACAGATGGCTTTGTTTAAAGAAGATGAGTCGGAGACAGACAGCAGCTCTGACGAAGACAACTCAGACGCGTCAAGTCCGTTAGCTGACGAGGCAACAATGGAAATGTTAACCGGTAAATTCATACTTGCGGTAGACGACGATCCCCAATGCCTGGATGTATTCAAGCTGGCAATGAAAGAAGTACCATGTAAAATAATCGCGGTCACTTCAGGCCCGGCAGCCCTGGATATACTAAAAACAATAGTTCCAAACCTGTTTGTCTTCGACATTGACATGCCTGAAATGAACGGTCTGGAACTGGCGCAAAAAGTCAGGGATAGCGGGAATACGACCCCAATCGTTTTTATAACGGGTAATGTTGATAAGAACATCGTGATGAAAGCCTTGAAAGCGGGCGGAACCGATTTTATCTACAAACCGATCAACCCGCAAAATGTGGTCGGCAGGATAATAAAAGCCTTATCCCCCAATAACGCTTATTTATCGAAGACATATAAAAAACGAAACGCCGACCAATGAAACTTTACGACGCAGGAACTTACGATATTGCCGTTATCGGGGCGGGGCATGCCGGAATCGAAGCCGCGCTTGCAGCCGCGCGTCTCGGCATGAAAACTATATGCTTCACTATCAATATGGACACTGTCGGGAACATGCCGTGCAACCCGTCGATCGGCGGAACGGGCAAAGGGCACCTTGTCCGTGAGCTCGATGCGCTCGGCGGCGAGATGGCACGCTGCGCCGACCGCGCCTGTATACAGTTTCGTATGCTAAACCGCGGCAAGGGCCCTGCGGTACACTCACTGCGCGCGCAAGCCGACCGGCGCGAGTATCAGAAAATAATGAAAAATACTCTGGAACTGCAGGTGAACCTCGCGCTGCGTCAGGCTGAGATCGTAGATATTACAGTGACGGACGGGGCTGTGTCCTCGGTCACGACGCACACCGGCGCGGTTTTTTCATGCCGCGCAGCGATTATTTGCACGGGCACTTACCTTTCCGCGCGGACGATAACAGGCGAAGCCGTGAAGGAAGGCGGTCCGGACGGGATGTTTGCCGCTGTTGCTCTGACCGGGCGTCTGCAGTCGCTGGGGCTGCGTCTTCAGCGTTTTAAAACGGGTACGCCTCCCAGGATCAACGCTCGCAGCGTAGATTTTTCGAAAATGGAAGTGCAGCCGGGCGACGAACCTCCGGAGCCCTTTTCTTTTGAAACGGAGACCCCGCTCATAAACCGCGCGGTATGCTGGCTGACCTATTCAAACGAGCAGACACATAACATTGTCCGCGAAAACCTGCACAGGAGCCCTATGTATTCGGGGGAGATAGACGGTATTGGCGCGCGTTACTGCCCGTCGTTTGAGGATAAGGTAGTGCGGTTCGCGGATAAAAAACGCCACCAGCTCTTTCTTGAACCGATGGGTATTGAGACCGGGGAGATGTACCTGCAAGGTTTTTCTTCATCCATGCCGGAGGAGATCCAGTATCAAATGCTGCGCACGATTCCGGGGCTGGAAAACGCAGAGATCATGCGCCCTGCATATGCGATAGAATACGAATGCGTCGATCCATTGGAGCTAAAACCGACGCTGGAAGCAAAAAAGATAACGGGGCTGTACGGCGCGGGACAGTTCTGCGGTACATCCGGGTATGAGGAAGCGGCGGCGCTCGGTTTTGTTGCTGGGGTGAACGCCGCCATGCGGCAGAAGGGGCAGGAGTCGCTCGTCATGCTGCGCAGCGACGGGTACATCGGAACGCTTATCGACGACCTTGTTACAAAGGGGACGAGCGAACCGTACCGCATGATGACGTCCCGCGCGGAATACAGGCTGCTGCACCGACAGGACAACGCTGACATACGCCTGTCTCATATCGGCAACCGCGTCGGGCTTGTATCCGATGAACGCCATATGCGCGTGCTTGAAAAGTATAGACTGGTGGAACGCGAGATAAAGCGGCTTGAGACTACGTTTGTACCGCCGTCGGACAAGCTCAACGCGATGCTCGCGGAACTTGGCGCCGCGCCTTTGAAAACGGGCGTCTCGCTTGCGTCGCTGCTGCGCCGTCCGGGATTCAGCTACTCTGATATTATGCAGTTTGACGCAGCAGTGCAGGGCGCCGCACAGGATGATCAGAGCCGGGAAAGTCATAAACCCCAAAATGGGGAATATGCCTCTTCGGCGCTCTCCGGCAATGCGCGAATAATAGCCGACGTGAGAACACAGGTCGAAATTTCAATTAAGTATCAGGGCTATATCGAACGGCAGCAGCGCCAGCTTGAAGAGCTTCTGCGGCTTGAGAACCGCCTCATACCGGACGACATCGACTACAGCTCGATGCAAGGCCTGCGAATCGAAGCCCGGCAAAAGCTTGACGCCGTGAGGCCGCACAGCCTCGGGCAGGCAATGCGCATCTCCGGCGTATCCCCCGCAGACGCCGCCGCGCTGATGCTGTATCTAAAATCAAGCTGATACCAAGCGCCCGGTTGCATACAACCTTTGCTCCAGCATGCAGGTTTTCTATCAGCACACCCGAACCATTCATTGTTGAATGATGGTGGGATTTGTTCAGTGTTTACCTAGTATCGAGAACGCAACACATCAGGAGGTTATGCCGCAATGTTTCTTTTGTCAGAACTGTTAAGCAATAATGGAATAGTCGTGCAGTGCCACAACATACCCGATGCTGATGCAATAGCGTCGGCTTTTGCCGTTTACACATATCTGAAATCGCATGGAAAAGATGTGAAAATGATATATTCGGGCAATATGGAAATAACTAAGTCCAATCTGGTGGAAATGATAGTGAGTCTCTCAATTCCGATAGAATATGCGAAAGACATGCCGCATATTGAAACCCTTGTCATGGTTGACTGTCAGTATGGAGAACGAAACGCTGAGAAATTCGGCGCGGACACTGTTATTGTCATCGACCACCATGTCGAAGTAAAGAATGACTATACAACGCACGGCATAGTTCGAAGCCAGTTGGGAAGCTGCGCAACGCTGGTTTGGGATTTACTGAACAAAGAGCATTTTGATTTTAAGCAGTACCCTGATGTATCGACAGCTTTGTACTACGGGCTATATACAGATACAAACAACCTCGAAGAAATAGCGCACCCGCTTGACAAGGATATGCGCGACAATCTGAAATTTGATAAAAGCATTATAAGCAGATTAAGAAACAACAATCTGTCGCTGGCTGAACTTAGTATTGCCGGCAAGGCGCTTACAAAACATAAAACCAATCATGATTTATGCTATGCAGTATTTCATGCGGAGCCGTGCGACCCCAATATACTAGGCTTTATCAGCGACCTCGCGCTGCAAGTCAGCGGTATTGACGTATGCATTGTATATAACGAGCTTCCCGACGGATACAAGATTTCGATCAGAAGCTGCACGCGGGAGGTCATGGCGAATGAGTTCGCGCAGTTTTTGGCAGAGGGCATTGGCTCGGGAGGCGGGCATCTGTCAAAAGCTGGAGGGTTCATTGGCAAGCAGCCAATAGACGATATGCATACAACTATCGACGACTATATTGAAACCCGCACGAACGAATACTTCGTCAGTTACGACGTCGTAAACGCTGCAGATCACGATCTGGATTTAGCTCGTATGACAAAGTTTAAGAAGAAAAACATTCCTGTCGGGTACGTTGTGTCAACGGATGTTTTTGAAGAGGGAACCCATATGCTCATCCGGACGCTTGAAGGCGATGCGGAAGCTGAAGCGTCAAGCGGGGTATATCTGATGATAGGGATACTTGGCGAGGTATACCCAATCAAAATAGACAGGTTTAATGCAAGCTATATTAACAGCGCTGAAGAGTTTATCCCGGACTTCACATATTCCCCCACTGTGAAAAACAAGCTGACTGGTGAAACTGTGGAGCTTCTTAAATTTATGAGGTCTTGCGTTTCGACAGGTGAAGTCAGCATTTTTGCGGCGCAGATCGAGCGCTGCACAAAAGTATTTACATCGTGGAACACAGAAGGCTATATGTACGGCAAGCCTGGAGATTACATTGCAGTGAGGGCGGATCACACGGACGATGTGTATATTATCAGAGAAGACATCTTTGATATGACATACTCAGGGTGAACGCTGACAAAACTGCGCCGTCAGATATGTTCAGCGTTTTCAGGGGTATTCTTGTATGGTTCGGGCGTGAAGCGTAATAACAACAGATTAAGGACTATGTAAAATGGAAAACATGAAATATGACGCATTCATAAGCTACCGCCATCTACCGCTCGACAAAGCGGTAGCTTCACAATTACAGAAGCTGCTTGAGGGATATAAACCGCCCAGAGGCGGAACTTATCAAAACACAAACAAAATCACGCGATTGTTCCGCGACGAATCCGAGCTGCCCACAAGCAACGACTTAGGCGGCGACATTCGCTCCGCGCTTGAACAGTCGCGTTACCTTATTGTGATAATTTCTCCAAAGTTGAAAGAATCAAAATGGTGCATGCAGGAAATAGAATACTTTAAAGAGCTGCACGGAGGGCGCACAAACCAGATACTGCCGATACTGGTCGAAGGCGGGCCGGAAGCGTTCCCGGATGTCTTGCGCTACGACACGCAGACGATCACGCTTGAAGACGGCAGCCGGCAGTCGGTTCCCGTGGAAGTCGAGCCGCTGGCGTCTAATATCATCGCGAGCACGGAAGCTGAGACTTTGAAAAAGCTGAAAGTCGAGTTCTTGCGCATCGCCGCGCCGCTATTAGGCTGCGCGTTCGACGACCTGTACGGCCGTCAGCAGCGCCGCGCGCGCCGCCGCGTAGTCACGGCGGCTACAGTCGTGATGGCAGTCGCGGCGATTTTTGTAAGCACGGTGCTGGTTCAGAATAACCAGATTCAAAAGCAAAGAGATATTGCTGAAGACCGCAGAGTTGAGGCGGAGGAACAACGAGACCTTGCTGAAAAAAATGAAGCGGAAGCGAACGAGCAGCGGAGTATTGCAGAAGACCGTAGAGTTGAAGCAGAGGAGCAGCGAGGCATTGCTGAAGACCGCAGAGTTGAGGCGGAGGAGCAACGAGGCATTGCTGAAGACCGCAGAGTTGAAGCAGAGGAGCAGCGTGGTCTTGCTGAAGACCGCAGAGCTGAGGCGGAAGAGCAGCGAGGCATTGCTGAAGACCGTAGAGTTGAGGCAGTGGAGCAACGTGGTATCGCAGAAAACAACGCCGCTGAGGCAAAAAGGCAGGAGGGAATAGCAAAAGATAACGAAACCGAAGCTAGGAGACAAGAATCCATCGCAATAGACAACGAAAGAGTCGCCACAGCCCGCGGCAACGAAATCGCAGCCAGACAAGCAAAAATCTACTCCGATTTCAGCCTTGGGCTGGTTGAGGAGCAAAACCTTGCTGGCGCGGCTTATCTGGCGCTGAGAGCATATGATTTCGACAGCAGTTCGCCGGAAACGCTCACAGCGCTGAGCGGCGCTGTAAACTGGCGGACCAGTTTAGTCAGCAGCGTACCGTCAGCATTCAAGCCGCTCGGGAGCATCCCCATCACACGTACCGGATATCAAAATAAGTTCTATTTATACTTCAGCGCGGACGGAGCTGCCTTCACTTTTGCTGACGGGTCATTTGTCCGCACATACGACACGAAAACAATGAAGTTGCTCGCAGAGCATTTCGGATTCCCTGAAAAAAATACTGGCGTATATGAAAATACAGCAGGAGGCGAGAACCTCTATATTTCCTTAGGCGCGCTTTGCCAAAGCGAAGATAAGAGCAAAATCCTTGTGCCGGGAGTTACACCTTTTATTATTGATGCAAAAACGGGAGAAAAACTATATTCCGGCAAGCTTACCGCAGAAATGCTCACCGAATATGGATTGCCGCGTTATTTTTACAACGGCGCTGCGAACACATGCATAGACGCGGTGACAGGAGTAACAGCGCCTGTTGATACATCCTACGAAAAAGCGATGACCGTTGACAGTTTTTCAAAAGATGGCGTATACACTGCTCTTAAAGTAATCTTGCCAGATGCGCGGAGCGACTACTACATAGACATTCACAACAACATCACAGGCGAATCTACCCGTTTTAGTTCTGACAGAACAAGAACCAAGTATTGCTTTTTCTCGCCTAATTCAAAATACATTGTTACTGTCGGTGACGCGGCGAATATTACGCTAAAGGACGGTGACACGACCGGCGATGTGTGGCAAATAACTGTTTACAGCATGGAACAAAGAAAGCAGGTCGCAGACTTTGTCATTTCAGGAAAACTGCCTCAGCCGTGGGCGGACGCTGTGGCTGACGCTAACAATAGACCAGACATTTATTCGACTTTGTACGATCAGGTCGGTTACTACTTATATTCCGGTTTTTTTGCGGA